>Ga0315298_1002219_pt1 | contig 33520 bp, 31 predicted proteins | sample WHS_1_MG_FD_203077 | JGI IMG/M metagenome (GOLD analysis project Ga0315298, IMG submission 203077) | Extremophilic microbial mat communities from Washburn Hot Springs, YNP, Wyoming, USA - WHS_1_MG | ecosystem: Environmental > Aquatic > Thermal springs > Hot (42-90C) | place: USA: Wyoming...
ACCGGCGTTTCGAGATCGGCTACTATTTCGCGGTAGACGGGTATCAGATTACCGAAGGCAGACAGTTTTTTAACTTCTTCAAGGGATGGATAGTACATATTATGCCTCCCAACGTGGAATCGTTCCTTCGGGGTGTTCATCTGGCTTTTTCTTCATGTGCTTTCCTCCTTGCTGTAAATTCGGGTAAATAAAAAACCTCCTGGATATCCAGGAGGTTTTGGTGGCAGTTAAAATATGCGGTCAGACTAGGGTTTCAAACGACGTCCTCCCGGACATGCTGAGAGCATGCCCCACCACCACCAGCAGTTGATGGTATTTAAACTGAGGACGCTATTTGTAATCGCCTTACTCATATATGGTCACTATAGTATCATCGGTTTAAGGAGCCTGTCAAATATCCTCGGAGTTGCGTTACTGTGACAGATTTGTCGGTTTTGAGTTAGAGAGACCCTGCAAAACATTATACCGCTATCCTGGTTAGAGATTTTAGTAGTTCGACCCAGGGACGTGATGCGTGTGGCCCATATATTGCTGGTAATCTCACATTGTGTTAAGTTGAGTAGTCGTAATTCATTGTGCGATCGATTACCCTGCTTCTCACCATCAACTTGTCTATGTTGCCGTCGATAGCCATAAGCAATGCCCAATTTTACCTCTGCCTTGCGAGATGTTTCCCTTTGCAAAGGTAGCACCACACCATCGGCCTCAATTATCAAGCGATTCACCTCCCTGCCTTCAGAATGTTTTAGCTCACCGGTTTCTTCAAAACAGGTTGTTTCATGGTCTGCAGCGTCCTGACTGTGGGCAAGAGCCTGTTGAACTAACCGGTGGATGGTTCGATAAGATAAATCGATAGGGGTTGTCCTGTCGTCCAGAAGATAGCGGTATTTGCCGTCGCGGCACCTGTATTGTCGCCTCGTGATTCGTACCGGCCCTAACCAGGTTCGATACCATACGCTCCGCTTATGAACAACCACCAAATCTTCAGGCCTGTGCTTTTGAATCAATAAATCAATTTGCTCCAGCAGGTTCACAAATGCCTTGCGCGCACACTCCACTGCTTTGGCTAACAGGTCTTTTTCCATCCTCACAACGATCTGTTTGAGTTCTTCAGCGTTTTTGATTAGACTTGTTTTCAAGAGAGATCTCCTTTTTAAGTTTATTTTTGGTCAGATTTATTTTGGGAGGTCTCTCTTGTTTTTACAACTGCCACCGGCAAAACTGTCACTGTATCCTTTTTTAACGCATGTCAACATATTTCACCACTGATAGTTCAAATGTAATATTATCACCTATTATCGAAGCTAAAATAGTGACGGCTCTTATTAAGAAATAGAGCTGAAAATGAATTTAGGTGATAAAATTACCTTGCTTGACAAGCAATAAGTTAACAAGAAGCCAATTGAGGATTCTGCTAAGATAATTGGTTCGTGAACTATCCAGAGTGCTTACTGTTTTAACCTGGATAGTGAACCATTGTGGACAGCTCGCGAACTCCTGTTTGAGAGTAAAAAGCTTATTCCTGCGATACAGAATATGCTGACCGAATATCACAGATCATAACGTTCAGGTTAAACTAGCCGTGTTTATTCAATGCTTTTGGTCCATGAATTCATCCGCAGAAAGTAAAGACGTATGCGGGTATGAGTTAATAACATTTTATCGCTATGATCTGGTTCAGATAGATATCGGACACTTATAATAGTGTCATTATGAAGATAAGAAATGGTCTAATACCCGGGGTTATCAGATTAGCAAGACGTACAGCGGATATTTCCCGGGAAGCGCAGAGACGGGTTAAATGGTTTGATTACTATGAAGCTAATGGTCACAATGCCAGAAAGACCTGTCGCCACTTTGATATTTCACCGTACTATGCGCCCTCATCAATCACTCGGTTATCCCACACCCAAAAAGTATCTGGAACAGAACTTTAGTAAAATGATAAGGAGAAAAGTGTCCGACATCAACTGAACCAGTACAATAATTTGACTTTTTATGACAAAAAAAGTAAAAATTGGTTGTTTAAAACTTTTATTTCTATCATCTTAGTCATTAAATAATAGGTAGGATGAATTGGAGAAAGGAATGGCCGTTATAAAGGAGTTGTAAATGGTGATTTCTGATGTTGTTAATAACGTAATAAAGCAAGACATTATTCCTGGTAAGGCTTATAAAGCACCTATTACTGTTCTAGTCGGTAGTTCTAATACTTATACCTTTTTTGCTTTGCGGGAACTGTTGAAACGGTATATGGAAATAGAGGTGTTGGATGAGGTCAAAGGATGTCTAAAGTTAATTGAGGCCAACCGCGAGTTGAAGCCCCATATAAATATACTGGACATAGGTAATAATATTTTCTATGGCTGGTCTGATCTTGTAAAGCAAATTAGAGATGTTAACCCGGAAACAAAAATTATTTTGCTATCGGACTTGGAAGAAAATATATCAAATTTCATAGAGGGTATAAAAGTTGGAGTTGACGGCTATTTGATAAGCACCGCTCCGGTAGAACAAATAGTACCGGCTATTCATGCGGTTAATGCGGGAATTACAGTTGTAGATCCCAATTTGGCATTTTTTATTGCTCAGCGTTATACATATAATTCCACAAGGAATAAGCAGATTTTAGGAAAAGATGGACTTACGCCCAAGGAAAAAGAGATAATTGGCCTTGCTGCAAAAGGATTTACTAATCGAGATATAGCCACTACTTTAAAGATCAGCGAAAATACCGTGAAATCTCATTTTGCAGATATTTTTGGCAAGCTTGGTGTTTCAAATAGAACTCAGGCAATTATGATTTGTATGGCAAATGGTATTATAGAAAATACATCAAAATAGCGCGGATAAGAGTAATTTATTAACTATATTAATATTAAACGCAGAAATTTAAGTTATCTAATACTTTATTATTACTACTTTCGTAACTACTTTCTATTTTTATAATTTAAGTATTAGTGAAATTTGGTCTTGTATTCATTATGAATTCACCTATACTATCATTTTTATAATCGGCGTTGATGCCGATGAATTTCCGGCTACAGTGAATTTATTGGAGGTAGAAAGATGAGACGATCGATTTTAATTTTGTTAAGCCTTTTATTGATTGCAGTAAATATTGCATTTGGTTGTAATCAACAACAAATACCGACGACACCCTCCCCCCAGGTCACGCAAAAGGAATTGAAATTTGGCATACTTGGTCCTATGAAGTTTGCTCTCGGTCAACAAACTTGGAATGCAGCTGTTATAAGTGCAGATATCATTAATGAAAGTGGGGGCATAAAGGTAGGCAAAGATACTTACATGATCAAGGTTATCCAGTATGACACAAATGAATTTATCAGTCTCGATGATGCTGTTAGCGCTGCAGAAAGAGCTGTGTCCGTCGATAAATGCGACTTTATAGTGGGTGGGATTAGGACTGAGGCGGTGTTAGCTATGCAAGAAGTTATGATGGATCACAAGTTAATATATTTTGATACTGGTTCTGGTGTGCCTGCACCTGCTGAGAAAGTTAGAAGTAATTATCAGAGATATAAATATTATTTTAAGCCAAGCTTTTCAGCAGATATATCAGTTGCCGGATACTCTTTTGCTGATGCCGATTCAGTTGGCAGAAAAATTAAGCAAGACCTTGGAATTGATAAGGTCAAAGTAGCGGTATCTTTTGATAAGGTAGCTTATGGAGACTTATGGCAACAACTAGCAGAAAAAATATTTCCAGCTATGGGTATGGAGATTGTTGGTATATGGAGACCAAGTTCAAATGCCAATGACCTATTCTCAGAAGCTAGTGCAATGGCTGCCAAGGAGCCACATATAATATTTACAAATATGAGTGCCCAAGGTGGGGCAGCACTGGTCAATGCCTATGGCAAACTTAAAATTCCTGCAATTATAGTGGGAACGATAACGGAAACACAGCGTTTGGGATTCTGGAAAGAATCTGGTGGAGCGGTGAATTATGTTTGCGGATACGACACGATTGGACGAGTTAAAATGTCAAATAAAACGATACCATTTTGGGATAGATATATAGCTAAATTTAACGAAAAACCTGGCTATTCGTCTCCATTTGCTGAAGGTGCAATATCTGCAGTAAAGGCAGCCTTGGAGCAAACAGGAACACTTGATAATGATACCTTGGTTAAAGCGCTAGAGCAAATCGATGTTGAAGTTGCAAATGGGAGATTAACATTTTATAAAGAAGGTGATAAACAGCCTCCTCATTACGGCACTGTTGGACCTGGGTTTAGAACAATGGTCAGTTATCAGTGGATTGACAATAAAATGCAAATATATTTTCCTGATGGTAAACCTATAAGTAATGTGCTGATTAACGTTGGTTTCACTCCCGGTTTCGAAAAAGTTAGATACGAAGGGACCTCTGACGTTATATTACCTCCTTGGATGATAGATTATTGGAAGAATAAGTAACTTTAAATACGATTTGTATCAATTAATCAGTAATCATACTAGCTGATACTAACTTATAAAGAATACAAAATAATAATTTGTATCATTATATCTTTAGTTTCACTAATACTAATATAAATATAGAAGGAAATTATGTCGCTAATAATATTATTAGTGGTTAATTGGCTAGCAACCGCCGGGTGCTATACTCTTCTGGCTACTGGATTTTCGTTACTTTTTGGTGTTGCGCGTGTTGCTAATTTTGCTCATACGGCACTTTACATGCTTACAGGTTTTCTTATATATACTTTCACTTCAATTCTTGGATATGGACTTATATTAAGCGTTTTGTTAGCAATTAGTTCAGTTATAATCGTAGCAATCAGTTATTATATTTTAGTTCTTAACCGTATCAAGGAGCAGCCACTCGCAGTCATGATGGTAACATTCGCATTAGCATTGCTAATTCAAGATATACTACTGTATATTTTTCACGCCTCGCTTCGAGGTATAGAGCCATTTGTTCAAGGATATCTTGAAATAAGTGGGGTAAGAGTTTCATATCAACATATTTTTACCATAATTGTCTCTGGAGTAATCTTGTTCGGACTTATAGCACTTCTTGCAAAGACAAAGTTGGGAAAGGCAATCAGGGCAGTAGCTCAAGATACAGAGATGGCGACTGTAATGGGCATAAATGTGGGACATATATTATTAATAACTACCAGCATTTCTGCTATGCTTGCGGGGATTGCAGCAGCAGTCATACTCCCATTGTTCTCAATTGAGCCTTATATGTGGTTAAATCCATTGACCATAATCATCGGAGCAGTAGTGCTTGGAGGATTAGGGAGTATTAAGGGAAGCATTTTCGGAGCGCTTATTCTGTCTTTTGCAGAAGTTTTGGTAGTTACATTTATCCCTGAAGGCGGATTCTTAAGAGGCGTAGCCTCTATGTTAGCCATGGTGGCTGTGCTCATATTTAAGCCCGAAGGATTATTTGGAGTCATTTTTGAGGAAGAGAGACTATAATGTATAAATTCTTTCTAAATAATTTCTACTTTTTTAAACTCAATATACTGGAAGTACCGTGGCGAATGGTCATTTTTATCTGCATTATTTTACTTGCTTTTATACCACTTATTGCCAATGATTACATATTGCGTATATTTACATTTGCCTGCCTGTTTGCAATATATGCGGCAAGTTGGGATATCTTAGGTGGATATATGGGTCAGCTTAATATGGGGCATGCAGCATTTTTTGGTGTGGGTGCATATATAACAGCTTTATGTAATGTAAATTTGGGTTTAATACCCTTTATATCTGTTTTACTTGGTTCACTGTTTGCGGTAGCTACTGGACTAATAGTTTGTCTTCCTGCTCTCAGATTACGTGGATTCTATCTGGCATTAGTTACACTAGCTTTCCCAATAGTATTAAATGGTGTAGTCATGATATTTCCTAATTTAACAGGAGGCGAAATGGGAATTTCCGGTTTAAGCCGATTTGCTGATACACCGATAGATAATTTTTATTTATTGTTTACTATTATGCTTATATCTGTTTTTACAATGTGGAAATTTACTGATGTCCAGAGCAGATTCATTAGAACGGGCGTAATTATGCGAGCAATCAGAGAGGACGAAATCACTGCACGTACCTCTGGAATTAATACCACTCTTTATAAAGTATTTGCTTTTGCAATGAGTGCTTTTTTCGCCGGGTTATCAGGTGCTATATATGCTCATATGATTAGAGTAGCTGGCCCATCATCATTAAGTTTGACACTATCATTTAATCCAATAGTATGGTCGATTTTTGGTGGTATTTCTACTATTTATGGGCCGGTGATAGGGGTTTTTATAATTTATCCACTAATTGAGCTGCTTCGCTTACATGCCATCGGAGAGCAAATTAGAATACTTATCCAGGCTCTTATTTTGATTATTGTTCTCCTTTTTATGCCTATGGGACTGACAACATGGATCCGAGACAATATTGAGGTAACGTGTTTAAGATGCAAGGCGATAAATATTTTTATAAAAAAGAGTTGTAGAATTTGCGGGGCAAATTTGCATTTGGAGAAACAGGAAGTTAGATATCATAGAACAATTTCGTAAAATTAACAATATTAAAAAAGAGGAAACATTAATTATATGAGCAATTTATATTATCAACGCCCATGGTTAAAATGGTACCGCAATGAATGCTGTGCAAATGTCACTATTCATAATAAATCTCTATGTAAAGTTTTTGATGAAGCTACTGAGAAATGGAGTGATAAGGTAGCTGTAATCTTTTATGGAAGGAAAATAAGTTTTAGGGAGATAAGAGAAAAAGTAGATAAATTTGCTTCTGCTTTGCATGACCTTGGAATACAAAAAGGAGATGTAGTTGCACTCCTCCTATTAAATTCCCCCGAGTTTATCATCGCATATTATGGTATTCTTAAGTCAGGAGCAATTATTTCACCAATAAGTCCCGTTTATGTATCTACAGAAATTAAGCATCAATTAGAGGATAGTGGAGCAAAAGCAATTGTTTGTCAGGATATACTATGGGAAAAAATTGAAAAGACTGGAGTTAAGCTCAAACCAGCCATTTTAACAAATATCGGTGAATCTCTTCCATCAATTACAAAGATCTTGGGCAAGAGTATCTTGAAAAGTGTATACCAAAAAATGTCTGTACCGTCTTTTTCCACGGCAATGAATGAAGGGCATTATAAAATGCAGGATCTTTTGAAGCAATACTCCGCAGATCCGCCTTCTGTGGAAATTAATGTGAACGAGGATATTGCTGTGCTTCCATATACTGGTGGGACCACAGGATTACCAAAGGGTGTAATGCTTACACATTCTAACCTCTTATCGAATGTAGAGATGGTAAAAGGGTTTTACCCATTAGAGGAGGGAAAAGAAGTAATGCTAAGCTTCATGCCTTTTTTTCACATAGGTGGTATGATCTGGTCGGTCCTTACCGCCATATTTTGGGGTTGGAAGCAAATAATACTTACCACACCCGCTCTTGATGATATTATAAGTAGTATCAGAAATCACAATGTAACATTTTTTGGTGGGTCGCCCACAATATTTGAAATGCTAAAAAACTATGATAAGACCAAATCAATTGATTGGCGCTCAATGAAAGTCATAGCTTCTGGTGCCGATATCCTTCATGAAGCTACAGCAAAAGACTGGGAGATACGAACCGGAACTAAATTGCACGATTTCTATGGCTCCACTGAACAAGGAGGGTCTAGTATGTGGAGTCCATATGGTAAACCACGTTATGGCTCAATAGGTGTGCCGCTTCCAAATGTTCAGGCGGCAGTAGTCAATCCAGAGAAAGATGAGTTTTTACCAGTAGGAGAAATTGGAGAAATAGTTGTTAGAGGTCCGCATATATGCAAAGGTTATTGGAAACGTCCTGACGCTGTGAAAGAAACTCAGGCTATTTTAAACGGAGAGATATGGTTCCGTACGGGTGACCTCGGAAAAATGGACGAGGATGGATATTTTTATATTTATGACAGAGTAAGAGATCTCATCAAATATAAAGGATACAGGGTTCACAGTCGTGAAGTTGAAGAGGTAATAAAAATGCACCCATCCGTTAAGGAAGTGGGTGTTATTGGTGTGCCGGACCAAGTTGTTGGGGAAAATATCAAAGCCTTTGTGGTTTTGGAAAATGACGCTAGGGGTAAGATTACTGAAAACGATATCATCGATTACTGTCAGGATAAATTGGCACACTATAAAATTCCTAGGATTGTTGAATTTGTTAGCGAACTCCCAAAGACCGATGTAGGTAAAGTTTCAAGAAGAGAGCTTAGGGAAATGGAGGCCTGAGGTGAATTTATCCATTCTGGTAGTGGAACATCTCGAAAAAGATTTTGGTGAATTAAAAGCAGTTCATGACGTCAGCTTTAAAATAAATCGAGATGAAATTGTTGGTCTGATAGGTCCTAATGGAGCAGGAAAAACAACTTTGACGCGGCTAATAATGGGACTTATAAAGCCTAATGCAGGACGTATATTGTTCAAAAATATAGATATAACGGGATGGCCCACCCATAAGATAGTTAATTTGGGCATGACGACAACATTTCAGGTTGTAAAACCATTTCGGAATTTGCCAGTTATTGCCAATGTCTTGGTATCAGCCTTAAGTCCCAGATCTAAAAAAGCGGGCGATTGGATAAAAACAGCCGAAGTGCGAGCAAGGGATGCACTGGAATTTTGTGGTATAAGCGATTTGGCAGCAGAACCCGCATCTGTATTGTCACATGGAGATCTCAAACGTCTTGAAATTGCCAGAGCAATAGCTACAGAACCGGAGCTTCTAATCTTGGATGAACCACTTGGTGGACTTAACCCAGCTGAAACCAGTTTAATAGTCAAATCAATCAAGCGACTTCACAAAGGTGGCAGGTTTGGTAGATTGCACAGCGAAGGGCCGGCTATGCTAATTATCGAACATAAACTGGATGCATTAATGCAAATTGCGGACCGTATTGTGGTTATGGACCTTGGAGAAGTTATTGCTGTTGGGTCATCTGAAGAAATAATGAATAACAAACGCGTATTAGATGCTTATATCGGCATGGAGGTTAACGAACTTGCTTCTTGAGGTCAAGGAGCTAAGTGTTTTTTTTGATACGGCTCAAGTACTGAATAAAGTTAACATTAATGTTAACTGGGGGGAAATTGTAAGTATGGTTGGGCCTAATGGTGCAGGGAAGAGCACTTTACTGCGAACTATAGCCGGGTTAGTCAGATGGGAAAAGGAGTCTTTCAAAGGTACAAAAACGGGGCGCATTACAATTGAAGGCAGTATTATGTTTGACGGTGAAAAAATTGACAATTTGGCTCCATATGATATAGCGAAAAAAGGTCTTATCATTTGTCCTGAAAGGGGAAGGCCTTTTCGAGAAATGTCAATAATTGATAACCTTACTATAGCGGCATATCTGGTTCAGGATAAAAAACTGATTAAAAAGAGTTTAGAGATTGTTTATGAGCTATTCCCCATTTTGAAAAAGAGAGAAAAACAAATAGCAGGGACTATATCGGGAGGCGAACGGACAATGCTTGCAATTGGTCGAGCATTAATGTCCCAGGCAAGATGTCTGCTGGTTGATGAACCTTCAACAGGACTATCACCCAAATTTAGGAATGAATTATTTGACCGCTTAGTGCGAATTAGAGGAATGGGGCTAACTATTTTGCTGGTCGAACAAGATGTCGGCTATGCGTTTAAAATAGCTGAGAGGAATTACGTTATTACTAAGGGTCATATTGTCGCTGAAGGAACAGCCAAGCAACTATTAGCGGATGAATTATTAAAGAAAACATACCTTGGACTGTGAAAATTTATGCAAAATTCATTAGTTGATACATCTCTTGATTTTATGTTCAAACCAAGAACAATTGCAGTCGCGGGTGTTTCTGATAAAGAAAATGATATTAATATGGGACGCGATTTTATTAAAGCTTTTTTAGATGCAGGTTTTAAAGGTGCCTTATTTCCGTTAAATCCTTCAGGTGGTACTATCTTCGGTCTGAAAATCTGGAAAAATATCAGGGATATTCCAGAACAGATCGACTATGTAGTTTCGGCTATACCTGCCAGATTTGCAAAGCAGTTAATAAATGATTGTGCTGATCATGGTGTAAAGATAATCCATTTTTTTAGTGCAGGATTTGGCGAGATTGAGAATAAAGAAGGTAAACTGTTACAAGATGATATACTCAATTTTGCACGGTCACATGGAATTCGGATTATCGGCCCGAATTGCATGGGCATATATTGTCCTGCATCTGGATTATCTTTTGCTCGTGAATTGCCCAACCAGCCGGCATTTCCAAGGATATCTGGATCAGTAAGTTTTATCTCACAAAGTGGGGGAAATGCTATCTACTTTATCCGCAAAACTGCAAGCAATTGTATTTATTGTAACAAGGTAGTCAGCTATGGTAACGGAATGGATATAAACGAATCCGATCTATTAGAATACTTCGCTAGTGATAATGATACAAAAATTGTCGCTGCCTACATAGAAGGTGTCCGGGACGGGAGACGATTCTTAAAGGTTTTAAATAAAACTGCACACATAAAGCCGGTTATTATATTTAAGGCTGGTGAATCCGATCCTGGGACGCGTGCTGCAGCGTCACATACCGGAGCGATATCTAGTTCGAAAATCCTTTGGTCTAATATTTTAAGACAGACTGGTGCGATTCAGGCCGAAAGCATGGATGAAATTATTGACCTTGTAACATTATTTTCTGATATTAAACTGGCTAAAGGCCGCAAAGCATTGATTTTTGGCACCGGGGGTGGAGCTTCTGTTAAAGCTGCTGACGATTGTGCAGTATCAGGTTTGGAATTGCCACCAATTCCACCTGATTTAAGATTAAATTTGATAGATATATTTCATGGAGAAGCCGGCAATATCTTTAAGAATCCTCTCGACCTGATGCCCATTCTTAACCCAGAAAAATTAATAGAAACTGTTAGGATGTTAACTGATGGCATGAGTATCGATTTATTAATATTGCAGGTAGCATTTGATACATGGTCTTTAATGGAGAGAGCTTTTCCCATCCACTATTTTATCGATTGCGCTATAGGATTAAAATCCTTAATTGATAAACCGATCGTATCGGTATTTCATTATATATGTAGCAATGAGGCAGAACAGCTGGCAGCATATGAGCGGGGCAGATTGTTAGCCAATGGTATTCCAGTATTCCAATCGATAAAATGTGCAGGTAGCGTGATTAATAAGATTATCCAATACAATCGAGGATTTGAATCTGTTTGATTAAACAGCATCTATTTTAAAAATACTGTGTGTAATCTACTAATTAAAAGGAGAGGATAAAGATGGGAAATAGAATATTTACAGATCAGGAATTAAAACAGATGGGTCGCTTGACGTTGGATTTAATTCATGAAGCTATTGAAAATGGTGATTTGGAAAAAGCTAAGGGACTCAGCAAGCGAATGTACCAGGAATTTATGTTCATGCATGATTTGTACAGGGACTGGGTGGCTGCACTGATGACCTACATCTATGAAAGCTATGGGGAAAATGCACTAAATGATTCTATGAGAAAGGCGGTTGCGACATATTTGAAAACATCCGTTGAGCTCCATAAAAGTTTAGATTTCCGCAAACGCGTGGAGATGTTTATAGCAGGTGTAAGAGGTCATGGACAGCCAGTTGAGATCACTGAAGACGATGAAAAGGTCATTGTAAAGGGCAACACATGCCCGGGGAAATCGTTGCTTGAAGGTGGTAAATATGGTCCCCCAACTAACTTTGCCATGATAAAAAACCCCTCAGCACTTACGTTTCAGGCCAATGATTTTCCCATATATTGCTGCCATGCACCAGTACAAGAGCAGCTAGCAATAGACTGGATTGGAGAACCGGTATATGTATCTAATCCGCCTGATAAAATGGCTAAGGAACCATGCCAATGTTGTATCTATAAAGATAGGAAGAATATCCCTGAAAGAGTTTATGAGCGTGTAAACAGGCGAAAACCAGTATAAAAATTTATTGATTGTGAGAAAATATGAATTTGCGAATTGATGGAAAAAATGCTTTAGTTACTGGAACTGCTTTTCAACGGGGTGTTGGCAGAGCTATCGCATTGACACTAGCTGATGAAGGAGTCAATGTGATTTGTGTTGATATTAACGGTGATGGGGCCGAGCGAGTTGCTAATGAGGTCAGAAGTAAAGGTGTTAAATCGATGGCAATAACGGTAGATCAGGGTTATTATGTTCAAGTATGTGAGGCTGTAAAGAAAGCAATCGAATCATTTGGGACGATTGATATTTTGGTTAATAATGCAGCACTTACTACAAACTTATCCCTGGGCTATCAGATGGATGTGGCAAAATGGCAACGAGATATTGATGTAAATTTATCTGGGCCGTATTTTTGGATAAGAGAGGTCTTCCCCTGTATGATGAAACAGAAATGGGGACGTATTATAAATATTTCTTCCGTTACTGCATTAATGGGTAGCAGAAGTCAAGTAAGTTACGCATCAAGCAAAGGCGGATTGATTTCAATGATTAAGACGATTGCCATGGAGGGTGGAAAATATGGGATCACAGCAAACGCCATTTGTCCCGGAGCAATTGGTACAGATCCAATGCTGACTCTGCCAGATGAGATTCTTGAACGGCACAAGAAAAGAGCAGCAATTCGAAGACTGGCAAAACCAGAAGAAATCGCGGATTTGGTTACCTTTTTAGCATCTGATAGAGCAGCTTTTATTACAGGTGAATTTATTGTAATTGACGGTGGTCAGCAATTATATATTTGGTAGCATAAATAATGCAAAATGGTATGGAGCAATATGTTACCCACTGATTGCATTCTATTATCAAATATCTGGTTTATGTAGCAGTTTACTGTTATATACTAAGAATTGGTATTAGAATTAAATCGGTTATCGAAATTTCTCAAAGGCATTGCCAATTTATGCCAACCATCGTTTTCGCCTTCGGTAATGTTTGACTTCTCGAAAACTTTTTTTCTCACCAACTTGGCTGAGTCCCAGATAAAATTCCTTTATATCTTCATTATTTTTTAACTTTTCTGCCGAGCCATCCATCACAATTCTGCCATTTTCCATCACGTATCCATAGTCAGCTATATTCAATGCAGCCTTGGCGTTTTGTTCTACAAGTATCATACCAGAATTTTCAATCGTGTGAATTCTTTTGATGATATCAAATATTTCTCCTACCAGTTTTGGACTAAGTCCCAATGATGGCTCGTCAAGGAGCATTACTTTAGGCCTTATCATCATTGCACTACCGATTACAACCATTTGTTGTTCACCGCCAGACAAGTATCCAGCAGGACGTTTGCTCAGTTCCTTCAATCTGGGGAAGTAACTATATACCAGTTCGAGGTTTTTTTTCATTTCGATGGCATTATTTGTCACATAAGCGCTGGCACGGAGATTTTCGTCAACAGAAAGATGGTCAAATAAGCGTCGTCCTTCCATCACTTGTATTATTCCACGGCGAACAATACTTTCGGGATTTAGTTTATCGATGCGTTCTCCATTATATTCAATACTTCCATCAGTCACAGCGCCCTGTTCAATGGAAAGTAAACCTGACACGGCTTTTAAAGTTGTAGTCTTCCCAGCTCCGTTTGCTCCCAACAAAGCAATTATTTTCCCAGGGGGCACTTCCATAGATACGCCTCTCAATACTAATATAACATTGCTGTATACAACCTCTATATTGTTTAAATTAAGCATAGTTATTTACCTTTGAAACTTTGCTATTTATAATTGAAATTAATATTTCAATTATACTGTTTCAAAAAAGATATTTAATCTGCCTTTGGTTAACAGCTCTTTAATAAAAGAGCTGTTAACCAAAAAGTACTTTTACCTGTACTGTACAGGTGCGAGATTGGGAGCTATTTTATAATCTTCCAAAGGTATAATATTGCCGTCTTTTACTTGCTCCATCCTAACCCAGATGTTTTCATGTTTTTTTGCTGTTAAAGTGAGATAAGTAAAGCCCATATCATATTTATTTAGCTTTTCAGCTTGCCTTTTCAGGGCCTCCGCATTCAGCTTTTCCCAGCCAACTTCTTTTATGGCACCCTTGTAGAGATCTGTTGCCATCATAAAAAATCCAAGTGTCTGGAGCCAGTTGCTGGTTTCCTCTCCTTTTGCTGCTTTAATTCTTTCCTTCATTAGTTTAATATAAGGCACATCCGTCTCCTCCCAATTTCTCAAATGAGAGGGTGCTACGTAGCCTTCCGCCAGCGGTCCGGCCATTTTTATTAACGTATGCTTTAGCATAGTCCATTGGCATCCGGAAAACTTGATCTTCCCCAATAATCCAAGCTGCTGGGCGCTTTTCAGTACTATAGCTTCACCCTGGCCAAGAATATTACTATATACCCAATTTGCTCCCTTATCGTTTATCCTTGTTAATTGGGTTGTCACATCCATCTGAGTCATGCCAAATACTTCTTCAGCAACTATTTCAATGCCTTTTTCCTTTGCATAGTTCCTGACCTCATCTGTTAGGATAGCCCTGCCAAAAACAGAATCCCAAGTGAGGAAGGCCAGCTTTATCGGTTTAGGTTGTGTGGCAACTACCCAGTCCATAAAATATCCACAAACATCTGGATAAGATGGAACAAATGAATACTGATTTCTTGGGGGGTAAATAAAACTGGGGACCGCACCCGAAGTGAATGCTATTATCCCATCCTCTACTAATTTGTCTTTCAAGGCTTCGTTTGTGGCTGATTCAGTTATTTGCATTAACAGTGGTGGAGGATCCTGAGTTTTGAAAAATTCGTATGCTGCTATAGCAGCTTTCAGATCTCCTCCAGTATCTCTGTAGACCAATTTCCAAGGGACACCATCTACACCCCCTTTGGCGTTCAGATAATCAAAAGCATCATTCGTTGATGCAATAGCACCCTGGACATCAGCAGCATAAGGTCCACTGATATCCAGCATTTGGTAAAATACAATGGCAGATGGTTTTTTGACTGATTCTACTTGTGTTGATGGTTGTTGAGCCGGAGCCGCACAACTAACAATGAGTGCTATTATTGATATTGTGATGACTGATAGATAAATAAATTTGATTTTCATTTACAACCTCCCGCGTAATATTGCTTTTGATATATATATTTTTGAAACCTGCTAAGTAAACATTTTCTACCTCCAATATATATTTCAATATGTAAATGGATTTAAGCGATATGATGTCTTAAATACCTCCCAGCGGTGAGCTAATCCGCGTGGTTCATAAATTAAGAAAATTATCAGTACTACAGCAAAAATAACCGGACCAAAACCAATAACATTCTCGGCTTTCAATTGGGGTATTAAAGCTGGTAGAAATGGCGTTATTGTTTTAACTAATTCATCTAATCCGCGAACAAAAATAGTTCCAAATATAGAGCCGACTATACTTCCTTGTCCACCAATAAACACCATGCCCATCAACCATACTGAATCGAGAAGTGTGAATTGTTCGGGGTTTATAGAGCGCATTAAATAAGCCCATAAACATCCTGCCACACCGGCAAAGACATTACAGATAAAAAAGGCAAGAAGTTTATATTTAAATACATTAACACCCATCACATTAGCCGCAAGGTCATTGTCTCTGATAGCAATAAATGCTCTTCCGGTACCAGTTCTAACAATGTTTTTTGAAAAGAAAATCATTATTATAGTCAAAGGAACGATCAGGTAAAACATTTTAGGCTGGGTGTTAAAAATATAATCGCCAATCTTTGGTGCAGGCACAGATAGGCCTGAGGCTCCTCCTGTTAATTCAGGATCTGCATTCATAATAAGGGTCATAATAATAAATTGAGATGCAAGAGTAGCCATTGATAAGTAAAATCCTTTTATTCTCAAGGACGGCAATCCGAAAATAACACCAATAATACCGGCCATGAGGGCGGAACATGGTAAAGTAAACCAGAATGGGAAACCGAAATGATGGGCCAGAATCCCCGTTGTATATGCCCCTATGCCCATGAACGCTGATTGCCCTATTGAAACTAGACCGCAATATCCCATCAATATATTTAAACCTACAACTGCAATGAGCGTAATACAGATATTGTTTACTAAATAAAGCAGGTAATTACTGCTATATAATGGCAGGGTAAGTAAAAGAATCAAACTTCCTATCAACAATATCCACTGTAGACGCGTTCTTAAAATAGCCATATCCTGATCATAACTTATATCATATGTACCGCAAGGACGATTAATAGCCATTCTATATCCTCTCTATTTTTTCTTGTCCGAATAAGCCATTCGGGCGAATCAATAAAATAATAAGTATAAAAATAAAAGGCGTTATTTCCATTAACCAGGGATTTAATAAACCTCCCGATAATGTCTCGATTACTCCCACTATTAAACCTCCTACAAAAGCGCCTATTACCGAATCTAGACCCCCGAATAAAGCTGCAGAGAAAGCCTTAAGCCCAATTGAACCCATAGGAACTGCTACGCCAATTTTCATTCCCAGAAATATACCGGCAGCAGCTGATACAAGCCCAGCTATTGCCCATGTCAGTGTAAATATTAGGTGAACATTTATACCCCTTGCTTGTGCAATCATGTGACTTTCTGCGGTGGCCTTCATCGCCAGACCATACTTCGATTTCTGAAAAAAAAGCGCAAATAGGCCGAATAGGAAAATTGCCACTGCAAACGCACCTATAAGTACACAAGGGAAAGTAACATTACCAAATTTTATATAATCGCACGGCAGAAAATTATGTATATTTTGAACATTACCCCCCCAAATTATAAGGGCCAATCCATTTATTAAAGATATTAAAGCTAATGTGACCATCATTTGTGTACCAACTGGTTGACCAATTAAAGGTTGCATGGTGAATCTGTTCACTATCATCCCAACCACAAATGCGATAACAATAGAAAGAAGAAAACTTACAAATGCATTAAATTGAAACAGATTCGCAAAAGTAAAGTAAATGAATGCACCTAACATGACAAGCTGTCCCACCGCAAAATTGAAAATGCCGGTAGCCTTAAAGACTAACACTATACTTAAGGCTATGAGACCGTAAATACCTCCAACCATAATACCCGTTGCAATGTATTGAAAAACTGCATCCATATAATCACCTAATGTACTTTATTTATTTTAATTGCCGTCTTTGTACTTCCTTTTCTGCCGTCTCTATATGTGATAGAGGCTTCTACTTCAAGTTCTTCCGCATTGCTATATATTGCACTGATCAATTCCCTGTATTTATCTTCAAGATAGGTTCGCCTTAACTTACGAGTCCTCGTAAGTTCTGCTTCATCTGGGTCGAATTCGCGGTGAAGATTTGCAAATTTCTTTATCTGCGTACCGGCGGGTAATAATTTATTAACCTTCACAATTTCTTTACGAATCAGATCAATTATTTCAGGTTTTTGAGAAAGATCAATAAAAGTAGTATAAGGTATGTGTTTTAACTCAGCCCACCGACCGACATTATCAAGGTCAATATTAATTATTGCCGATACATAATCATATCTCTCATCTCCAATTATTAATACTTCTTTTATGTATTGACTGAATCTCAGCCTTATCTCGATATACTGTGGAGAAAATTTCTGTCCGCCAGATAGTTGACGCAGATCATCCATTCTATCCATGATAATCAAATGGCCATCTTCATCAATATTGCCAAAGTCTCCTGTATGATACCAGCCCTTTTCAACCTTTCTTGCGGTTGTTTCAGGATCTTTATAGTAACCAGAAAACATATTCTGACCGCGTACAAGTATTTCCCCTTCATCAGATAATCTGATATCCATTCCCAGTCCTGGAGGACCAGTTGTTTCAGGTTTGAAGTTATCAGCAAAATGTGTGGCTACCATAGGAATTTCGGAAAGCCCATAACCTACCTCAATCTTAATTCCCATTGATTGGAAAAATCTGATTAAATCCGGACTCATAGAAGAACCGCCAGTCCTAGCTATTTTCACACGTGTCAAGCCAAATTTGTCAAGGAGATTTCTATATAATATCCAATACCCTAGAAAATATAATATATTCCAAATAACGTTAGGATTTTTCTTTTTCATAATAAAATAGTTTTTTTTCGTTGCAATGGGTATGAATAGATCATATAAAAATCTTTTTAATTTACTGGTATGACTAATTTTTGCCTGAATAGTACGCATTACACTTTCCCAATTCCTAGGTCCCCACCCTAATAATTCTGGACCAATCTCGCGTATGTTTTCCATAATAGTCTCTGGCTTTTCGACAAAATTTACTGTATAACCAGCGACTAAACTACCTGCCACAGAATTAATCTGATCAGAAACCCAGGCTGGTGAGAAAAATGCTACATAATTATAATTGCTTGACAAGTCATCATATTTAGTCTGTGTCAAAGCCACATTTATCAATGCCCGATGACTAATCATTGATGCTCTGGGTACTCCTGTTGTTCCAGACGTATAACAGAATACGCATATATCTTCTCCTGTGCCCATATCGATATTTCGTTCAAATAGCCCAATATCTCCCTTTTCAAACTGTTTTCCAGCATCGATTAGGCCAGTTATACTCATTAAAATACTGTCATCGTAGTTCCATAAACCTTTTTCGTCCCAGTATATTACCTTTATTATATTGGGCAAATCCTCCTTAATTTGCAGCACTTTATCTATTTGTTCTTGATCTTCTGCTATTACAAATCTAGCATCAGAGTGATTAATAAAATATTTCACTTCATTGGGCATACAGTCTGTAAATATGCCTACAGCTACGCAGCCTGCCGCTTGGGCTGCTAATTCGGTCCATATCCATTGTGGTTTGATTTCTCCGATGATACAAACTTTATCACCTCGTTTGAGCCCCAAACCGATTAATCCAAGTGAAAGCCATTTAACATTGTCCCAATAATCCTTCCAGCTGTAGGATTTCCAGTATCCCATCTCTTTTATACGCATGGCTATTTTATTAGAGCCATATAATTTATAGTTACGTCTTAAATATTTGGGCAATGTATCCAAAATCTGGTAAGTCATTTATATTTATTCCCCTAAATAAGCTTTAATAACATTCGGGTTAGCCATGATATTTTGTGGCACACCTTCCGCAATCTTCCTGCCGAAGTCCAATACGATTATCCTGTCACATAAATCCATAACGACGCCCATATCATGCTCAATCAAAATTACAGGGATTTTTCTTAACTCGTAAATGTCGAGAATATACTTAGCCATGTCTTCTTTTTCTTCTGCATTCATGCCTGCCATTGGTTCATCCAGCAATAAAAGCTTGGGCTCTAAAGCCAAAGCACGCCCCAAATCAACTTTTTTGCGTTGTCCGTACGGAAGAGATCCAACAACCTTTTTTCTAATATCCTGCATATCCAGTAAATCGATAATGCTTTCAACTATATAACGGTGCTGTATCTCCTTTTTATGTTCTGGACCAAAATATAATGCACCTGCTAGGAAATTTGGTTTTAGATGGATATGACGTGCTGCCATTAAATTATCCAGTGTAGTAAGTCCTGTGTATAACTGCATATTCTGGAAAGTCCGAGCTATCCCCAATTCAGCTATTTTGTAAGAAGGTAATTTATTCAATTTTTTATTTTCGTAGATTATTTCACCTTTTTGAGGACGATAAAATCCACTAATGCAGTTTAACAATGCAGTTTTACCAGCCCCGTTAGGGCCAATAATTGCCAGAATCTCAGCCTCATTAATTTCAAAACTGACTTCTGATAACGCTGCCAAATTTCCAAAATTTAGGCAGACATTATCGACTTTTAATTTGATTCCTGTGAAAATCTTATTTTCAATTATCATGATGACCACAATTCATATTTGGTTTAATTGTTATATTGAATATAAAATTCGAATCATTTTATAATTGAATTCGCCTGATATATTCATTCAAACTCCACAATAATCTCGCAACAGTCTTCGCCCATAGTTAAATACTTCTGCCCTTTTGCATGTAATTTTGAATTGATTGTTTGAGCTATGGCTTCTTCGCAACCTATCAGAACCTTCGGGCAGGTGCCGGGGAATACTCTTCCGTATTGCCCAGCATATGGGCATTTCTTGATACGCATTAGGCCACGTGTTGATGTCACTTCGAATTCTCCTTCCATACCCATTCTTTCGCCAAAATATGATTCCACCCTCACCCAATCTTCGACTCCGCCATTTCCAGATTTTGCTTTTGCTAACTTGCAAGCTGCAGGCACAATGCGACTGTATTTTTGCTGCATTGCATTACGGAGAACCGCAATCCCCTCTTCGCCGTAGCGGTCATATACAGCCCTGCAAAGCGTGCCGATCATTATTGCATCATTTTCCAGCATACCCTGCAATTCAGGTGTAATATTCATACAAACCTCCTTTTTAAATATAAATAGGCTTATAATTTAGTCATTATTTTTCAATATGCCATAGACTCATATGCTGTCGATGTTCATGAGTAATCATTTCTTTTGGGAAATATTTATCATAGAAATCAATATCAAGATGATGAACCTGCAACCATACAGGTAATAATTTAGTATCAAATGTCGCGGGGATTTTTCCATATTCATCGTATAGATAATTGAAATACGATTTGACTTGATTCAATGATAATTTTGACGGTCTATTAAAATCCGGCTGAATATTTTTCCAGTTTTTAAAAGGGGTTATTTTTGAATGTTTTATTGAGTATAGGCCGTTCTCTCCGAATTTTTTTTCATATAGAGCATCCACAGCGTCTCCCATTCTTTTATAGTAAGGCGGACAATATGCTTCAAATATTCCGTCAAGGCCCACAGGATTGGGCTTACCATCTTTAGCAATTGTGATACGGAATCCCAAACCCTTGCTGAACTGAGTTGCCCCTAATATAATCTGTCCAGTATACCCGCTAAACATAATCGCACCTAACCCCATAGCCTCAGCAATGAGATGTATATTCTCTAAGATCATATAGGCTGGGGCTATATTGCCATAGAGCAGATTAATCTCGGTTGATGATAGCGGTATTTCCGGTCCTTTTAGCTCTCCCTTATTTATAAATTCCTCTAGCCCCGCAGAGTGCTTTTTAAAATCATCAATCATCCTGTATCCATAACCTTCTCTATCATAAATTGATAACATGAAATTTATATACTCTTCTGACTGGTCAACTACAGGCATAAAGACTGTGGTACCAGGCTTATTAATATTCCAATTCATAGTATTTCCTAATAGTTTGGGAATAAACTCTACTCGTTCGTTTGATATCTTAATGCAACTTCCCTTATATTGTGCTAATATTTTGTGCCAGTCTTTAATTGTTTTTATTTCAGCGTGCCTGGAGACAGTATCAGGATCGTAAAAAAAGGTACCATCATCATTCGTAAAAAACAGCTTAGTATTATGAACATTACATGGATAGGGTGTTGCCTTTCCAACCCAACTGCCAAAAATGTTACCTCCATATCTTGTAGGCAAATCACCTGTAATTATGCCTGTTGCACCGGCGCCTGCCCAACATAAGAGGGCCAGTTCTGCGTCACTTAAAGGCGTTGGAGCTATTTTTGATTCATGCTGCATAACCCCGTCAGGAGATTTACAACCCTGAGGGAACCTACGTCCTCTTCTCCTAGCAATTGCTTTAATGATGGGATAAGCAAATGCTCTCTTTATATTAGGTGCGTAATGGAATATATCCATATTCTGATCTCCCAAATGTTAAACTAATGATACATAATGGATTTGTCACTTTACTGGTATAAAGATTCTAATTTTATTTAAATCAACAGGACCAACAAGCAATGGTGCTACCTTCTCTCCAAACTCTTTAAAATAAGGTGTGCTACTATGAAATTTAAGGGCTTCTTTGTCTTTGTATTTTTCAAATACCACAAACCTGTCTGGGTCATCTTCCTGGCGATAGAGCCTATACTCAAGCGTATTTTTTTCCTTTTCGACTAAGGGGATTAGCTTTTTGAATAGTTCCTCAAATTCTTTTCCTTTGCCTTTAATAGTGCGCATAGGTGCCATAATTACTATTTCGTCCACTTAAAATCTCCTTTTATATTTTTTCTATTTTCATTCAAAGGGATATTCATAAAATCCCCTTCCGGCTTTTTTACCCAATCTACCTTGTTTAACCATATCATCTAGAAGGCTACTGCGGGGCGCTAATCCTTCTTCACCAAGCAACCTAAATGAGCGCGCTCCATTAGCATATGTATCAATTCCTGCTTCATCTGCCATTTCAAATGGTCCACGCTTCCAGCCATAGCCTTCTCGCATACCAAAATCAATGTCCTCTGGACTGGCGATTTTTTGAGCTACTAGGTCTACAGCTTCTCTGATCGCAGCTCCCCAAATACGATTAAAAACAAATCCAGGTATATCTTTATTTACTTTTACCGGGCGTTTTCCAAGTGAAACAGCGAATTTGCAAGCTGACTCAAATGCTTCGTCAGATGTTTTATCGCCTTTTATTATTTCCATAAGACCCATCAAGGGAACTGGATTAAAGAAGTGAATTCCTACAATTCGTTCTGGATACTGGGTTGCACCGGCTAAAATAGAAATTGGAATTGTGGAGGTATTTGTTCCTATTATTATGTTTGTTGGTACAATAATATCCAGTTTTTTAAAAAGCTCGAGCTTACTTTCTTTATCTTCTGGGATAGTTTCTATTATCAAGTCAGATGTTGATGCAATTTCAATGTTAGGTTCAACGACTATTCTTTGAAAGACTTCCTTGGCAGGTTCATGTAGCTTATTTTTGCTTTCTAACTTCGCCAACGACCATTCGATAAAATCCAGTGCATTTTTAATTATCTTTTCATTGATATCGTTTATATATACTTTATAACCAGCCTGAGCACATGCTTGCACTATTCCTCTACCCATATAACCAGCACCACCAATAACAAAAACCTTATTCATCATAACCTCCATGCCATTTTCAGGTCATACTGCTTTCTAAAGCGTTTTATATTTATCCGGTATTGTTTTCCCTGTTTCATCAGGATTCATTCCTGTAATGGATATACCTCCATCAGCTATTATTGTTGTACCCGTTATGTAACTGGAGGCGTCAGATGCTAAAAACAATGCAATGGAAGCCATTTCTTCCGGTTCAGCAAAACGTCCAAGTGGAATAATGCTACAAAACCTATTTTTTGTATCTTCGTCCTTCAAAGCAGCTTCTGCCATTCTTGTTTTTATCATCCCCGGAGCGATGCAATTTACTCGAATATTATATTTGGCCAGTTCACCTGCTAACGCTCTGCTAAGTTGTATTACTGCAGCTTTGGACGCACAGTAAGCTCCCGAATATTTGTCCCCGAAGATTCCTGCCAGAGAAGAAAAATTAATAATTACCCCTTTATTATTTTTAATCATTACTTTTCCCACAGCTTGTGAACAGAGAAAATATCCTTTAACATTTACATCAAAAGTTTTATCCCAACCTTCCTCGCGCATGTGCATAAGGGGAATCCAATACTCTATTGCGGCATTATTGACCAAAATATCAATAGTATTGAAGGCGTGCAAGACTTTAGCTACCATTGCATCAACCTCATTCTTCTTAGTAACGTCTGTCCTTATCCCCAAAGCATTTGTATTGTTTGATTGCACAATCTTGACCGTATTTTCTATCTCAGCAGCATCTATATCTACAATTACTACGTTTGCTCCTGCGTTAGCAAAAGATATCGCTGTAGATCTGCCTATTCCTCTCCCTGCTCCTGTAATGATTGCCACTTTGCCTTTTAATGACATGTTTGGTGAATCCATTAGATTTCCTCCAACCTGATCTTTATTCCGACGATTCCTTATGTATTCGGTATTTCTCCGGCAGTGTCATGCCTTGAATATCTGGATTAAATCCTGCAAGTGAAGCTCCTCCATCTACACAAATGGATGCACCCGTAACATAACTGGCTGCATCAGAGGCCAGAAATAATGCTACTGCTGCTATTTCCTCAGGTTCAGCGATCCGATGCATCGGTATGCCTTGTTCAAATATCTTGGCTACTTGTGGATTACTCCATACGGCCTCAGTCATTTTGGTTTTCACCATTCCTACTTCAATTGAGTTAACTCTTACATTGTAGTGACTGAGTTCACCCGCCATGACCTTTGTCAAATGAATTAGGCCGGCTTTAGAAACTGCATACGCACTTTCATACGGGACAGCCATTGTACCTGCAACAGAACCAATATTTATAATGCTTCCTTTTCTATTCTTAATCATGAATTTGCTAGCTTCCCGTGAGCTAATGAAGCAACTCCGCAGATTAGTATTGATCATCTTGTCCCATCCTTCATCTCTCAGCATTGATGGTAGCATGAGTATAAGTTGGGCAGCATTATTTACCAAGATATCAATGGAACCAAATTCGTTAACAGTCGTTTCGATGAGATTTTCTATATCTTGTTGTCTAGAGATATCCGTCCTTACGACAAGGGCACGTCTACCTTTACTATGAATCTCATCGGCCGTCTTTTCCAAATCAGATATAGTTCTACTGGCAACCACAACATCAGCTCCAGCATCAGCAAATGCAATTGCAATAGCTTTACCGATGCCTCTACTTGATCCTGTTACTATCGCTATTTTCCCTTCCAAAGAAAATTGTATTTTCCCCATAAATAAACTCCTTTATTTCGCAACCAAACTATAAATGCAAGTAAATTTCCACATAATTTAATTCGACAAGTTCTATTGATTAATTGGAGGTTTAATTAAAAGTCCTCCATCAATTACTATTGTCTCCCCTGTAACATATCGAGACGCATCAGAAGCAAGATAAATTACCCCCCCGATAATATCTTCCGGTCTGCCACCTCGTGCCAACGGAATAGCCCGCGACATGCTTTCAGGGTTCTTGTATAACCACTCGGTTCCCGGAGTGATAATTAATCCTGGAGCAATTCCATTGACCCTTATTCCATATGGGGCTAAATCCACAGCCATGGTTTTAGTCAAATTAATAACGCCGGCTTTAGAAGCTGCATAAGCCGCGTTTAGAGGTTGTGCCACAATACCCACAATTGATGCTATATTAATTATTGAACCACTTCTCTGCTCCATCATTATTTTTCCAACTGCTTGGCTACATAAAAATACACTTTTAAGATTTTCACTAATGATAACATCCCACTGGTTTTCGCTCATTTGCATGGTTTTCACCGAAAACATACCACCGGCATTATTAACTAAAATATCGATTTTCCCAAAGTTATTAATAGTTAAATCTACTAAATATTCAACTTTTTCTTTTGATCTAACGTCAGCTGTTATTGCTAATGATTTACCGCCTATTTCAGCTATTGCAGCTGCTGTTTCTTCAATTTGTTCTTTTGTTCTCGATACTACTATTACAGTTGCCTCTGCCTCAGCTAATCCCAATGCTATTGTTTTACCGATTCCTCTTCCGGCGCCGGTTACAATTGCAACTTTATCCTTTAAATTAAATATATCCATTATCATTTCAGTAAACCTTCAACGTATCACTTTTTCAAATGAATTTAAATCCATTTTCAAATTTCAAGGCCAGCTTTAGCCCCCTCCGCAACTGCATCAATGATATTGCGTGGCTTGACACAGTCTCCAACAGGATACACGGCTATACTTTTTGGAAGTTTGTTTATTAAATCGTTATTAGGTTTCGAACCTACGGCCATTACAAAAGTATCAGCTTCAAGTGTTTCAATCTTTCCATTCCTTTGGACAACCAGTTTACTGTCCTTAATCTCAATCGCGGTGGTTTCAGGTAATAATGTAACGCCAGATTTTTTGAGGTTATTTAAAACCGTTTCCTTAAAGGAAAGTCCCAGGTCACTGCCGATTTTTTTCTGCATTTCTACGATGGTAACAAATACTCTTTTTGTTCTCAGATAATCTGCTACTTCTACGCCAACTCTGCCTCCTCCAATGACTATGACTCTTTGTCCAAACGAAGCTTTTCCTGAAAGCACGTCATTCGCAGTTACTACGTTTTCATCGGAAACACCGGGTATAGGAAGTACTATTGGAGAGGAGCCTGTAGCAAGGATTACAACATCTGGCATTTCTTTTTTAATGAAGTCTGGATTAACCTCTTTATCGAATATAATTGGCACCTTTAACCTATCGAGTTCATTATTGTAAAAATCTACCATGCGACTTATATCACCTTTAAATGGTGGCTTATCAGCAATATTTAACTGGCCACCTAAAAATTCACCTTTTTCATAGAGCGTTACCGTGTGACCGCGTATTGTTGCCACTCGCGCTGCTTCCATGCCAGCGGGTCCACCTCCCACTACCATTACTTTTTTTGGTTTACTCACTCTTTTGATAGAGAATTCGCGTTCTTTACCGAGTGCAGCGTTAACCGTGCATACGAGGCCTTTTGTAATAAGAGAATTTATACATTCGTTATCTGCTATGCATTTTCTGATTTCGGCGATTTTCCCCGCCGCTGCCTTATTAGGAAATTCTGGGTCAGCAAGAAGGGTTCTTCCCATCGCTATGAAATCGGCTTTTTGTTCAAGGAGTATTTGTTCGGCTAAGGCGGGAGTATTAATTCTTCCAGCGGCCATCACAGGGATGTTGATGGCACTTTTTATACCTGCTGCTAGATGGAGGTTGCAACCAGGAGGAAGAAGCATAGGTGGTGTACTCCATATTAATTGAGGGCTATCGTATGTACCTGCTGAAACGGATATGGCCTCAGCGCCTGAGTCTTCTAAAAGTTGGGCTACTATCTTGCTTTCTTCAAGTGTAACTCCTCCATTGGGAACGTAGTCATCACCATTAATACGAACCCAAATAGGATACCCTTTTAGTTCTTTCTTTATATTATTTACAATTTCACAAGCAAATCTAGTTCGATTCTCTATGCTACCGCCGTATTTATCTGTTCTTGTGTTTGAGTAGCTAGAAATAAATTGCCGGAGAAGGTAGTTATGGGCACAATGGATTTCCACCCCATCAAATCCTGCCATTTTAGCCCTCTTCGCAGCACTTACAAAAGCATTTATAAGATCCTGAATTTCAGCGACTGTAAGCTCTCTGGGTATTTCTCCTCTCCGTCGTTGAGGAACGGGTGAACAGGATACGGGTTGTGTGCCGGTAATGTCAGATCGACAAGCACTTCCACCATGTCCTAATTGCATTGCAATCTTTGAGCCATGATTATGTATGGCATCTGATAATTTCCGTAATCCGGGTATGAATTTATCATCGTAGATTCCAAGTTGATTGTGTTCCAATTGGCCCACAGGATCTATACAAGCAATTTCTGTTATTAGCAATCCTGCTCCTCCTACTGCCCGTGCCACCAGATAATCTATGAGCCTATCAGAAACATATGGTCCATTGGTATAACATGTTAACATAGGTGCTAATACTATTCTGTTTGCTACTTCAAGATTGCCTATAAATCCGCTTTCAAATAATTTTGTGAACACTTATCTACCCCTTATCCAGCAATGGTTCATATAAACATCGAGCTAAAAAATCTCATCTCATACGTGGAAGCCCAAGTCCATATGATGCAATGATATTTCGCTGTATTTCATTTGTGCCCATTGATATAATTGGGACGAAGTATTCCTGGTACATTTTTTCCCAAAGCCCGTTATGGATAGCCCACTTAGAATACTTTACTTGGCCATATGGCCCCAATATATCAGTAGCTAAATGTGTCAAACGCTCACATATCTCACTAGAGAATATCTTTACAGCAGCTGCATCTACTAATGTCATTTCATTTCTGTTTTGCATATCCGCAACACGATAGGCAAGCATACGCGCAGCCTCAAGTTCGCAAGCCAATGCAGCTAATCTATTTCGGATAATAGGGTCTTTGGAAATTGATAATCCATTCCGTTTAGTTTCATTACAGAATATGCATAATTCCTCAAGCCATCGAACCATTTCCATCAGCATATCCATGCCCGACCTTTCAAATGCTGCGAGTACATTTACAACTGCCCATCCTTCATGTTCTTTTCCCACAATATTTCTTGTCGGGACTTTTGCGTCCTCAAAAAAAACTTCATTTAGGGCACTTTCACCATCCATGTATCGAAGTGGTCTTATGGTTATACCGGGAGTTCGAAGTTCAAATAGTAGAAATGACATATTATGATGCTTCCGGGCATCTGGATCTGTTACGAAAATCCCAAAACCCCAATTCGCCCGATTTGCTCCAGAGGACCATGTTTTTTGGCCGTTAAGAATATACTCAGCTCCCTTTTTTATCGCTGTACTTCTTATCATGGCTAAGTCTGAGCCTGCATCTGGTTCGCTCCACAATTCTGCCCACATAACCTCGGCTCTGGCGATAGGTGGGAGAAATTCTCTTTTGATTTCTTCACTTGCCGCCGCAATTAAAGTCGGAGCAAGCATCTGAACCCCAACCAAATCAACTCCTGGAATCCCATGATAGCCTCTTGCTTCAGCAAAAATCACCCTATCCATCATAGTACCCATACCACCATATTCTGCAGGCCAACCTAGGCTGAGCCAGCCTCTCTTAGCGAACTCCTTTGCACAATGGAGATGAAATTCCCAATTTTCATCTTTCTTAAACATAGCTTCTGGACCCAAGTAAGTAGGAGGCTTGATTTTTTCCAAGTCCCGGCATACTTTGTAAAATTCGCTACGAAGCTTCTCCTGTTCTTCTGTTAGTCGGAAGTCCATAACCTGCTCCTTTTCCTCTATCCTATGCCATTCTTGAAAATGTAGGGCATGATATTAATACAAAAAAGCGTTAGAATAAAATCTCTTACTACACAAGCATTTATTCTATTTCGGCATATTTCTTTACCAAATTAATAATCGGGCTATAATTATATGTCCGATAAAGTTCTAATACGCTTGGTAGTATCGAACCTTCGGCATGAAGTTCTCCGACGTCTTCAAGGCCTCCATATAACCCGATACTTTCCCTTAGTAAGGTAAATAATTTAAATCTGTTAATACCAGATACATCATGTCCTGCAAGATATTTGTCTATATCTTTGCGTAATTTATCATTAATAAAATCCTCTCCACTGGGTGCAGTAATTGCCAGGCCACCTGCAGTATCGATGACTGCTTGCTTAGCTTTGAAATGTCCTGTGTTGGAATATAGTTTGCCAACATTGGTAACTAACGAATTCGGGATTGCAATACCAGTTTTCGGTTCAATAGAACATTCGTATGCGGCCATTTTGGCACATACTCTTTGTATTTCGGCATACATGATGAGGTCGCTGATATTCCTTGTAATATGAGGCACACCATCAATGCCATTATATTGTGCCAATAACTTAGTCAATCCTACGAGTATGGTTGCCAGTGCTCCTCGATAGGAAACTGCTGTAAATCGATGCCATAAGGCAAAATTAAGTGCCAGGCGAGAACCCTGTGCGAAATCTTTGTATATAAATACGCGCTCCCATGGAATCAAAACATTATCGAAGATGATCATAGCTTCTGAAAAATGTCCACTTGTTCTTCGTCTTGCTTGTTCGATATCGCTTTGGCTTGATTCCATCTCCAAAGCCGGTCGGATTAGCATCCTTATTCCCTTTGTACCTGGAGATATGGCAAATCCTACAGCAAAGTGCTCTTCTCCTTTTCTCGGAGCTCTAGATGGAATGACTAGCAACTCATTTGCTGCGTATGCCCAAGAAGAATGGGTTTTAGCCCCACGGACAATAATACCATCTTTTCTTTCTTCTACAACATGCACATGCATATCTGGATCTTTTTGCTCTGAAGGTCTTAAGCTTCTGTCGCCCTTAACATCCATTTGGCAACCCGCCAAGACAGGGTTTTCCTTTACTAAATAGTCAGCAAACGCATCCATTCTCTTGGCATATTCATCACCCTGATACTTCGATGCAATCAATAAAGAAAAGAACATATCGGAACCGATATGTGCGATATTGATGAGGCTGTCCATAGTAAAATCCCAGGCCATTTGGAAGCGGTCGAGTAAATCTTGACTGCTTTTGGGAATTTTATAAAATTTGCTTATTTTTAACCCGGAATCAGGATGAATGAAAAAAAATTTCTCTTTTTGTTCAGGAGTAAGCATGAATCCATGATGGATTCTTCCAAGGAAAATGGGTGTGTATTTCAATATCGGGTGTGTTGTAAGGTCATCAACTTTTTCTCCACGGTAATATATTTCTCTCCCGTCTTTTAAGCTTTTTAAATATTCATCGTAAGTTTTCATTGTTACTCTCCATTTTACTTTTCTATTTTTTTATCGGCGGCATTGGCAATGGCTGCCATTCTTTTTCAGCAAACTGCCTGAACATATCAAAGTCCGCTTGACTAGTTTGATCTTGTGGTCTTTGATATAGACCTATCCGACTAACAGGTGGTATTCCAGTAGCTCGGCGAAGATCGATCATTAGCTCAGCCATTTTTATTGATACTGAAACACAATTAAGTACTGGTACACTATGGTATTTGCTTTTCACAGGCACGCCAACATCATCTATCTTACAAATACCCGCGTTATCAGCAAGCAGACTTAGCCCGGTGCTGTCCATTATTATAACCTCAGCACCCCTTTTTATTAGTCTTTGTGCAGCTGGTATTATGTATTTTTCTCCAAAAGCCTTTGGATCTGTATAACCGTGCAAGGCAAGTTCCTTTTCTGCTTCAGGACCTGGATCAAGTAATGGTTCGATAGGGTTAGTGCAGGCATTGGCCTCTAGTCCATAAAGCCTGATGAGTAATTCAGCCCTAGCCATAAAGGGCCGAGTTGGCCAAGAAATGACACCGAATTTAAATCCCATCATGCAAGCCACATGCAAAGTGGATTCAAATTCTCCAATAACTGGTATGTCCACCAATTGCCTCACAAAACGTAGACCAGGGTCATCCGTACAAACGATAATTAACGCATCTGCCCCCTCTTTTTCAGCCTCGATAGCACTTTTACAATATGAAGGTAGCTGTAAGCAATTCATAAAATAATCTATAGTTGTATGGGGGGCCTTCCACATACCCGGTGGACATGATTTATGTACAAGTTCAACGTCAGGGGGCTTAATCCTGCTTACAGTATTTTCATCGAGTTGGGCAAATGGGCCTGCAAATTTTTTATAGTCCTCAAAATCTGGTCCTGCTTCTAGCAGGAAAATGCGCTTTTTCATTCGAGTTCCTCCTAAAATTTTTTAAAATTGATTTAATTTATGATGGGCTAATATCAAATTTGTATAGCAGCCAATCTCCCTTCTTCAATAGCATCTGCGGCAGTTCTAGGTTCTTTACAATCTCCGATGATTAATATCCTATTAACCTCTTTTTTGAGTTCGTTGGCGAGTCTATCTAAAGGTTTAAGGCCGGTGGCTATCACTATGGTATCTGCCGGTATAAAAAGTTCTTCGCCATTTCTTGCTATTTTCACGCCTTCCTTTCTAATAATTCTGTACTCAACATTAGTTAAAAGTTTTATATCCACACTTCTTAATTCTTCCATAAGAAGACGCCGCATACTCCAACCGGCTTCCGCAGCCATCATCGAACCTCTGCGAAGCAAGACCACAGATTTGCCATTCTTGGCTAAAAAGAGTGCGGTTTCACAACCTGTAAGTGAGCCACCAATGATGACAACCTGATTCCCTGCTACTAATCGACCACCTAATACTTCATGGGCTGTGACAACATTAGCATCATTTATGCCTGGAATATCTGGGTAGAAAGGAACAGCACCAGTAGCAATAATTACCGCATACGGTTTCTCTCTGATAATTGAACTAACATCAGCTTCTGTACCCAATTTAAGTACAACACCTGTACGTTTAATCTCATTTGTGTAATAATCTATTAGATTTTTAAAGGCCTCTTTCTTACCCGGCACAACCATGGCTAATAATAATTGGCCCCCAAGATGGGATGATTTTTCAAATAGGGTAACTTTATGGCCTCTCATTGCTAAGCTAACTGCTGCTTCCATTCCAGCGGGCCCACCACCTACTACTATAACCTTCTCGGCTTTATCAGCTTTATTAATAATCGCTTTGTGCCCTTGATTTATTTCAGGATTTACCGTACATCTGACCGTAAGCCCCTGAAAGATAGAGTCAAAGCATGTATTACAAGCTATGCAAGGTCTTATCTGACTGTGAATTCCTGACATAGCTTTTTTTGGATAATCCGGATCGGCTATCAGCGGGCGACCAAGTGCAATTAAATCAGCGTGTCCATTCTGCAATATTTTTTCGGCGAGAAGAGGAGATGTAATTCTTCCAACTGCAATCACAGGGACACGTGCTATACGTTTGATCTCGGCCGCTAACGGTATGAGACATCCCTGTGGTTGCGTCATAGGCTGTATAAGCCATTGTATAGTTGAATATCTACCGGCAGATATGTCTATGACATCAATTCCTGCTTTTTCCAATAGAGGCACGATTATTTTAGTCTCATTTAAATGCAGACCATCGGTAAATTGTTCTGCACTTATTCGGAAAAAAACTGGATAATTATTCAATTCTTTCTTTATGCCACTAACGATATCTATGGCAAATTTAGAGCGTCTTAACGTATCACCCCCGTATTCATCCGTTCTTATATTGTCAAAAGGTGAAAGAAATGTAGAAATCAGGTAACCGTGTGCTCCGTGAATTTCTACACCATCAAATCCGGCTGCTTTCGCCCTAATAGCGGCCTTAATGAAAAAATCTATTAGCTTTCGTATTTCTTCTATTGTTAGCTTATGAGGTATATCTTTAAAGATAGGATCTGGGATTGGTGATGGTGCAATAGTTTTCTTTCCGTTAATCGTTGGTGCTTGTTTACCTGGATGACCTAATTGTAGTACGGCAGCACAATCTTTGGAATGTATCACTTTTACTAGTGTACTCATTCCTGAAATAAATTTATCATCGTCTAATCTTAAAGAACCTTTTGCATCCAGAGAAGGATCAACACTAGTACCTTCAACGATGATTAGCGAACACCCACCTTCCGCTCGCCTTGCATAATATTCAATAGCTTGTTGTGAAACGAAACCGGTTTTATCGGCCATTCCCATCACCATAGGAGCCATGACAATCCTGTTTTTGAGCTTTAGGCTTCCAACTTCATAAGGTTGAAATAACATCATAATTCCTCTCGCATCACCATCCTGTTATATTATGCGCCGTATCTGATAAGATAAATAACGCTAGACTTACTTCTTATTGTAGATAATATTTTTTAAAGTGAAAGACCAATTATAATTAATTCTTTTTCTAGTCGGGAGTGGAAAATATAATAAAGGTCTAAATAAAAAGAATTAATTCTTTTAACTCCAATTTTATATTAGTGAATATTTGACAATGAAAACCTATAGCATTAATTAATTATTAATTAAACATAAATATCTTAGAGTAATCCCATGGTAAGTAGTCACGCCCTATATAAAGTTGGATTGAGCTCTGCAAAAACGATTTATTTAATTATCGTATTTAATGAAAAGGAATATCCTTCGGATGGTGCTATACTGAATACATGTGGCGATTATTAACGATTATAATCCTGGTGATGATGACAGGTTGTGCTCCTT
>Ga0315298_1002220_pt1 | contig 33498 bp, 31 predicted proteins | sample WHS_1_MG_FD_203077 | JGI IMG/M metagenome (GOLD analysis project Ga0315298, IMG submission 203077) | Extremophilic microbial mat communities from Washburn Hot Springs, YNP, Wyoming, USA - WHS_1_MG | ecosystem: Environmental > Aquatic > Thermal springs > Hot (42-90C) | place: USA: Wyoming...
CCATGATCAGCACTTCCTGCTCGCGCAGGAGAAGATGGGTCACCAACGATTTGAGCAGTACGCTCTCCGGGCAGACGCACCCCGAGCCGCCCTTGTCCACCGTGCCCATCACCAGCAGGCGGATGCCACGCTCCTCCACGGAGTAGCGCTCCGGGATGTCATCCACCCGCGGGTTGAGCTTGAACATGGCGCCGTAGGTGCCTGGTTTGGCGCCGGTGCGCTCCTCGATCAGGTCTTCCAGCTCGGCGATGGGCTTCAGCCGCGCTAGGGTCTCCGGGGAGAATCCCAGGGCTGAGGCCAGGTTAGCATCGGGGTCTGCGTCAATGGCGATCACGCGCCGGCCGCGCCCTGCATACACATGGGCCAGCAGGCCGGCCAGCGTGGTCTTGCCCACCCCACCCTTTCCACTGATGGCGATTTTCATCCCACCCAGGCTCCTTCGAGAGAGTGATGTCCCCGGCGCTCGCGCGCCGGCGGCCTCATTATACCCGAAGTCGCCGCATCGAGCGAACCAGCGGCAGGGACGGCACGCGAAGGGATGCGGTGCAGTATGCGCCGGCGCTTACCTGCCCTTCATCACCAGCGGCAGGCCCACGGGATATATCTTGGGGCTGTAATGCACTATCACCTTGCTCACCCAGGCCTGCGGCATGCGCTGGGGCTGGGAGTAATCGGAGCCAGGGAACTTCCAGAAGCCGTCGCAGTCCTCGACCCAGAAGCGGTACTGGAAGTAGCGGGCGGTGGGATAGAGGCCGCCGGCGCCGTCCACGATCTCATCCGGCGCGGGATAGACCCACATACCCTCATTGGGGTCCCATACCGGCCCGCTCCAATCGCTCCAGGAGGCATCCGGCCAGGGAGTGTTCCCGGTGCGGGTCTGGAAGAAGATCTTGGTGCCGGCCGGCGTCACGCCCCACCACTCCAGCCGGTTCCAGCGGGTGTCATCGTTGGCCTCGAACACGCGCGAGACGTAGACGCCGGGGCTGGGCGGTGCGCCGGGCCGTGCGAAGAAGATATTGCGCTCCAGCGCATAGCCGGCCAGCGGGTCGGCGCGCCGGTCGTCGTCCCAGACCACATAGGGCAGGTTGGCGCTGTCGTGATAGGTGCCGGCCGGCCGGTACTGCCGCACCGAGGCCGGCGCGTTCTGCAGATAGCGATCCCCTCCCAGATAGCGGATCAGCTTGGCGTTGTCGTTGACGATGATATTCTCGTCAATGATGTACTCCGGGCTGGTCCAGTCCTCCCGGTACGGGCGGGCGACGTAGATGTCCGCGTTCCAGGCATCATAGTTGCGCCAGTCGGACCAGAGGAGATAGACGATGTCGGTGTCGGGTGGGCCGGGGCTGAAGGCCGGGTAGGCCTGGCGGGCGCCGGCATAGTGCCAGACCTGCTTGCGCCGCTCGCCGGGCAGGGTGGGGTCCGGCGCCGGCTCACAGGGTAGCGCATCTCCCTGGCCGTACGGTGGTTGGAAACAGCTTTCCGGGATGGCCGGCGCGATATCGTTGGCCGGCACATTGCCGTAAATGGTGTAATTTGTGCCGAAGGGGCTTTCTATCAGGGGCGGGAACGGCTCGGAAGGCGGACAGCCGTAATCCGGCTCGGCCACGACGCGCTCCAGATAGAAGTACGGGCCAAAGGTCCAGGCATAATAGATATCGGGGTCATCCATACCGCCGCGATAGTCCTGCCAGGCGAAGTGGATGGCCTGTCCCTTGTAAATGCCGTGGAACTCCACCTCGGTGGTCTCGGGAGGCGGCGAAGCGCAGATAGAGCTTCCCGGCGTGAAGACCTCCGTGCGGGTGATCTCCAGGCGGGGGTAGGAATGGATGATGGTGGGGTCCCGCTGGGGGAACAGGGTCTCATCATCGTTGATGCGCCGGTCGACGTCAAAGGAGTAATCGTCGCAGGGCGGGGTGCAGGTGCGGCCCCAGGTGAAGTAGATATCGCCGCTGTCGCCGGCGGCGATGTTGCGGGAATCCTCCCACACGATGTAGACGCGGCCGGCCACCACGGTCACCGCCGGCGAGCGCTGGGACTGCGCGGTGGAGGCGGGAAAATCGGTGACGAAGATGTTGCGGGTCCAGGTTTCCCCGCCGTCCGCGGAGACGGCCATGTAAATATCGTCGTTGCCGTGCCGGCGGTCCTGCCACACCAGATAGATATTGCCCAGCTCGTCCACGGCCATGGATGGGCTTACCTGGTCGGCGGTGCCGGCATCGTCATTGACAGGATTGGAGGCCGGCTCGGTCCAGGTCAATCCGCCGTCCGTAGAGCGGGCGAACCAGATATCGTAATTCCCGCGGCGGTTGTCCTGCCAGGCGATGTAAATGGCATCGTGTATCGGGTCGTAGACCATCGCCGGCGCGCGCTGATTGACGTTGCGGAACAGCGGGTCCTGGTTGACGCGCACCTCCGGCCCCCAAGTGGTGCCGCCGTCGGTGGAGCGGGCAAAGTAGATATCGCGGTTGTTGATTTCCCCGTTGCGGCCGTCCTCCCAGGCCACATACAGGTGGCCGGCGGCATTGCGCGCCATCACCGGCGCGATCTGGCTGACCGATCCCGCATATGCGCTGACGCCGAAGTCCGGGTTATACAGGTGCGGGCCGGCGAGCGGGTCCGAGATGGGGAGCGTCAGCGGCGCGGTGATAGGTTCCTCGTACAGCCCCGACAGCATCACCAGGCCCAGGGGATGGGAGAGGTCCATGTTCGAGAAGCCGGCCTGGAAATCCTCATGCCGCGTGTCCACGAACGCCGCTGATGCCCGCACCGGCACAAACTGCGGGCCGAAGACATTGTTCTCCTCGTCCAGCTCCACCACATTGCCGTCGGTGTCCACCTGGGCATAGAGGACATAGTTGCGGGTGCGGGTGAAGACGAAGGAGAAGGTGACCGGTACTTCAGCGCCCTGTTTCAGGAGATAACCCTGCACACCCTGGGTGAGGGTGCCGGGCTGGCCTGGCCGGCCGCTTTCCGGCGGTGCCGATGGGTCAATATAGAGGTCCACGTAAAAGTTGTTGGCCGGCGCCACATCGGCCTGTCCCTGGTTGCGGATGACGACCCGCACGGTGGTGGTCATGTCAATGCGCGCCGGCCCATCCAGGGTGATGCTGGTGATCGTCAGGTCGGGCAGTCGCGTGGGAGCGGCCGGCTCCGCCAGCACATCCTCCGGGCTGGGTGTCCCGGGAGTGGGGGTGGGGCGGATGGGCGGGGCCGCCTGGATGGCGAAGCCGAATGCCAGGACGATGATGCCGAACAGCAGTGCGGCGGTGAGGCATAGGATGAGTCGTTTCCCCATGGTCATTCTCTCCTTCGGACTGCCCATTCCCGTCCTCGTGAGTGCGGTGGGCCGGCGGTCAGCCTTCCCTCCCCCGACGCTAGATGGCGTGCTGGCGCAGGTAACGGAAGCCCAGGAGCCCCGTGATGAGCAGTAAGGCGCCGGCGATGATCAGGATGATGGGGCCGATGCCGGTATCCGCGAAGGATGTCGCGGCCGGCGTGGGCGGCGGCAGGGTGGGCATGGCCGCCGGCCCCATGGCCCCTTCCGGTGTGGCGGTTGGCGGGGCCGGCACTGGGGTGAAGGTGGGCGTGAACGTCGCCGTGGGTGGGACCGGTGTCCAGGTAGCGGTGGGCGCCGGCGTGAACGTCGCCGTGGGCGAAGGCGTGAAGGTTTGGGTGGGCGTGGCGGTGGGCGGCGGCGTGAACGTCGCGGTCGGCCAGGGGATGGGCGTCGGCGTGAAGGACGGCCGGCTGATGGGCGCCGGCGGGGTATAGGGCGCGGCCGTCGGCGTCAGGTGGATGGGCGTGGCCCTTCGCAGGGTCGGCGCGGGCGTGGGCGACAGCGTCGGGGACGGCGTGGCGCTGGGCGGCGGGGTGTTGGTGGGCGGCAGGGTATTCGTGGGCCGCGGGGTCGCTGTAGCGGTGGCGGTGGGGGTGGGTGTGCGGGTGGGCGTGGCGGTGGGCAGGTACACGATGAAGACGAATTCGACCCCCACCTCTGGGTTCTCGGCCAGGGCCGCGCGCAGGAGATGTTCGCCGGCGGAGGCGTTCGGCACGCGGAATTCGGTCACAAAGGTGCCGTCCGAGGCGACTGCCACGTCGCGCACCAGCAGTGTCCCGTCCCAGAGCAGATTCACCGTTGTGCCGGCATCAAAGCCGTAGCCCCGCACCTGTACCAGCGTGCCGGGCATGCCGCTTGAGGGAGAGACTTCCAGGAAGAAGGCCGGCGTGGGCGTGGGGCGCGGGGTTGGCTCCTCGGCAAAGGCCAGGCTCGCCAGGCTGAAGAGCAGGAGCAGGGCGAGCGCCAGCACAAGGGCACTGCGCCGCCTCATGCTGACGGAATCTGGGACATGTATGTGGAAAGTATGTCCGCTCATTATCTCCCATCCTCGGCCGGCATCAGTAGCGCCGGCGCCAGTCCATTTTCACTTCCTGGATGCCGTTGATGCACCCTCCACCCATGTCCACACCCAGGGGCTCCGACGCCGGCCCGTTGTTGGCCCATACCTGGAGCCACCAGCGGCCCTTCGCCTTGTCATAGGGGATGGGCGCCTGGTAAATGCCGTTGATATCGGAGGGGCTGGACAGCGTCCACCACCCCTCTTCGTTCCAGACCTTCACCTGAATGCCGCTCAGGGGCAGGTCATTGGCGCCCCAGATGACGCCGTGGAAGCCGGCCCAATGGCAGTTAGGCCCGACCAGCAGTTGCACGAACTCGAAGGGTGGGGGCGGGGTAGGCGTCGGGGGAGGGGGCGGCCGACGCGTGGCCGGCGGCAAGGGCGTGCTGGTCGGCGGCGGCGTACGGGTGGCCGTTGGGGTGGCCGTCGCCGTCGGGGTGCCGGTGGGCGTGGGCGTCTTGGTCATGGTCGGCGTGTTGGTCGGCGTCGGTGTCCAGGTGGGCGGGAAGGTGGGCGTGGCGGTTTCCGCCGGCAGGGCGGCGATGCCAGCCGGCTGTTCGGCCGCCGCCGCCTCGCCCGGCCGCGGCGGCGGGAACGGGTTCAGGAAGATATAGGGGTTGACGCCGATGGCGACGTACACCATGGCGGTGAGCACCGTCAGGAGCAGGATGATGATCGTGATAACCTCGAGCGTCCTATCACTCATGCGGTCGAAAGGATTTTTCATGCCCGCTTCTCCTGGCCTGGGCTCGCCCAACGGGAACCGCTGTTGTCTGCCGGCCGCCGGCCCGAAAGCCGCTGAACAGCGGCGGACACTCACGCGCGCAGTGGTGGGGCCCCGCTATGCCGAACATCCCCACCCACCGCACCACTCGCACTGCATAGTATAACACAATCAAGCAGTGAATGTCCAGAATATTTGGTGATACCTTATAGTACTATATGTTCACCTGCTACTGCGCTTCGAGGAAGCGCTCGATCTGGGCCTTGGAGCGCAGTTCCTCGATCCATTTCTGGAAGTGGGCCTGGGTAAGGCCCTGACGGACCTCCGCCGGCACCTCTCGCTCGGAGACCGCTTCCACTACCTGCACGAGGTAATAGCCGTAGGGCGAGGCGATGGGGCCGGCGATCTGGCCGGCGGACAACCCCTTCACCGCTTCCTCCACCGCCGGCAGAAGCACTCCCTCCCCCAGCGGCACGAACCCCAGGTCACCCCCCTGACCGCGCGTGCTTTCGTCCAGGGAATGGGCGCGCGCCAGCTCAGCGAAATCTGCGCCGGCCTCCAACTGCTGGCGCAGGGCCTGCGCCTCCGCTTCCGTCGCCACCAGGATCTGGCGCACATGCACCTGCGGCATGGTTTGCGGCAGGGTGTTGGCCAGCCGGCGCACCATCTCCTCAGTGATGATGGTGGAGCGGGTCATGGCCTGGTATTCCTCCATGGTCATGCCGTTCTGGGTGAGCCAGGCGCGGAAGGCTTCCTCACTGCCCACAGCGGCGATGTCGTTCTGGATGCGCTGTTGGATCACCTCATCGGTGACGGTGACGCCGGCGGCCTGCGCCGCCTGGGCGATGAGCATTTCATCTATCATCGCCTCCAGCACCTGCCGGCGGATCTGCTGGTCCAGCTCCTTGCCCGCCTCGCCCGAGAAATCATGCCCCTGGCCGATCATGGCGGCCTCGAAGCGGGCGACCTGCCGCTCGAACTCCTGCCGGCCGATGGGCTGTCCGTTGACCCGGGCGACGATATCCGCGGGCGGGGTGACGGCCGGCGTGTTGGGGGCGGGTTCCTGGGTGACCAACTGGGCCTCCGCCGGCGATGGTTCGGCCGGCGTGTTCGCGCCGCTGGCGGCACAGCCGGCCAGCAGGCCGGCGAGCAGTGCGATCAGCAGTAATCCTGCAATACCGCGATGGCGATTCATGAATGCGTTGTCTCCTGCAAGGCGAAATGTGGGCGGCGCGGGAGCCGTCCTGCCTCACATTATACATAAAAGAGAGGGGGCGGGCAATAGATGGGCGCGAAAAGAGGACGCATTTCCTCGATAATTTACGTTAAAGTTGCGTTCGAAGGAGGTCAGTAGGTATAGGCACTGCCGCCGATGAACTCGCGGATGAGGGAGGTCGGGGGGATGACCGATTCGTCCACCGCCGGCGGCACGGCGTGCAGGAGCCGGCAGACGCGTTCCGCCCGCAGATAGGCATCCTGCTTGAGCGGGTCGTCCCGATAGCGCTCCAGCCACTCCGGGCAGTAGCCGATCAGGCGCGGCCGCATGACCGCCACCTCATAGGCCAGGGCGCTGTTGATGATGCAGTCGGCGCGGTGGATATGCGGGATGATGTTGCGCAGTTCGCTGTTGCGCACGTAGTGCCAGTGCTCCAGGGTCTGGGTGGGGTTGTAGGAACGGAAGGCGGCATCGCGCACCATGCGGCGCATCAGGCGCAAATCGGACCAGCGGATGAACTGTCCGTTGGGGCCTTTCATTTGGAGCAAAGCCTCGACGTACAGGCGCATCATCTGCTCCTGCGGGATGCCCTGGGTCATGTCGGGGTACAGGCCGTGCAGGCTGTCGATGAGCAGTATCTGGCCGGCCTCCAGCCGGAGCGGCGTGACGGCGTCATAGCGCTTGCCGGTGTGGAAATCGTAATAGGGCATGCGGATTTCCTCGCCGGCCAACAGCCGGCGCAGGTGCTCGTTGACCAGCTCCAGGTCCAGCGCTTGCGGCGTCTCAAAGTCATAGTCCCCGAACTCATCTTTGGGGTGCAGTTCCCAGTCGAAGAAATAGTTGTCCACGTGGAAGGGGACCAGGTTCAGGCCCTCTTTGGACAGGCGCTCCTTCAACTTGATGGTGGTGGTGGTTTTGCCCGAGGCGGATGGGCCGGCGATGATGACCATGCGGATCTGGTCCTTGCGCGGCAGGATGTGCTGGACGGCGAAATCCAGCTCCGCCTGGTAAAACTCCTCGCACTCTCGCACGACTTCGGCGAACTCGCCGCGCTGGATGCGCTCGTTGAGGAGGGCCAGGGAGTGCAGTTCATGGTCCAAGGCCCAGACCAGGGCCTCCCACAGCTTGCGGTAGGGGATGTTGTTGGGATCGCGTTCCAGGCCGGCGGCCTCCAGGGCGCGCTGGCGGGCGCGTTCGGCGCGGTACAAGATATAGGCCTTGGCGGTGCGGGCGTGACCGTTCTCGATCAGCACCTTCTCGACGATGTCCTGGATTTCCTCCACGGTGGGGATGCGGCCCGGGGGGAAGGTCTGCTCCAGGATGGCCACCACCTGGTCGCTGAGGCGCTCCGCGATGGAGCGGTCGCGGCCGCCGACGGCGACGGCGGCGCGGTAGATGGCATTGGTGATGCGGTCCTTGTTGAAGGGCACCACTGCGCCACTGCGCTTCATGACGTGGGTGATTTTGGAGGACATGGTCTGTGCTTCATCCTCCTGGGTGCCTGCGGCCGGCGCATGAGAAACAAAAGGCGGGAGTGGATGGGAGTCGAACCCACCAGGGCCGCCTCAGCAGCGCCCCTCAGACGGTTTTGAAGACCGCGGAGCCCACCGGGACTCAACCACCCCCATCTATATGATACCCGGAAGGTGTCCGCGCGTCAAATGGCCGTTTTTCCTGCCTTGACAGCAGTGCCCCCACCTGTTACAATGATACGTGATAAGAGACATCTATCCCCAGCCTTTCGGTGTCGTTGATCGGGTTCCTTCCTGACTGCGTGCAGGTTCGCCGCGACGTGGGCAAAGAGGTGGAGCGGTAGGTGATGCGAACATTCCCCATCCCCCTGGTCGGTCTGGTGTTCGTACTGGCCGCCGGCTTGATCCTGGCCGGCTGTCAACTGCCCCTGCCCATGTTCCGGACGGCTCCGACGGCCACCCTCACGCCCGAGCCGACATTTACCGCCACAACGGCGGCCAGCCCGACCTTCACACCCTCGCCGGCGCCCACGTCCACCCCCACCCCTCTGCCGGCGACCATCCGCGTGCGCGCCGACGTGCTCAATGTCCGCAAGGCGCCCTCTACCAGCGCGGACATCGTGACCAAGCTCCAGCAGGGCACCATGCTGCCGGTGCTGGCTCGCACGCCGGCCGGCGATTGGCTGCTCATCCGCCTGGGGAGCGGGGAAGAAGCCTGGGTTTCCACGGATTGGGTGGAAGTGTCCGTGCCGGTGGAGAGCCTGCCGGTCGCGCCGGGCCTGGAAGCGACGCCCACCAGGCCGGCGCCGCCGTCTCCTACCCCGGCTCCCACCCTGCCCCCGACGCCCACCCTGTTGCCGGCGCCGCTCCTGCTCGAGCCTCCCGATGGCCAGGTGTTTGGGGCCGCCGGCCCGGGCGTCCTGCGCTGGCAGTGGGCCGGCAGTCTGGGGCCGGAGCAGTACTTCGTGGTGACCATCGCTTACCCGCATAATGGCGCCATCTGGTATGATGTGCATTGGGTGCAGGAAACCTCCTTCCAGCCGCCGGCCTATCTCAAGGACCTCATCACCGGCGATCGCCGCTGTACCTGGCAGGTGGTGGTGATGCGCAAGACGGGCGTGGATGAACGGGGCTGGAACGTCGGCGAACCGGTCAGCCGTCCCAGTGCTCAGTGGTCCTTTGTCTGGGGGCAGTAGGCGTATTGTGCAAAATTTTTGACCAAAAGAGTGAAAATTAATATTGACAATCATAAGAGATTCGGTTATAATGCCAGGACGAACAGGCATAGCGGCGCCGGCATGATGCGCACGGCGCGGTGGAGCGGTGGCTACAGGCATTGATGAATACATCGCCGCAGGATCGTTGGGTGGAAAAGTTGGGCCGGCAGTTCGTGGTCAATGTCGAGATCGTGCCGCCGGCCGGCGAAAAATCGGATATCGGGAGCCGGGCCTGCAGTCACCTGGCCGGCCTGCCCGTGGATGGATTGAACATTGCCGACAGTCCTATGGCGCGGGCGCGCGTGACCCCTTTGCTGGTGGCCCACCTGGTGGAGCAGGAATGTCCGGGGCGGTTCGCCTATGTCCCACACCTGAACGCTCGGGACCACAATCGTGTGGCGGCGCGCGGCATGCTGTGGGGCGCGGCGGCCATGGGGGTGCGGGCGGTCCTCATTGTGAGCGGGGATGCGATCTCCTTCAGCAACGACCCGCAGGCGAGGGCCGTCAGTGATGTGCATGTGCCCGATCTGATCGGCATGGCGCGGGAAGCCGGCCTGCTGGCCGGCGTGGTGCTGGACCCGCGGCCGGCGCAGTGGGAGACGGAGCGGCGGAAAATGGTCCGCAAGGTGGAGGCCGGCGCCGGCTTCGTCATCACCCAGCCGCTGTTCGAGCCGGCGCATCTGGAGCGGGTCGCGGAGCAGATGGAGCCGTTCCACCTGCCCCTCATCGCCGGCATCCTGCCGCTGGTGAGCGTTCGGCATGCTCGCTTCCTGGACCAGCGCGTGCCGGGCATTTCCGTTCCGGCGCCTCTGATCGCTGAGCTGGAGCGCGCCGGCCCCGAGGCGCTGGCCGTCGGGCTGGAGAATGCGCGCCAGATGCTGGAATGCGCCCGCCGCGTCTGTGCCGGCGCCTGCATCATGCCGCCCTTCGAGCGGTTTGAGTTGGTGCCCGCCATATTGTCATGATTTATGGAAAGGAACGACGCCCATGGAAGTTGTCATTTACACCACCCCGACATGCCCGTACTGCCGGCAGGCCAAGGAGTTTCTCCGGCAGAAGGGCATCCCCTTTACGGAAAAGGACGTGACCAGCAATCCCGCCTATGCCCAGGAGATGATCCAGGTCTCCGGTCAGCGCGGCGTCCCCGTGCTGATTATTAACGGTCAGGTCATCGTCGGCTTCAACCGCCCGCTCATCGAGCAGGCCCTCGCGTCCGCCGGCACTGCCGGCGCCGGCCGGCCGCGGCTGGGAGCCTCTGTGGCGGACGCGGCCAAGGTGGCCGCCAAGTACGGCCTGGGCGTCTATCAGGGCGCGTACGTCGGCCAGGTGACGCCTGGGTCGCCGGCGGATCGGGCCGGCATCCGCGTCGGCGACGTGATCCTCGGCATGGCCGGCTACTCCATCCAGAATGCGGATGATGTCCAGCATCTGGTGGAGCGGATGACCCCTGGCCAGTCGGTGCCGGTGGTGGTCTGGCGCGACGGCCGGCAGATACAGTTGGAAGTGCGGTTCTGACAGCTTTGCGGCGACAGGAGGGAATCGTCCTATGAACCTATCCTCGGAATGCCAGGCGATCGAAATGGGGATGCAGCTTGAGCGGGACGGCCGTGCTTTTTACCTCAAGGCGGCCGAGCGCACCACGGACCCGAAGGGGCGCGCCATGTTCCTCTCCCTGGCGGACGATGAGGCCACCCATCTGCGCGTGCTGGAGGAGCAGTTGGCGGCCATCCAGCAGAAGGGATACTGCGAGGTACTGCCGGAGATGGGAGAGGCGCCGGCCGGCTGGGATGAGGAACTGTTCCCCAAGGACCCGGCTCTGCTGGAGAAAATCGTCCATCCGGAGGCCAGCGATATTGACGCCCTGATCTTTGCGCTGCAAGCGGAACACAAGAGCTACGAGCTGTACCGCCGCATGGCGAAGGAGACGCAGGACGAGAAGGCGCGCCAGATGTTCCGCTGGCTGGCCAGCGCGGAACGCGGCCATTTCAACCAGTTGATGCTCAATTACGAAGCACTGCTTCAGACCGGCCATTGGGCATCGTAATCCATTTTCACATTCAGAAAGGAGCGGTAGGATGCAGTTACAGGAGGCATTGGACATTCTGATCCGGGCGATGGTCAACGAGCAGGACGGCTACGACTTTTACGTGGCGGCCGCCGGCCGGGTGAGTGATCCCAAGGGCAAAAAGATGTTCATGAGCCTGGCGAACGACGAGCTGGGGCATCTGCACATCATCAAGACGGAATATGATAAGGTCACCGCCGGCGGCGGCTTTGTCAACCTCGACGAGGCGCGGCGGAGCCTCCCTCCCGACCCTTCCCTTCAGCTCTTCCCGGATAAGCGCCAGGTACAGCGCATGCTGGAAGCCGCCACGGACGACGAAGCCGCTCTGCGCATCGCCCTGGATTTCGAGCAGAAGGGCTATCACATGTATTCCGACGCGGCACAGCGCAGTACGGACCGCAACGCACAGGAGGTCTTCCGCTTCCTGGCGGATCAGGAGAGCCAGCATTATGAACTCATCCAGAACACCCTGCACTTCCTGACGGACAGCGGGGTCTGGTACTTCCAGGACTCGGAGAAGCCGTTCTTTGAGGGATAACCCGACAGGCACTCGGGCGCTTCGGAAGGGGGAGGAAGGCATTTCACACATTGCACAGGAGGTGGACGTATGCGCAAGATGACCAAGTCCAATCTGGAAGCGGCCTTCGCCGGCGAGAGCATGGCCCACATGAGGTACTCCATCTTCGCCGACAAGGCGCGGGAAGAGGGCTTCAACAACGTGGCCCGACTGTTTGAAGCCATCGCCTATGCCGAACGGGTCCATGCGACCAACCACCTGCGGGTGCTGGGGGGCATTGGCCATTCCACCAATAACCTCCAGACCGCCATTGACGGCGAGACCTTCGAGGTGGAAGAGATGTATCCCGCCTATCGGGTGGTGGCGGAATCGCAGGACGAGAAGGGTGCCGTGGTGAGCACCACGTACGCGCTGGAAGCGGAGAAGATCCACGCCGCGCTGTACACCGAGGCCAAGCAGGCGGTGGAGGCCGGCAAAGACATCGAGCCGCGCGATATCTTCATCTGCAGTGTGTGCGGCTACACCGGCTACGGGGAACCGCCGGATGTCTGCCCGGTCTGCAAGGCCAAGAAAGAGAAGTTCCGCTTGTTCTAAACCGCCCGTCCATCACAACAGGAGGATGCACACATGAAGAAATGGGAATGCCTGGCCTGCGGCTACATCTATGACCCGGCGAAAGGGGACCCCGAAGCCGGCATCGCCCCCGGCACCCCCTTCGAAGACCTGCCCGATGATTGGGTCTGCCCCGAGTGCGGCGCCGCCAAGGACATGTTTGAGCCGGTAGAGGAATAATGGATGCCCAGGGTGCGGGACGCGCGTCCGACCGCGTCCCGCACCCCACTCCACGGAACCATGCAGACTCCAGGAGGGCTTGCCTCATGCGCTATGTGATCATTGGGCAGGGGGTGGCCGGCGTCAACGCCGCCCGCAGTCTGGCCCAGGTCCGCTCCAACGATGATGAAATCCATATTTATACCGATGAACAATACCTGTACTATCCCCGGCCGCGCCTGCCGGCGTTCCTGGCCGGCGAGATCACCCTCGATGAGCTGATCCTGTACCCGGCCGAGTGGTACGAGAAGCGCGGCATCCAGGTGCATCTCGGCCAGACGGTGACAGCGGTGGACCCGGGGGCCCGAAACATCACCCTGGCGGACGGCCGGCGGGTGGAATATGACCGCCTCCTGCTGGCCAACGGAAGCCGGCCCAATGTCCCGCCCATCAAGGGCGCGGACAAGAAGGGCGTTTTCACCCTGCGCACCATCGCCAATGCCCTGGAAATCCAGGCCTTCGCCCGCACGGTCGAGCGCGCGGTGGTCATCGGCGGGGGGCTGTTGGGCCTGGAAGCGGCGCGAGCGGTCAGCGCCCTTGGGCCGAAGGTCACGGTGGTGGAGTTCTTCGAGCGCCTGCTCCCCCGCCAGCTCGACTTCGAAGGGGCGCAGGTGCTCCAGCGCGAGATGGAGCGCTTTGGCCTGACCATCATCACCGGCGCCGCCACGGAGGAGATCCTCGGCGACGGCGCAGTGCGCGGCATCCGGCTGAAAGACGGCCGGGAGATCCCTGGCGAGATGGTGCTCATCTCCGCCGGCATCCGCCCCAACACCGAGCTGGCCGCGGCCGCCGGCATCCAGGTCCAGCGCGGTGTGGTGGTGGATAACGCCATGCGCACCTCCGCCGAGGATATCTGGGCGGCCGGCGATGTGGCGGAGTTCGAGGGGCGCATCTGGGGCATCGTGACCGCGGCGACGGAGCAGGCGCGCGTCGCGGCCGCCAATATGGCCGCGCCGGCGGGGGAAACGCCGGCGACCTACGTGGACATCATCCCGTCCAACACCCTGAAGGTGGTGGGCATTGACCTCACCTCCATCGGCCTGGTGAACCCCGAGGGGGATGGCTATGAGGAAGTGCGGCGCGTGGACGAGGCGGCCGGCCGCTATGAAAAACTGGTGCTCAAGGACGGCCGCATCGTCGGCGCCATCCTGCTGGGCAATAAGGACAAGGTGCGGCCGGTCACCGAAGCTATCACCCGCAAAATCGATGTCTCCGCGCATAAAGAGGCGCTGTTGGACGATGCGTTCGATTGGAATTCCCTGCTGTAACGTCGGGGATACCGCATAAGGTCATATGAGGGAGGGATATGGACAAGGAAAAGATTATCGAGCTACTGCATCGGGATATGCAGGATGAGCATGCCGCCGTCATCCAGTACTTGCGCCACGCCTATGCCTTTGGCGAAGGGGAGTTGGCGGCGGAACTGGAGGCCATTGCCCGCGAGGAAATGCAGCATTTCCGCTGGCTGGCGGATATTGTGGTGGGCCTGGGCGGGAAGCCCAGCATGGTGCGGGGTGAAGTGGTCTTCAACGGCCCCAAAATCGTGGATATGCTCCAGGCCGACGTGGAGGCGGAGCAGAGGGCCATTGATCAGTATCTGACCCACATCGCTCTGATTGATGACCCGGAAATCGTGGAGGTCCTGCGGCGTATCGTGGCGGATGAGCGCGCCCATATGGGTAAGTTCGAGAAATACGCCGGCGAACAGGACCCCTCAGCCGAAGTCCGCATGGAGCCGACCATCACCGAGGCCGACCGCCCTAAGGCGGAGTACCTCCAAAAAGACCTGAAGCATGAGTACACCGTCGTGCTCCAGTACCTGGCCCATGCCTTCATGACGCCGCACTGCGAGGTCGAACACGAGATGGAATGGCAGGCCATCGAGGAAATGCGCCACATGGGCTGGCTGGCCGAGGAGATGGAATCGCTGGGCACCCGCGCCGAGATGGTGCATGATCCCCTGATCCTGCCGGATGCGACGGCGGAGATGCTCCAGGCCGACATCGCCATCGAGAAGGAGGTGTCTTCGGAGTACCGCCGGCAGGCGCTCTCCCTGGGCGCGTCGGACCTGGCCGACCTGTTAGAGCGCATTGCCGGCGAGGAGGACCACCACGTGGTGGTCTTCTCCAAGCTGTTGGGGGAAGTGGAAGAAGCCGAAAAGCCGGCCCAGCCGGCGGTCAAGCCGGCCTCGTCGGCCGGCGCCAAACCCGGCTTCACCGTTGGAAGCCTGTTGGGCAAACCGCAGAAGTAACGCAAGCCACCGCGAACATCAGGAGGTATACCGATGACCGATTTGTTGCTGCGCGAGAACGCTCCGTTCGATGCGTCTTTCTGGCAAATGATTGACGAGGAGGTGCGCGTCGTGGCCTCCCAGCATCTGGTGGGGCGCCGATTTCTCCACCTGGTGGGGCCGCTGGGCGCCGGCGCCCTGGGCGTGCCGGTCTCCCATCTGGATGTGGAGGGTGCGCCGCGCGTGACCAGCCGCGAGCTGGTGCCCTTCACCACGCTGAGCAAAGAGTTCGTGCTGGCCTGGGAGGATTTCACCACGGCGGAGCAGTTCGGTCTCCCGCTGGAGCTGGGGCCAGTGGCTATCGCCACCATCCAGTTGGCCGCCGAGGAGGATGGGCTGATCTTCGCCGGCCTGCGCCAGGCCAAGGGCACCCATCACGTCTCCCTGGAGAAATGGTCGGAGAGCGGCGGCGCCCTGGCCACGGTGAGCGCGGCGCTGGAGAAGCTGATGAGCGCCGGCATCTACGGGCCTTACGTGCTGGTGCTGAGCGCCCCGCTGTATGCCCAGGCACAGCGCATCATGGCCAACACCGATGAGCTGGAGCTGGAGTTCATCGAGGAGTTGGTGGATAAGGTGTACTTCTCGCCCCATTTGCCGGCGAAGGAGGGCTTCCTTATCGCCAACGCGCCCTATCACCTCGACCTGGCGTTGGCGATGGATATGAGCGTCGCCTATATGGGGAATGAGGGCATGGATCACCGCTTCCGCCTTTTGGAGCGCATCGCCCTGCGGTTGAAGCATCCGCAGGCGGTCTGTATGCTGAAATAACCTCTTGCGGGCATGGGCCGGCTGGCGAACCCCGCCGCTCCTGCCAGCCGGCCCATGCCGCACCATCTCTAACGGGAGAGCCGCAATGGCACTGCAGGCCGTGACCGAGGCCGGCAGCATGTGGGTGCACATCGCGCCCCTGTCTTCGGAAGACCTGGAGTATCTGCGCCGGCATTTCCGCTTCCATCCTCTCGACCTGGAAGACCTGACCAGCAAGACCGAACACCCCAAGTTGGATATCTACGACGATTACTTCTTTGCGGTGATGCATTTTCCGGTCTACAACACCACGCACCGCTTCAGCGCGCCCTGCGAACTGCACTGCTTCGTGGGGGCCAATTACGTGGTGACGGTGCATGACGGCCGGCTGAAACCGGTGGATGACCTCTTCGCGGAGTGTCAGCGCAATCCCGTCCTGCGCCAGGACGTGCTGGGGAAAGGCGCCGGCCGGCTGTTCTATGTCATCCTCGACCGGCTGGTGGATTACATCTTCCCCATGCTGGGCAGAGTGGGCGGGGAGATATCCGGGATCGAGGAAGAGCTGTTCAGCGCCGACATGGGGGAACTGATCACGCGCATCGCCTACCTGCGGCGCGATATTATCACCCTGCGGAGCATCCTTCAGCCCCAGAAGATGGTCATCAGCCACTTAGAGGCGGAGCGCTTCCCGTTTTTGCCGGCGGAAATGAAGGCCTATTTCGGCGACATCCTGGACGGCTTCACCCGAGCGCTGGACCTGGTGCAGAACTATCACGAGGTCATCCAGAGCCTGAGCGATACCAGCATGGCCCTGACGTCCTACCGCATCAACGAGGTGATGCGCATCCTGACCATCATATCGGTCATCCTGCTTCCGCTGAGCCTGATCAGCGGGATTTACGGCATGAATATCGCCCTGCCGCTGGCCGATTCCCCCTGGGCGTTCCTGGTGATCCTGGGCTGGATGGCGCTGGTCGCCGGCATCATGCTGGCCTTTTTCCGCCGGCGCGGTTGGCTGTGACAAAGCGGCCCGGCCGCTAAGCGCGGCCGGGCCTTTCGCTATGCCCGAGCACAGCTCAGGCCAGGAGGAGGTAGGGGCGCTCGATGAGCTGTTTGACGCGCTGGAGGAAGCGGGCCGCCGGCGCGCCGTCGTTGATGCGGTGATCGAAGGTCAGGCTGAGCACCATCATGGGGCGGATGACCACCTGGCCGTTGACGGCCGCCGGCTTTTCCACGATGCGGCCGACGCCCAGGATGGCGCATTCGGGCAGGTTGATGATGGGGGTGAAGCCGTCCACATCATACATCCCCAGGTTGGTGATGGTGAAGGTGCCGCCGCTGAGGTCGTCCGGCAGACTGCGGCCGGCGCGCGCCCGTTCTACCAGCTCGCGGAACTCGGTCACGATGTCCCCCAGCCGTTTGGAGGCCGCGTCTCGGATGACCGGCACCAGCAGGCCGCGCTCCGTGTCCACCGCGACCCCGATGTTGATGACCTCCAGTTGTTCGATGCGGTTCTCCACCAACCTGGCGTTCATGTTGGGATGTTCCTGCAGTGCCCTGGCGACGATGAGTACCAGGATCTCATTGTAGCCAGGCACCACGCCGCCGGGCAGGGGGGACTGCTTGAAGCTCTCGCGCAACTGCACCAGCGCGGTGGCATCCACCTCGGTGAAGAGGGTCACCGCAGCGGTGGTGTGGGCGCTGGCGCTCATGCGTTCGGCGATGATGGCGCGCACGCCGGCCATCGGGATGGCCTGTACGGCCGGCGCAGGGGCCGGCGCCGCCGGCGTCACCGGCTTGGCGGCGCGTTCCACCGCCAATTTGGTGATGCGCTCCGGGCCGGCGGCCAGCGTCTCCAGGGACACGCCCATTTCCTCAGCCAGTTTGCGGGCGGCCGGCGTCGCCTTCGGCAGGGAGGCGGCATAGGCCAGCACATCCCGCTCCACGATACGGCCGCCTGGTCCGGTGCCGGTGATGCGCTCCAGGGGCACGCCCAACTGTCGGGCGGCCATGCGCGCCCTGGGAGAGGCAAACCGCCGGCCTTCCGGTGCAGGCGGTGCTTCCGGGGCGGATGGGGCGGCCGGCGCGGCGGCTTCCGGCGCGGCCGCCGGCTTCAGGTAGCGGCTGATATCCTCGCCCGGCTCCCCGATAATTCCCACTACTTCCAGGATGGGGACCGTCTCGCCGGGATGGCGCAGGATTTTGAGCAGGGTGCCGCTGGCCGGCGCCTCCGCTTCCAGCGCCGCCTTGTCCGACTCGAACTTGAAGATGGGCTCGCCCTTTTTGACGGTGTCGCCTTCTTTGACGTACCACTCGATGATGGTGCCGGCCTCCATGGTCTGGCCCATCTTGGGCATAATCACTTCTTTCGCCATGGCGCTACTCCTATCCCTGATTAATACACCAGTTGACGGACGGCGGCCTCGATGCGCTCGACGTTCGGGATGGCCGCATCCTCCAGCGTCTCCGCCATGGGAACCGGCACATCCGCCGCCGCCACCCGCACCATCGGCGCATCCAGATAATCGAATGCCAGCTCGTTGATGATGGTGAAGACCTCGCTGATGAAACTGCCGGTCTTGTAGGCCTCCGTGACCCCGACGACGCGCCCGGTCTTCTTGACCGATTCGATGATGGTGTCCACGTCGAGGGGCTTCAAGCACCGCAGGTCCACCACCTCGACATCAATGCCCTCTTTGGCAAGGTTCTCGGCGGCCTCCAGGGCGCGCAGGACCATGCGGGAGTAGGTGATGATGGTGACATCCTTGCCTGGGCGCTTGATGTCGGCGACGCCCAGGGGGATGGTGTATTCCTCTTCGGGCACCGGCCCTTTGGTGCCGTAGAGCATCTTGTGCTCGATGAACATGATGGGGTTATCGTTGCGGATGCACTCTTTGAGCAGTCCCTTGGCGTCGTACGGGGTGGCCGGCATGACCACATAGATGCCCGGGAAGTGGGTCCACAGCGCTTCCAGGCTCTGGGAGTGGTGCGCGGCGATGGAGCGGCCGGCGCCCCCTTCGGTGCGGATGACCATGGGCACCTTGGTCTTGCCGCCGAACATATAGCGGTTCTTGGCGCCCTGATTGGCGATCTGGTCCATGGCCAGCGGGGTGAAGTCCACGTACATGATCTCGGCGACCGGACGCATGCCGGTCATGGCGGCGCCCACTGCCGCGCCGCCGATGGCGGCCTCGGAGATGGGCGTGTCAATGACCCGCTCCGGCCCAAATTCCTGGTACAGCCCGCGCGTGGCGCCGTACGCCCCGCCGTACAGGCCGACATCCTCGCCCATGATGAAGACGCGGGGATCGCGCTTCATCTCCTCGCGGAAGGCCTCCACCAGCGCCTCCCAATAGTAAATCTGGCGCATGTTGGGGTCACTGCGCACCCGCTCCCGCAGTTCCCGCTCTTTGGCGATCTGGCTGGGCGTATAGACCGTCGGGACATAGACGTCGTCGTACAGTTCGGAGGGGTCGGGGAAGGGGGAGTTCAGGGCGAAATCAATGGAGATTTCGACGGCCTTCTCGCAGGCTTTGGCCAGCTCGTCCAGCTCCTGCTGGGTGACTAGGCCGGCCTCCAGCATGCGCCGCTCCAGGTTGGTGATGGGGTCGCGTTCCTTCCAGACCTTCTCCTCCTCGCGGGTGCGGTACACGCGCGGGTCGGAGCGCGAATGCCCGTACCAGCGGTAGGTTTTGCATTCGATGAGGGACGGTCCTTCCCCGCGGCGGGCGCGCTCCACGGCGCGGGAGACGGCGTCGCGCACGGCCAGCACATCCATGCCGTCCACCACCTCGCCCGGGATGCAGTAGGCGCAGGCGCGATCGGCGATGTTCTTACAGCTCGAGGCCTTTTCAAAGGGCACGGACATGCCGTACAGGTTGTTCTCCACGATGTAGACGACGGGAAGCTTCCAGATGGCGGCCATGTTGAGCGATTCGTGGAAGTTGCCGGTGTTGGCCGCGCCGTCGCCGAAGAAGCAGAGCACCACGCGGTCCGATTTTTGGAGTTTCATGGAGAGGCCGGCGCCGGTGGCCACGGGGATGTTGCCGCCCACGATGCCGGTGGCGCCCAGGTTGCCGCGCTCCACGTCGGCGATGTGCATGGAGCCGCCGCGGCCGCGGCAGTAGCCGGTGGAGCGCCCGCACAGCTCCGCCATCATTTTGTTCAGGTGCTCCTGCTTCTCTTCGGGGGTTTTGGCGAGCCGGTCGCCGCGGGCGTAGCAGTGTCCGTGGCCGCGGTGGGTGCTGGTGATGAGGTCGTCGTCGCGCAGGACGCTGATGGCGCCGACGGCGACGGCTTCCTGGCCGGCGTACAGGTGGGACGCGCCCTTGATGATGTTGCGGCCCAATAGGTCATAGACCGCTTCCTCAAAGTTGCGGATGACGCGCATCTGGCGCAGGTAATCCAGCAAATCCTCGCGGGTGATGCCCTGTGCCTGCAAGATGGTCTTCAAGTCAGTGGCGTTCATGTTCTCCTCTACCCCTTTTATCGTTCTGGTCTGCGCAAGGGCAGTGTTGGGACGGGTGATGCGGCCGGCTCCTGGAGCGGGGCGACGCGCACATCCACGCCGGCGGCGCGGAGGCGCGCAATCACATCCGCCGGCGTCCGCTCATCGGTGATGATGCGGTCGAAGGCCTGGATGGGGGCTACGATGGCGTAGGAAGTGCGCCCGAACTTGGTGTGATCCACCAGCAGGATCTTCTGGCGGGCGATTTCCAGCATGGCCGCCTTGACCTCCGCCTCGTACAGGTTGCTGTTAGTGACGCCGGCCTCCAGGGAGATGGCCGGCGTGGCCAGGAAGGCCTTGTCGGCGGTGAAGCGGCGCAGGGCGGCCACCGCCAGCGGCCCGACGAAGGAAGCAGTCGGCTCCCATAGGGCGCCGCCGGTGTGGATGACGGTGATGTCCGGCGCTCCGATGAGGATGTTGACGACGTAGAGGGAGTTAGTGATGACGGTGAGATGGCGTTTGCCGATGAGCCGGCGGGCGAAATGGGCGATGGTGGTGCCGGCGTCCAGCACGATGGTGTCGCCGTCCTCCACCAGTTCCGCCGCCAGGCGGGCGATGGCCTCTTTCTCGGCCAGTTGGGTGCCTTCGCGGGCATAATAGGGCAGGTCGCCGGGGGGATATTTCAGCAGTACCGCGCCGCCGTGGGTGCGCCGCAGGACGCCGCGCTCCTCCAGCCGCGCCAGGTCCCGGCGGATGGTCATCTCCGAGACGCCAAGCTCCTCGCTCAATTCCGCCACGGAGACGCTCTGCCGCTCGTTGATCAATTGGAGGATCCTGGTCTGGCGTTCTGCCGGCTGCATTCCCCACCCCTGCTGTTCATTCAAACACATTATATCACACTTTCTTGCGCATTTCAAGATAGATAGCACAAGATATCCGACAGCAAAGGGCTGGGCGCCGCGGTGCTCCCGCGGCGGGTCAAGGAGGGGAGGGAACGAAAAAGGCCCGGGTTATGTCCCCAGGCCTTTCAGCAGGGCGCCGACGGCATAGGCGACGCCGGCGGCCAACCCACCCACAATCAGCATCTCCAGCCCACTGCGCAGGGGGTTCTGCCCGGTGACGTACACCTTGGCCGCGCCCAGGCCGAAGAGCGCCAGGGCCGAAAGGGCCAGGGAAACGGGGAAGGACAGGTGTGGAGGAACCGGGATGACCATGCCGGCCAGATAGACCAGCAGGGGCAGGGAGCCGGCGGTCACAAAGGCCGCCAGCGTGGCCAGGGCGCTCAGCAGGGGCTTGCGCTCGTCCGGCAGGAGCCCCAGCTCTTCCACCATCATGCTGTGGAGCCAGGTGCGCGGGTTCTTGGTCTTGATCTCCACCAGCTTGTGGGCATCCTCCTCCGTGTAGCCCTGCTGAAGGTACAGGTGATACAGCTCCAGGCGCTCCCCTTCGGGGAAGTGTTCGATCTCCCACTGCTCGCGGGCCAGCTCGTTCTCGTAATATTCCTGCTCGCTTTTGGAGGAGAGGTAGGCGCCGGTGGCCATGGAAAAGCCGTCGGCGAAGAGGTTGGCCAGGCCGAGGATGAGCACCACATGGGTGCCCAGCTCGGCGCCGGCCACGCCGCTGACCACGGCAAAAGTGGTGATGATGCCGTCCAGGCCGCCGTAGACCAGATCGCCGATGTATTGATGGCTGGCGGCGCCGTGGCGCTCGGCATGGCGCCGCTGATAGGCGCCGGCAATGGCTTCGGGAGAATGGACCATGGCGGCCGCCTGTCCATCCCTTTGGCGAAAGGCACGCCGCGCTTCCTCCAGTCGTTTGGTGATGCTCATCTCATTCCCTCAGGCGTCTTTGCTGGCCACACCCAGCGCCGGCAGGTAGATATAGGGCAGACGCAGACCGCCGCCCACCGGATACAGCTCCCGGCCGATGGCGGCGATGTTTCCCAGCGCCTGGAACACATTGCCGGCGATCATGGTGTCCTTGACGCGCCCCACGATCTGGCCCTTCTCGATGCGGTAGCCCAGATGCACGTTGCCGGAGAACTCGCCGGCCAGGATGTTGCCGGCCCAGGCACCCATGACCTGGTCCACCAGCAGGCCCTCCTGGATATCGGCGAGCATATCCTCCAGGCTGGCATCCCCCGGCGCCATCCAGACGGTGTGCAGGGAGGGGGATGGCAGGGAAGAAAGGGATCGCTCGGCGTTGCCGGTGGACTGCGTGCCGGCCAGGTAAGCGGTGAAGAGGTCGTAGATAAAGGCGGTCACCACCCCTTCGGTCACCAGGGCGGTGCGGCGGGTGGGCACGCCCTCGTCGTCGAAGGGGGCACTGCCGGCGGCGTAGTCGAGCAGTCCGTCGTCGTACAGCGTGAGCTTTTCGGAGAAGGCCTTTTTGCCCAGCTTATCCCCGACGGGGGAGGCGCCCTGCAGGACGATCTTGCCGTTGAAGCCGGAGGCCAGGGACTCGATGAGGGTACTGCCGGCGCCCTTCGGCGAGAGGATCACCGGCAGTTGCGCGGTGGGGACCTTGGCGGTGCGCTCCGCCAGCCGTACCTTATGCAGGACGGTCTCCACCATGGCGTCGGAGGGGATGTCCAGCCGGCGCGAGGTCTGCCATTCCCACACGTCCAGCATATCGGTGCCGCGGATCAGGTTCACGCCGAAGCTGAGGGAGAAGCTGGTGCCGCAGTAACTGCCGGCCGCGCCGCGGCTGTTGTGCAGGCGCACGGTGCTGACCACTTTATCGAGATGCGCCTCGCACAGCAGTGCGGCGTTTTCGGCGCGTGCCCGGTCGATCATGCGCTGGCCGATCTCGACCATCTCATCCACGCTGAGCGCCTCGACAGCCGGATCAAAGACGGCCGGCGGCGAAGCCTCGATGGTAGAGGGAAGTTCGAAGCCGGCCTGGGCGCCGAACTGGGCGGCGGCCAGGGCATCGCGCACCAGGTCCTCGGGGTTTTCCAGCAGAGTGGTGCTCGCCAACCCCAGACGGCCGCCGGCGATGACCCGCAGGGCAACCCCCCGACTGCGGTGTGTCCGTAATTGTTTCAGCCGATTGGCCTCGAAGGCCACCGGCGTCTCCACGGTCTCGACCGAGAAGACCTCGGCCTGCTCCGCCCTGCGCCGGGCTAGCTCCAGCACCCGCTCCTCGAATTCCTGCAGTGTCAGGCTCATCTTATTCGCCTCCCACCACGACGTTGCGCACCCGGATGTGGGGACTGCCCTCGTCCACGGGCAGGGGGCTTTGCCCGCCCTTGCCGCACCCCCCGCCGCTGTGGTTCCAGCGGAAATCGTTCCCGATGGCCTCGATATTGGCCAGGGTCTCGAAGACGTTGCCGGTCAGGTTGACGCCGCGCACTTCCTCGGCGATCTGGCCGTTGCGGATCATGAAGGCCTGGGCGGCGGAGAAGGTGAACATCTCCATAGTGGTCTCGCCGCCGTAGGCGTCTTTGGCGTAGATGCCGAGCTGGATATCGGCCAGCATGTCCTCGAAGGGCACAGTGCCGTTCTCGATAGCGGTGTTGGTCATGCGCACCAGCGGCGGGAACTGGTAGTTGATGGCGCGGGCATTGCCGGTGGGGGCTTCGCCCATTTTGCCGGCGGTCTCGCGGGAATGGAGCCGGCCCACCAGGACCCCCTCGCGAATGAGGTAGGTCTTGTGCGCCGGCACCCCCTCATCATCGTAGCGGTAGGAGCCGCGCAGGCCGGGGACGGCGGCGCCGTCGAAGACGTTCAGCTCCGGCGGGCCGAAGCGCCGGCCCAACTGCATCAGCTCCCGCAGGCGCTCGTTCTCGTAGACATGGTCGGCCTCCGAGAGGTGGCCGAAGGCTTCGTGGATGAAGACGCCGGCGAGCCGTGGGTCAATGATGACGGTGTACGTGCCGCCCTTGACGGGTTTGGCGGACAGCAGGCGCACCGCCCGCCGGGCCGCATCTTCCACCTCGGAATGCAGGTTTTCGAGGGCGCTGAAGTCGCCGGCACTGCCCCGGCTGAGGAAGGCCTGCTGGACATCGCTTCCGTCCCGCGCCACCGCGACCACGACCAGGGACATGTCCACCATTTCCTGCTCGATATAGCTTCCCTCGGAATTGGCGAAGTAGCTGAGGCGGGAGAGGTCATGGTAGCGGATGATAGAGGTCTGGATCTTATCGGATGTTCGCCAGATGACCTCGTTATATTCGTCGAGCAGGCGCTTTTTGTCGGCCAGGGATATCTGGCGGGGGTCTTTGCCCAGCGCCGGCCGCACGATATCCACCACCGGCTCCGCCGGCGCGAAGCGGGTCTCCTCGCGCCCGACCAGCCGTGCCTGATGTACCGCCAGCTCGACGCTGGCGCGCAGGTCAGCCAAATCGTTGAACGAGACGAACCCCCATCCTCCTTTGACCAGGGCGCGCACCGCGCCGCCCAGGCCGGTGGTGCGGCCGACCTGTTCGATCTCGCGCCCGCGGTAGGAAAGGTGGGTGGATTCACTGCGCTGGAGCCGGATTTCGACGTAATCGGCGCCGGCGCCGGCCTTCAATGCATCAGCAAGTTGGTCGCGCATACGAGACTCTCCTCCATAACGGGGCGTTGGGGAGCACGCGGAACGGGAGCGATGGCGGCTGGAGGTAGGATGGAGGAATGGATTGTCGAGGCCTCACCATTGCCACCCGCCGGCTCGTGTCAGAGCATGTTGCTCCAGTCCACACTGGGAAGCGGATTCACGATGTCAATGTACGTGATGATAACCAGCAAGGAAATGAGGAGCATAAAGCCGATGAAATGGATGCGCCCCTCTTGTTCGGGGGGAATGCGCTTGCCGCGGATGGCCTCCACGATGACGAACAGGATGCGCCCGCCGTCCAGCGCCGGCAGGGGCAGGAGGTTAGTAATGCCGATGGCGGCGCTGAGCACCCCCATAAGCTGGAGGATGGGGAACCACCAGTCCATGGCGATGGACTGCCGGACGGCGCCGCTGGCAAGCTGGGCAATGCCCACCGGGCCGATGGGGCGGGCCGCCTCCAGCGGGATGATGCCCCGCAGGAGCAGGATGGGGACGGAAAGGGTCAGATAGATGACCTGGCCGGTCTGGATGAAGCCCTCCAGGATGGCCTCGCCCCAGGTGAGTTTGGGGCCGAGATAGAGGCCGATCTGCGCCCGGCCGGCCTCCGCGTTGAACTCCGGCGTCACGTACAGGTCCACCGTGTCATGGTTGCGGCGCACTGTGACCCGTACCGGTTGGCCGGCGCGTGCGCCGACATAGTCCACGAACTGCGTGGTCGTCTGGACGGGGATCCCGTCCATAGCGATAATGACATCGCCGGACTGAAAGCCGGCGGCGACCGCCGGGGTGTTCTCGATCACGCCGGTGACGCGGATGCCCTCGCCGCTGGCCCAGCCCAGGCCGAAGGCCAGGATGAAGCACAGCACCGCCAGGACAAAGTTCATGAGAGGGCCGGCGGCCAGGATGGCGGCGCGCACGCGTTTGGGCTGATTGGCCAGGCCGTCGGGGACGTTCGGGTTATCCTCGCCGGCCAGGCGCACGAACCCGCCGAACGGGATGGCGTTGATGGTGTAGAGGGTTTCCCCGCGCCGGCCGATGGTGAACAGACGCGGGGGATATCCGAAGCCGAATTCTTCCACGCGCACGCCGGCGCGCTTGGCGGCCAGAAAATGTCCCAGCTCATGTACGAACACCATGATGCTCAGGACAACAAAGAAGGAGACAAGGGTAAGTATCATCGTTCTGCATCGACCTCGCCTTTTGCGGTCATTATAGCCTCGAATCAGGGAGAAGACAAGTTTGCGGAAAACTATGATTGTGCGGATTCGCCCATGCCGCTGACCAACAAGGCGCGGCCAGCGTCTTGTCAGGGCGATGGCAAACCCATATAATCATCCCAGGCACCTGCCGCAAGGAGGAATCATGGCCGCACGGCCCCTGCTCCTGCTGACGGTTTTTCTCGCCGGCATGACCACCATGGCGGTGGAAATGGCCGGCTCGCGCCTGCTCGACCCGTACTTCGGCAGTTCGCTCATCGTCTGGGCTAGCCTCATCGGCCTTATTATGCTCTACCTGGCCGCCGGCTATTTCCTGGGCGGCCGGCTGGCGGACCGCTGGCCCCATGAGCGCATTTTCTACCGCCTCACGGCCTGGGCGGCCTTCTGGGTGGGCCTCATCCCCTTTGCCGCGCGGCCGGCCCTGCGCCTGGCCGCGCGCGCCATGGCCGGCTATCAGGCCGGCCTGCTGGCCGGCTCCCTGCTGGCGGTGCTGATGCTCTTCTCCGTCCCCATCATCCTGCTGGGCTGTGTCTCGCCGTTCGCCATCCGGCTGGCCATACGAGATGTGGAGCGGGCCGGCCGTACCAGCGGCCGCATCTACACCATCTCCACCGTCGGCAGTCTCCTCGGCACCTTCCTGCCGGCGCTGGCGCTGATCCCCAACATCGGCACCCGCGCCACGTTCTTCCTGACCAGCTTCGTCCTGCTCATCCCCTCGCTGGTCGGGCTGGTGCTGGCGGACCGCCGGCGCGCCCTCCTCTACCTCCTGCTCCCCATCGTGCTGACCGCCTGTGCCCTCTGGCAGGGCAGTGCCCCTATCAAGGAGACGGAGCACCTGATATTTGAGACCGAGTCGGCGTATAACTACATCCAGGTGCTGGACATGGATGGGGTCATTGCATTGAAGCTGAACGAGGGGGAGGGCATCCATTCCGTGTACGACCCGCGCGAGGTGATGACCTTCGCCACCTGGGATTATTTCCTCATCGTGCCCTACTTCAACCCGCCGCCCTATGGGCCGGAGCGCGTGGGGTCCCTGTGCATGATCGGCCTGGCCGCCGGCACCATCCCCAAGCTCTACACCGCCGTCTACGGCCCCATCCCCATTGACGGGGCGGAGATTGACCCCGCCATCATCGAGGTGGGCCGGCGCTACTTCGCCATGCATGAGCCGAACCTGAACGCGGTGGCAGAGGACGGCCGGCGCTTCCTGGCCCAGAGCCAGCGGCAGTACGACGTGATCGCTATTGACGCCTACCGCCCCCCATACATCCCCTTCCACCTGACCACGAGGGAGTTTTTCGAGGAAGTGCGCCGGCACCTGACGCCGGACGGCGTCGCCGCCATCAACGTCATGCGCACCTCCACCGACACCCGGCTGGTGGACGCCCTGGCCTCCACCATGCTGACGGTGTTCCCCAGCGTCTTCATCATCCATGAACCGCTGTACGGGCATGACCTGGGCAACAGCATCGTGGTGGCGACCAATCAGCCGGCCCAGGTCGAGAACTTCGCCGCCAACATGCCCCTGCTGGCCGGCCGCCCCGTCCTGCAGGAGGTGGCGCGGCGGGCCGCCCCGTATATCGTGCCGGCGCGCTTCACCGGCCCGGTCTTCACCGACGATAAGGCGCCGGTAGAGCAGGTCGTGCACTCCATTATTTTCCGCTATGCCCTGGGGCGGGATTAAGGGGCAGCCGTCGGGGTTTCTTCCAGGAAGGCGATGATGCCGCGGGCGATGCCGCGGGCGATGATGTCCGGCCGGCGGGTCAGCAGTTCGCGATCCCCGCCCATGAAGCCGATCTCGATGATCGCGCCGGGGGTGTTCGGGGATATCTCGCGGAAGGCGTGATACTCGCGCATGTCAAAGGTGATGGTGTCGTAATGCGGCTGGAGGCCGGTGACGGCCGCATACTCCCGGTACAGCGCCGCCACCAGCCGGTCGGCCTGCTCGCCAACGGCGCTCTCCGGCAGGCGCGCGATCTTGAAGCCGCTCAGGTCGTAGACGCAGGAATCGGTATGGATGGAGAGGAAGGCATCCGCAGAGTAGCCTTCCAGCTTGGGGTCGAACTCCGCCAGGAGGTCCACGGAATAGCCGGCGCGCCGCAGGAGCACGGCGGTGCGCTGGGCGACGTCGTAGTTGATCTGCACCTCTTCCAGCCCATCGGGGCAGACGGCGCCGGAATCGTGCTGCCAGTGGCCGGCCACCAGCCCGATGCGCCGGCCGCCCCCGCTGAACATGCGCTCCAGCGCGGACCACAGACCGTCCGAAGCGCTCAACCGCGAGCCGAGCTGGAAGAGCAGGAAGACGCCGGCCAGCACCAGCAGTGCCAGGAGCCACTGCCCCAACAGTTTCTTCCCCCGAGAGCGCCTGGAAGCGGAGGATGTTCGGCGTTTGGCCACACCTTCCCTCCCGGTGGGGTCAGGACTGGGCGACCAGAGCCACCCCGACGATGATGAGCGCCATGCCGGCCCAGCGCAGGGGCGGGATGGCCGGCTCGTTCAGGAACAGCCAGGCCGCCAGCGGCACCAGCACGTAGGTCAGCGCGATCATGGGGTAGGCGTAGCTCAGGTTGGCGCGCGACAGCACGATGAGCCAGATGAAGGCGCCCACACCGTACATGGCCAGCCCCAGCAGGACCAGCGGGGTGGTGGTGAACATGCGCCAGATGCCGGCCAGTGGGTTGGCGAAGAAGGCCGCGTCGATTTTGCCGACCTCCATCATGCCGCGCTTTAAGGTAAGCTGGCCGGCGACCGACACCAGCACGTCAAACAGGATCAGCAATATCGTTTTGGTCATGCTCGAGACCTCGGAAGTAGTCTATGACGCTCTGCAGGGTTTCATCCAGGCTGTACTGCGGCCGGTACCCCAGCAGTCGCTCGATCTTGGAAATATCGGGCACGCGCCGCTGGAAATCCTCAAACCCCTCTTCGTAGGCCTGTTCGTACGGGATAAAGACGATCTCCGATGGGCTTGTGGTCAGTGTCTTGACCCGCTGGGCCAGTGCCAGGATGGTGATCTCTTCGGTGCTCCCGACGTTGAAGACCTGTCCCACTGCCGCCGGCGCCTCCGCCAGGCCGGTGATGGCGCGCACCGCGTCGCGCACATCGAGGAAACAGCGCGTCTGCCGGCCGTCCCCGTACACAGTGATGGGTTCGCCGCGCAGGGCCTGCCGCACGAAGCGGGGCACCACCATGCCGTAGCGCCCCGTCTGGCGCGGCCCGATGGTGTTGAACAACCGGAAAATCACGATGGGCAGGCGGTGCTGTTTATAGTAGGCCAGCGCCAGGAACTCGTCCATGGCCTTGGAGCAGGCATAGCTCCAGCGGCTGCGCGTGGTCGGCCCCAGCAAGCGGTCATCGTCCTCCCGGAAGGGGACCTGCACCCCTTTGCCGTACACCTCGGAGGTCGAGGCCAACAGCACCTTACAGCGGTAGCGGTTGGCCAGGCGCAGTACCATGGCCGAGCCGTACACGTTGGTCTCGATGACCTGCACGGGCCGGCTGACCACCAACTGCACCCCCACTGCCGCCGCCAAATGAAAGATGACATCGCACTCGCTCACCAGCCGGTCCATGACGGTCTCGTTGGTGATGGTCTCGATGGCGAAGCGGAAGGAAGGGTGACCGACCAGGTGCGCGATGTTCTCGAAACGGCCGGTGGAGAGGTCGTCTATGATGGTAACCTGGTGTCCTTGGGCGAGCAGGGCTTCTGCCAGATGACTGCCGATGAAGCCGGCACCGCCGGTGATGAGCGCGCGCAATCCCTGTGAGCCCCCTTATCAGGATGAATGCCGGCGCTGATGGTGGACGATGATGGCCGCCATGGCCAGCGAGAGGAAGCGGGTTTCCGCTGTGTCCGCCCGGGAGCTGATGAGGATGGGCACGCGCGCCCCGACGACCAGGCCCGCCATCCTGCCCTGGCCGAAGTACTGGATGGATTTGGCCATGATGTTGCCGGAGACCACATCGGGCACGATGAGGATATCGGCGCGGCCGGCCACCGGCCCGGAAACGTTCTTGACGCGCGCCGAATGGGGCGAGATGGCCACATCGAGGGACATGGGGCCGTCCACCACCGCGCCCTCCACCCATCCGTCGCGGGCCATGCGGCTGATGGCCAGGCTCTCAATGGAGACGGGCAGGCTGGGGTCCACGTCCTCGGTGGCCGAGAGGATGGCAACCCGGGGGCGTTCCAGCCCGAAGCAGTGGGCCACGTCCACGGCGTTCTGGATGATCTCCACCTTCTGGTAGATGTCCGGGCGCACCACCACGCCGCTGTCGCTGATGTAAATGAGGCGGTCCATGCGGGGGATTTCGAAGATACCCACATGGGTGAGCAGACGCCGCTCGCGAATGCCGCCCTCGCGGCGCAGGGCGGCGCTCAGCAGTTCGTCGGTCTTGATGTTCCCTTTGACGATGACGTCGGCGCGCGCCTGGGCGGCCAGGCTGACGACGTCGAAGACCGCCCGTTTGGGCTCCGGTTCGTTGAGCACGGTGATGCCGGCCAGGTTCAGGCCGTTCTCCTCCGCGATCTGGTAGATGAGCCGCTCATCCCCCACCAGCGTGGCCTCGATAATGCCCATCTGATGGGCCTGGACCATCGCCTGGAGCACCTCTTTGTGGGCGGCGGCCGCCACGGCGGCCCGCACCGGACCGCTCTTCTGTGCCTGTTCCACCATCTGTGCGAACGTGGAGATGATCATATGCCAGCCCCCTCAGCGAACCGTTGATACGGGTGCGAACACTGCTTCAGGCTTCCAAACACCTCATGTTTATAACACATCTACAGCACTGGGTCAAAGAAGTGGGGATACGGGTGTTGAAAGGGTACAGCCGGCGCCTCCGATTCAGCATCCTATCCTGCTGATCTGCCGGCCCGTGACGTTCGCCGCCGGCGGTGTATGTGCGCTACTCCAGCGCATCTCCTGTCAGGAAAAAGGGAATGGCTGAAGCATCCTCCGCCGTGCGCGACGCCGGCGCTTCCGCGATCCCCACCAGGGCCGCCCACAGCGGCGCTTCCGGGTCTGCCGATGTCCAGGCTCCAATGGCAAAGGGAGCCGCCGGCGCCAGCATGGCTTCCATATGCGAGGCGATCTCGCGAAGCTCCGCCAGGGCCAGGTCCGCCGGCCCTTCCACCAGGCATAATGCCCGCGCGAACTGCCGGCGCAGGCCGTTCCTTTCCCCCGCCCTCCGTAACTGCGCACATACCTCTTCTGCCCGACGGGCACCAGTGCCTTCGGCGAACAGGAGCTGGGGCAGGCCGGCCGTGCCCAGCACGGCGCGCAGGCCGGCCAGGTCCAGGGGAAACAGCCCATGGCCGAGCACCGAAGCCGCCAGGCCGGCCGCCAGCCGCGCCAGGTGCTCCTCCATCCGCCGCAGGCTTTGCGCGGCGGTGAGGGACAGGCCCTCCTGCAGGAGCATATCATTGGGGAGTGCCAGCACGCAGTGGGCCGATTCCCGGAGGCCGGCCAGCCCCTCTTCCGCCGACAGCCGCCGGCGCTGTCCCTCGAAGCTGAAGGGCAGGGTCACAATCCCGATGGTCAGGGCGCCGGCGTCGCGTGCCAGGCCGGCCAGATACGGGGCCAGCGCGGTGCCCGTGCCCCCGCCCAGGCCGGCCAGCAGGATGACCATATCCGCGCCGGCCACCGCGCCGGCGAGGGTTTCATGGCAGGAGGCGGCGATGCGCCGGCCCAACGACACATCGCCTCCCAGCCCATAACCCTCCGTCCATTCACTGCCCAGCACCAGGTGATGATCGGCTTCGGCAGTCAGCACCTCGTGGGCATTGGTGCCGGCGGCGATAAGCTCCGCCGGCAGGGGGAAGCGCCGGCGCATCTGCGTCAAAGCGCGCGTGCCGGTCCCACCCAATCCGATGACGCGCACGCGGGGCGCGACCAGGGCCGGGTCCAGGGGAAAGGGAAGGCCGGCCAGGCGGGTGAAGGGCGCCAGGCTCTGGGCCAGCCAGGCGCGTGCGCCGGGCACCAGGCGGTAGCGGAGGGTTGGGGCACCACGGCGCGCCGGCCGGTCCTCCTCCGGCTCCGCCTCGATCCACCCCAGGCGCTTGAGGCGCGTGACTTCCGTGCGGATGCTGGCTTCGCGCAGGCCGGTGCGCTGGACCAGCTCCGCTACCGAGAAATGGGAAAGCTGGAGGATCTCCTGCCGGACGCGCAGGCGAACCTGCCCTCGCTGGGCCATCGGGATCATCCTGCCCTACGTGTCAGATGGCCCCATCATAATACACGCCGGCGCATCAGGCAAGCTCTGCCGGCGGGACGTATATCCGCAGGAACAGCGCGGGGCTGGCCGCTTCCCAGCTATACGCGCCCAGGCTCGCTGGCAGGAGGATGAACCGCACGCCGGCAAGCTCCCGCCGGCCGCCGGCCCATTCCAGCGCCGCCGCGCCGCGCAAGATGCCCCAGATTTCCAATGTTTCGCCCTCGCAGGTGCCCCGCCAGCGCGCGCCGGCGTCCAGCGCCCAGCGCTCCACCGCGAAATAGGGGCACTGTGCCAGCAGTTCACCGCGTGCGCCGGACGGAGCCGGCAGGGGCGCTGGCTGGGCCGGCCCACGCGCGGTGAAGCCAAAATCTATCACGTCCAGCGCCTTGTCCACGTGCAGAGGGCGCGGCAGGCCGTGCGGCCCGAGCCGGTTCCAGTCATAGACGCGGTACGTGATATCAGAGGTCTGCTGTATCTCCGCCACCAGCACCCCGCCCAGCAGGGCATGCACGGCGCCGGCCGGCACCAGCACGGCATCCCCTGTCCGCACCGGCAGAAAGTGCAGGCACTCCTCCAGCCGGCCCTCTGCCAGGGCGCGGCGGAACCGCTCCCGATCCACCCCTGGCTGGAGGCCGTAGATGATGCGGGCCTCCGGCTCCGCGTGCAGGAAGTACCACATCTCCGTCTTGCCCCATTCGCCGGCCTCGTGCTCCGCCGCGTAGTCGTCGGGCGGATGCACCTGCACGCTGAGCTGTTCGGCGGCATCCAGGAGCTTGATGAGCAGGGGGAAGCGGCCTTTGGCGAGGGCGGCTTGGGCGCGCCGGCCCACCAGCTCCTCCCCATAGGTCGACGTGATTTCGGTCAGCGGCTGTCCTGCCAGAGGGCCGGCGTCCACCCGTGTGGGGGAATCGGGATGGCCGCTGATTTCCCAGCTCTCGGCCACGGTCGCGGCCGGCGGCAGGACGCGGCCCAGCCTCTCCAGGCCGCGCCCACCCCACACGTACTGGCGGTATTCCGGATGGAAGGTCAATGGGTATAATGCTGTTCGCCGATCCATGGTCTGGTCTCCCTTTCCGATGCATGCAATCTATCACGAGGCCGCAAGGGAGCCAAATTTGGCCGGCCCGTGCGGCGGCCGAAGATGGGGGGCATTTGACAGCATCTCGCCCCGGTGTATACTTTTTGACGTATCCTGCAAGGGGAGCGAGGAGGCCGTGCGCCCATATGTGCCAGGCGAAAGTCTATCTGGATGCACCCCGGGACGAGAACCTGATTATGGAGGATGTCGCGCATATCCTGCGCGAGGCCGGCAACGATGCCCACGCGGAAACGCTGGTACTGGTGAACCTGTTCGGCGAGGAAAAGCGCGTCGAGGGCCGCATTGCCAGCATTGACCTTCTGCGGCATTACGTGATCATCGAGCGGGAGGAACCCTGAGGCGCCGGCGTCATAGGTGACGAAACGAATCGGGCAGGAGCGAATATGCCGCCCCTGCCCGCGGTGCTTGCGCAGGGTATCTTTCAGCGGTCGCCGTAGCCTTGAGGATGCCGGCGGTGCCATTCCCAGGCACTGGCGACGATGTCCTCCAGGGCCGGCCAGCGCGGCT
>Ga0315298_1002221_pt1 | contig 33484 bp, 25 predicted proteins | sample WHS_1_MG_FD_203077 | JGI IMG/M metagenome (GOLD analysis project Ga0315298, IMG submission 203077) | Extremophilic microbial mat communities from Washburn Hot Springs, YNP, Wyoming, USA - WHS_1_MG | ecosystem: Environmental > Aquatic > Thermal springs > Hot (42-90C) | place: USA: Wyoming...
AGCACCGGCGGCCGCCCACGCCAAAGCATGGGTCCAGCGCACGGCGCAGGCTGGGCGTGCTTGGCTGCCCGCCGACCGATCAACCCTCGTTGGAACTTCCGCACCGGGCATTTGGTCTGTGTCCGCCTGTGTGCCTTAAGGGTTCCTCCGCGAAAGCGAGAGCACATAATCCACGATATGCCAAATGTCTTCCGGGGAGATCACCGCCTCTGCGCCGGGATTGGGCCCCACGCCGGGCATGGGCGTGCCCTTGATGCCGGCGTAAATGCGGTTGTAAAGGTCGCGGCCTTCTGGGCCAATCCCCCCGCGAAACGTCCCCTGACGGAAGTCCCGCGGGCGGAGCCGTTGCAATGGCAGCTTGAAGCGGCGGGCCAGTTCCGCCGTCTGCTCGGGCGTTACGCCTCTCTTGGGCTTGTTCCAGTCGTCGTAAAGCTCTTGCTCTTCGCCTTTGCCGTCGCCGTTGGGCCCGTGGCACTTCACACACTGGGCTTCTTTACTGGCATAGAGCGCCCGGCCTTTGGCGATCGAGGCGGCAAGCTGTGCGGGGGTGTCGATGGGGGGGCGGGCGCCGGGGACGATCCGCAGTTGGGGATGCTCCTCAGGGGCTTCCCACGCCCGGGCCACCGGCAGAACGCCCTCGTCCAATACCATCTGTTTATCCAAAGGCAGTCGGATTTCCTCGTCCACGACTTGCTCGAAGAGGTACAGTTCGGTTTCACCGCGAATGCTCAAGTATTTGACATACTCTACCAAGGCATCCAGTTCGCGGGGCGCTAACTGAGCGAACGAGGGCATAGCGGTGCCGGGCACCCCGCGGATCAGCGTCCGGCGCAAATCGCTTTTGAGCGGTTTGATGCCGGCCTTGGTGGAGGTGTACTTGAAAATGCCCCGGCGGAAATCGCGGGGATAAGGATCCAGGACCAGCGCGGTGGGGCCAGCCCCGTCGCCAGAAATGCCGTGGCAAGTGGCGCAGTGCCGGCGAAACAGGCCCCGCACGCTCCCCTGGGGGTCGCCGGTTGGCGGGCCAGCCGCCATCGCCAACAACTCAAGATCCAGGCCGCTCCCCTCCGGCACGCGAGGCTCATCCGGGGTACCGAAAAGCCGCTGGAGCATTTGGGCCACGGCGTCGGCCTGCTCGCGGGACACCGACCCTTTGGGCCGACCCTCCAGATTCAACTCGAACTGGGGCGGTTGGTAAGCCACGCAGCCGCTGAAGAGGACAAATGCTATGGCCACCAAACCTGCCCAGTACGCCGGCCTATGCAGCGGCCAGCATCCGGTTCGCCGAGCCGAACATGCGGCAGGGTCTCCCCACGCCATGCGAATCGCCGCCACCCAGCGCACCGGCTACTTCCTTTCGAACCGGGCGGCTGGGACGCGGATGGTGCCCAAGTCGTTGACGCCAGGCTGGATGGCCAACTCGAACCGGCCTTTGGGCCATTGGGGCAGGTCCAGATAGCCCACACGCTCCTGCCACACCTGAAACTCGAGTTTGCCCACCGGCAGTCTGGCCATGCGGAAGGTACCGTCCAGACCACTGATGGCCACATAGGGGTTGTCGCGGGGCAGCACGAAAGCGCTTTCCCACGGGTGATAGTTGCAGGCGATGGGCACGGGAACGATTTGGGCCCGATTGAACCGCCAGACAGCCCGCGTGTTCGGATCGTCCTGCCCCTCTTTGACTGGGGCCAGGATGATGTTGGCCGGCGTATCGCCCAGCGGCGAGAAGGCCACGTTCTGGGCGATCGGATCGGAATTGATGATCGCGTATTCCTGGCGCGGATACCAAATGGCCATGCAGTGCGGCTTGAAGATGCAGTCGCGGTTGTCCAGCACCACCTGTTTGGGGGCCGATTCGGCCAGCTCCGGCGCGATCGGGACCTTGCGGGTCCGCACATAGACGTACACGTTGGCCAAGCCCTGGTCGGGGCCTACCATCAGCGACTCGTCGCGGATATCGAACTTGCCGCAGCAATCCACGTCTTTATCGACCTTCAGTTTTTTGCGCTCTGGCGGGGTGCCGTCGTACACCAGCCGGCCCACCAGATCGCCCCAGCGATCGTTTTCGGCGATTACTACATGGGGGACGGCAAAGCCGATTGCCAAGCCGGCGGTCATGCCCGCCGACGCGGCCAGCAGTTCGCGTCGCGTGAGCTTTTTTCGCTTCACCTTTCAACTCCGCAATCAAACACGTAAGCTCGCAGGGTTGCCCGATCGGCCAGCCGGAAAAAGGGCCTCCGGCATCCACCACCCCCAGCAAATCGGGACTGGCACTGCCCGGCGGCGGAGGGCCGCCCTACTTCTGCGCGGGCTTCCGGGGGGGAGCCGCCCCGCCTGTCAGCGATTCCTCCACCATGGCCCGGATTGAAACCCGGCTCCGCAAGTACCCTTCGTAGTCTAGCAGGAGATCGAGCACGGCGTCGAGTTGCTCGGCACTGGTGCCCGGCAGCAGGTCCTGCCCCATCTGCTTTCCTGGCGGAAAATTTACAGGCATAGCGGTGTAGGGGAGGACCGAACGCGGGTTGGCCAGCCAGCGGCGGACGTATTCGGGCCGGAACCGCCGCCCCACACGCTGGAGGTTCGGCGCCAGCACCGTAACGTTCTGCCCACCCGGGCCAAAATCTCCCACCAAGTGGCACTTGGCGCAGTACGTAGTGCGGTCGGTCACCAAGCGCATGGCTTGCTGGTGTCGGGCCAATCGAGCCGGGTCCAGCGCTTCCTGTCGGGCTTGTTGGCTTCGCGGATCGGAAGCATAGGGGAATTCCGCCCCTGACCGGGCTGCGAAGTACTCCACCAGCCTGGCCGCTTCCTGCGCCGAAAGGTTATAGCGCGGCATGCGAAGCACGGCTGCCGGTCGGATGACGTACGGGGCCAGCAGGTAATCGTGCAGCCAGGCAGGTTGCACTGCGCTGCCTTCATGGACCAGCGGTGGCGGCACCCAACCCCAGGCTTCCAGTACCGTGGCCGACACGCCGGCCGATCGGGCCTCATTCAATACTACCGGGTAGAGCAAGCGGGCGAATTCGCCACCCCAAGGAGGCCGGCGTTGCGCAAGCTGCTTCTGGGGCACCACTACCCCGGCACTGCCGGCCGGCCACACCTTGCCGGCAATGGCTGCTGGCTCCCACAATAAGAACGCGTAGGCGGGGTTGCCTTCGTCGTCTTCGGTCTCTTCAAGCTGGCCCTGGGCGTTGTATTGGGGCATGCCCACCAGCTCGGTCCGGGCCAGGCCGCGAACATCGGTCTTCAGCGACTCCGCCAGCAGCGAGGCCGGCAGTTGCGGCTTGAGAAACGGATAGTCCTCGACAGGGGGTGGTTCGGGGAACTTGGCAGGATCGTACTCGATGGTCCATCGCTCCAATTCCATTGTGTGACAGGCCGAACAGGCGTACTTGTCCAGCACTTTGCGGCCCTCGATGAGGGCCCGGCGCCGAGCATCGAACTGGGGAAGCCGGGTGGGAGGGGGCGGCTCGGCCACCAAGCCCAATACGAAAGTGATAATCGCCTCTCGATCGGCATCGCTCAGGGCGAATTGACCCATCTGCAATTGCTCGTCGAAGGGCTTGTTCTCGGCCCTCGCGTAGTCGAAGCTCCGTGGCTGCCGAAGTTTCTGCCAGAGGAACCCCTCGCGGCGACCTGCCGCGATGGCCTCCAGATAAAAGCCATGGTCTGCCGCTTGGCCTACCGGCGACCTTTCGGCTGATCCGGCGGGCAGTGGATCGCCGTTCTGCCCGGCCTGAGGCGATTGCGCCCACTGGTGCGGTGCAGCCCGATGCAGGCCCAAGTAGCGATGCACCTGTCCAAAATCCAGAAGCGAAGGCTCCTTTCGGCCCCAGCCGGCCAGCGGGGGGCCAATGGGCTGCGCATCTTCGAAACCTGGCACGTCATGGCACCCGTAGCAGCCACGTTTGCGGATGGCTCGCCGGCCCAGGTAGCGGAGCTTCTTGGCCCGGGTGATGGGGCCTGCGAGTTCCCCGGCATCAGCCACGGCCGCCTCCGCCGATCCTTCAGGAATGCCGTGCCGCAAATATGCGTCGGCCAGGGCCGGCGAAAACGTCTTGGCCAACTGCTGGCGCACCAGGAAATCGAGGTCTTCGTCCGTGGGTTCGGGCAACGGTTTTGACGCTGTGGAATCTGACCGGAGGAGATAGGCGGCGATGTCGGCCACAGGGTCGGCGGAGGCCTCGCCGGCCGGCATTTTTGTGTCCGATGCAGGTTGCAAGAGGGGGTTGGGCATGGTGGTCCGTGGCGAGTACCCCGTAGGATCGCAAAGCCAGGCGCTCAGCCATGCACGAGCCCGCGGCCCTCGCAGTTTGCCGCCCAAAGCGGTCAAATCCGGGCCTTGCGTGGCCTTGCCTTCGGGAAAATCGGCGTGCCGATGGCAAGCCAAGCACCCATGGCGTTGAAACAGGCGTTTGCCCCTATCGGCCGACGCCCTTTCCATCGCCGCCGGCGGCGAGGTGTGCAGCGAGTCCATCGGTTGGCTAGCCGCCAGCAGAAACTCCGCGATTGCCCGCAACTCGGCGGCCTCCAAGCGCCGGGTCTGCTGGAGCGTAGAACCCTGCAAGTGCGCATCCAACCCGAACAGCCGTGGCATACGGCTGGCGGGCCGGACCGCAATTGGGTCCGCCACAAACGCCGCGATAAAGGCCGCATCGAGCTTATCGGCGATGTGCCGCAGGCTAGGACCCACCTTGCGCATGGTGCCCGGTAACGCCGGCTCGTTTTCCAGCACAGCCAGAAGGGCCTCGCGGCGGGCGCGGCGCACCGGGTCTTCGGCCCGGGCAGGCCCTTTTTTGACATTCGGGAGTTTCTGCGAGCCTTCCACGGTCTGGTTCGCTTCCTTGAGCGACGCCAGCAGCCGACGGCGTGCTTCTGGTTCCTCGGGCCGGCGAACAACCTGGCGGGCCAATGCCGCAGTTTCTGAATCCAGGAAGCCTTCGGCCAGCAGGGCCTCGGCCGCCTCGTGGTAGAGCGGCTCCAGACGCAGGTCGGGCCCCACGCGCCGTTGCGCTCCATCGAAGCCCGCAATCTCATGGCAACCAAAGCACCCCAGTTGCCGCACCCGATGGTAGCCTTCCAGCAGTTTGGGGGCCGGCGGATCCAGGAACCGGCCACCGGGTTCCAGGTCCACCACATCGAAATGGCATTTCAGACAGTTGCTTTGGGCGAAGCGGGCCGGCCGCATCGGATATGCCCAGTCCTCGCTCCAAAACCATCCATAGTGCTGCTGCCACTGGCGGCGCTGGCCTGGGTCGTTGGGCGTGTGGCTGGCGAAGCGAAAATCTGTAGCGCTTCCCTGCCCATCGTGGCACACTGTGCAACCGAAGCGACTTGCCGGGTGCGGGCTCTTCTCGCTTACGAAAAGGTCCAACCGCGGGTGGGAGCAGAACGGGTGAGGCAATCCACGGCGGACTTCAATGCGTGCAGCCTTGCCCTGGCTGGCCAAATTGCAGAGGATCGCCTGGGCATGGTCGCGGCCCACTACTGGCGTGCGGTCCACCCGAAGGAGGATATCCCCCGGCCGAAGGCCGCCAAAGGCCGCTGGGCTTCGAGGCCGAATGGCACCCACCGTGGGCACGCCATCGTCCAACACCCCGTTCGGGGCCAGGACGATGCCGTAGGGGTCCCCTGCTGCTGCCCCGCTAAGAGCCAGGGATGCGTTTGGGGGCACTTGGCCCGCCGCCCCTTGGGACTCCGGCAGTTCCACCTCGAAAATCACGGTGGGTCCCCAAGCCGGCTGGCCGGGGTGTTCCGGCAGCGCGCGGTCGATTCCCCAATGGCACGTTGTACAACGATCGAAGCGGCCGACCTGGCGGAAGTGATAATCGACCGGCAGCTCGGGCAGCCAGAGTTGTTCGATGGCCAGCGGCCGAGCCAACGCCTCCAGCCCCGGGAGTCGCAACAGCCGTTCCCCCAAGCTCAGGCGGCGTGCCCAGCGCGCCGGCGACAGCCCGGCACTTGCGAGTTCCGGCGGCGGATCTTCGGTGGCCACTGGCCGCTGGTCCTCATGGCGCTGTGGCCTCTCCGTCGCCGTCTCCATGTGCCTTTGAAGCCGCGCCGCCTCCGCCAGCCAAGGCTCCACCCGATCCCGGTAAACCGCTTGATACCGCTTCCACGGCCGCCGGAAGTCGACGGCAATCATCCACACAGTCACCACCAGCAGCGCCAAGCTGCTGGCAGCAAACACCGAGTGCAAACAACGCAAATTGTAATACGTTTCCTCGGACGCAGGCATCGAGTATTAAAAAGCTCCGGCCGCCCCGCGACGCGGGCCGCGGTTAAAAATCAAAACCGTTCAAAAGCTCAACTGCCACTCCGGAAGGCTGGCGATATAGCTAACGTGCACCGTCCAGCGCAGTAACATCTTCAACGGCAGCGATACCATCAACAGAAGCAGCATAACCATCAGGTAAAACCGCCATCGCCCCATGCGCCGGCGGAACTCGCGGAGAATTGTGCGACCTAAAAGACCAGGCAACGCGCCGAAATAAAGCCCCAACGCTACCAGCCCGGGGCATTCGCGGAGCAGAATCGCCGCCGTGCGGCCCACCCACCCGGCGGCTTGGTCCGGAAAAGGTGGGTCCCGCCGCAGGAGATGCCGCCAAAAATACTCCGAAAGTTTAACGTTGGGTTCCGCAATGAGCTTATGGGGGTCGCGCGGCTCGTACGGCCCGAAAAAGCTCCAATTCGGCCCTCGGAAAAACGTCCCGATCAAAATCAACAGAATCCATAGTTGCAAGAAGCCGAACAGAAATACTGCCCACGCAAACTTGCGCTCGGCAATCGTATAATACCCGCTCCCTCTTGGATTCGGATCTAGATACGGAATCGCCGCCAGCCCCACGATGATCAATGTAGGCACCGCCACGCCTGCCAGCCAGGGGTCAAAGTACACCAAGAGTTCCTGGAGGCCAAGGAAATACCACGGGGCTTTGGCAGGGTTAGGGGTGACTACCGGGTTGGCCGGTTGTTCGAGCGGCGCACGCAGAAGCAAAGACCACGCCACCAGCGCCGCCGTGCCCAGCACCATGGCGATCAGCTCGGTGTACACCAGATCGGGCCACACAAGGGTCGTTTCGGAAAACTCTCTCTCCCGTGGAGGCAGCCCGCGGGCCAGCCGACGGTCATTTTCCACCGCCTGGGCGGTCCCCAGCCACAGAAAGAACCCTAGGAGGAAAACCATAGCCACGATTGCCACATTATCGGGCCGAAGCACCGCAGCGGCGAAGTCGGCATCGGGCAGGGAACCGCCGAAGAGCGCGAGGGTCACGTCCAGACCGGCCATGGCCACGGCTGGCCGCACTAGCCACGACCGCGCGAAGTAGAGCATAGCCAAAAACGCGGCGCAGGCCAGGCTCACCGCTAGGGGTCCCAGCACTGCGTCTATGACCGACTTGACGGCTTCAGGCAAACTCGGGGGATGGCCGCAGAAGCTGCTTGCGGCCGCCACGGCAAACCCGCCGGCCACCAGCGCCCACACGACAGCGTCACGCCACCGGCTGGCGGCAAAGGCCCGCCAAACGGCCAGACAGTTCACTGCTGCCGCCACCGAGTGGTACGCGCCTAACACGCCCGTTATGTCCATAACTATTTACGTTGACCCGGTATTGGCTTGCTGCAGCGGAGGCACAACTTCGAGTGACCGGCTCTCCCATTTCCACATCCCGGGCCGGTTCCCGGCGCCGAAGCATCGGCTACGGACGACCCTGGCGCGTCAGTTTCCACCGCATGCATGTCCTTTGCGCCGGTTTTACAAAGGTCCGCTGATGCCCCCGTCTTTCCGTACGCGCCAGAAATGCACCCCCATTAGCACCACCGCCACCAGCGGAATCGCCAGGCAATGCAGGATGTAAAACCGATTGAGGGTCTGCTCGCTCACCGAGCGGGCACCCAGCAGCATGAACCGCACGTCGCTGCTCGGGGTGATCAGCTCCGTACCGCCCAGCGTCAGCGCTTGTTGGCCGGGCCCCTGGTGTCCGACAAGCGGCGCGGCACCAATCATGTTCGAACCCACGGTCACCGCCCACATCGACAACTGGTCCCACGGCAGCAAATACCCCGTAAACGAAAGCAAAAATGTGAGCACCAAAAGCATTACCCCCACGACCCAATTGAACTCCCGCGGCGGCTTGTAGCTTCCCGTCAGAAACACGCGGAGCATATGGAGCATGACCGCAATGACCATGGCGTGTGCGCCCCAACGATGGATCTCGCGGAGTACGCCGAACGACACCACGTCGCGCAGGGCCAGCATGTCGTTGTAGGCCCACTCCACCGTGGGCCGGTAATAGAACATCAGCAGCACTCCTGTTACCGTCTCGACCAAGAAAAGGAAGAACGTGATACCCCCCATGCACCACGTAAACTGGAGCCGCACCGCGTGCTTTGGAATGGCCACGGGGTGCAAATGCAAGACGAGATTCGTGAGGATGACCGCGACGCGGTTCCGGCGATCCACCGGCGCCGGGTGCCGAAAGATGCTCCGCCACAGTTGCGAGTCGCGGATCCAACGTCCCAGCGCCATGGGGGCTTAGACCTCCACGAAGCTTGCCGGATCGGCCCATTGGCCCAACTCTTCGCGGAAGCGCCGCGATTTATCAACCTCCAATTGACCATCCTCGGCCAGCCGAATGCCGTACCGCTCCAATGGCCGCGGGGCAGGCCCTTCCAGGTTCAGTCCCTCGGGCGAGAAACCGCTGCCGTGGCAAGGGCATTTGAACCGCCGCTGGGCTTCCTGCCATGTGGTGATGCACCCTAAATGGGTACACACCGTGCTGAGGGCGAAGATTTGTCTTCGGCCGCGATAGGTCCCGTGGACCACCCACACGCCGTGCTGCTGGCTGTAGCGGGTCTGTACCTTGCCCCACGGATACTCGCCCGGCGCGCCCACCTTGAACTGCTGCGAGGGCTCCGCCACGGTATTAGGCCATAAGAATCGAGTCCATAGGAAGGCCCAGAGTCCACTGGCCGCCCCCAAAGCGGCCATGCCTGCACCGAAGGCCCAGCTTGCCAAAACCCTTAGCACTCCGCGGCGCTTCCGGTCCGGCACGGCGGCATGAGTTTGCGGCCAATCGCGGCGCTTTTGAGGGCCGACAGGAGCCTTCATGGGCATCATCCGTCATCGACAAGGCCGCTCGCGTCCCGCAGACAGGCCCCCCCTATGGCAGCTCGCGGCGGGCTGTTCCGGGCGGGACACGCCGGGGCGTCTGACCCAGTCTGCTCCCTTTGGTTATCCATGCTGGCTGCCGGACTGTCAACGCCTGGTCGCCCGCGCCTTCCCGGTTATCGTGTCAGCCTTTAGAATCATCCCCCGTGACGCTTGGTTGGTGTATTGCCCGGGAGGCCTGCAGCGTGAAGGTTCTCGTGATCGGCAACGGCGGGCGCGAACATGCCTTGGCTTGGAAACTGCGGCAAAGTCCGCTGGCCACCGCGGTATATGTGGCCCCGGGCAACGCGGGGACGGCCCAGGATTGCCAGAATGTGGACATCCCGGCCGACGACTTCGAGGGCTTGATCCGTTTCGTTCGCCAGGAGAAGATCGAGCTGACCGTGGTCGGCCCGGAAGCCCCCTTGGCCGCTGGCATCGTGGATGCCTTCCAGCGGGCAGGGCTTGCCATCTTTGGTCCCACCCGGGCGGCTGCCGAACTCGAATCCAGCAAGGTATTTTGCAAGAACCTGTTGCGGTCGGCGGCGGTGCCGACGGCCGATTTCCGCGCGTTCCACGATTACGCCGAGGCCGTCAAGTTTCTCGAGGACCGCGAGGAAGCCCCTTTGGTCGTCAAGGCCGACGGACTGGCGGCCGGCAAAGGCGTGATCGTCTGCGATAACCGGCTCCAGGCCGTCGAGGCCGTGCATCGTATCGCCCGCGACAAGGTTTTTGGCGAGGCGGGCAACCAACTGGTCATCGAAGAACGCCTGCATGGCGAGGAGGCCAGCGTGCTGGCGATTACCGACGGCCAGACCCTGGTCACTTTGCAGCCCGCTCAGGATCACAAACGGGCCTGGGATGGCGACCAGGGGCCCAACACCGGGGGCATGGGCGCTTACTGCCCGGCCCCCCTGGTGACCGACGAGATGCTCCATTGGATCGAGGAGCACATTCTAGTACCCACAGTCCACGCCATGAAACGGGCCCGCCGCCCGTTCCGGGGGGTGTTGTACGCCGGGCTGATGATCACCAACCAGGGACCGAAGGTGCTGGAGTTCAACGTCCGTTTCGGCGACCCCGAAACCCAGCCGCTGTTGCTACGCCTGAAAACCGATCTCTTGCAGATCCTTCTGGCCGCCGTGGAGGGCTCGCTGGACCGGCTTGAACCCCTGGAATGGGACCCTCGCCCCGCCGTGTGCGTGGTGATGGCCAGCGAGGGCTATCCAGAGCAGTACCGCAAGGGCCTTCCCATCCGCGGTCTGGACGAGGCGGCAGCCATGCCCGACGTCAAAATATTCCACGCCGGTACCGCCCTGCGCGATGGCCAGGTGGTTACTGCCGGCGGCCGGGTGCTGGGCGTTACGGCCCTGGGCGATTCCATCGCCCTGGCCAAGCGAAACGCCTACGCAGCGGTCAAGAAAATCCGCTGGGAGGGGGCTTGGTGTCGCAAGGACATCGCCGATAAGGCGTTGCAAGTATTCGATTAGTCCCGGCATAAGTGCGAAGGGGACCGGCTTGTCGCCCGGCTGGGCACCGTCGCGCCGCCGCTGGTGCTGCGGCGCCACAGGCCATATATTCAGGCGGGCAAGACGGTCCCCTCGGCCCGCCGCGAGGTGGCGGCCAGGGCCCTTTGAATGTGTGGTGAACCCATGCCGGGTGAAGGCCCTTCTGAAAGGCTTCAACCCCGGAATGCACGCGGGAGGGACGACCTTTGGAAGCGAGAGACGAATTGCAACTGGCCGACTACATCCGGGCGATTCCAGATTTTCCCAAGCCGGGGGTGCTGTTCCGCGACATAACGCCGCTTTTGGCTTCGCCGGCGGCCTTTCGGCAGGCCATCGAGGGCATCGCCCGGTGGACGGCACAGCAGGGTGCGAGCCTGGTGGCGGCGGTGGAGGCACGGGGCTTTCTTCTGGCCGCGCCGCTGGCTTTGGAGATGCAGGCCGGCCTGGTTCCCATTCGCAAGAAAGGAAAGCTGCCTTACCGCACCCTGGCCCATACCTATGATTTGGAATACGGCCAAGACACCTTGGAAATCCACGAAGACGCCATCCCCTCGGGAACGCCGGTGGTGGTCGTCGACGATGTGCTGGCCACGGGTGGCACCGTCCAGGCGTGCTGCCGGCTGGTCGAAAAAGCCGGAGGCCGCGTCGTTGGGTGTGCGTTTCTCATCGAGTTGCTCGCCCTGGGTGGTGCGCGAAAGATCGTGGGCTATCCCCACTTCAGCCTGCTGAAGTTCGACTAGCCGGAGCGCTGCGCCGCCGCGGCTGACTGGGGCGAGGTGCTCCGATGCGGCTTCCGGGGGGAGACGGCGGGTTGGCAGCAGTCCCTACTGCGGGGGCAGGACCACGTTCATGTCGATTCGCATTCCCTGATCCCCGCGGAGGCGGCAGAAGACCAAGGCCAGTGTCTGGCCGGGGCGGGCTTTTTCCAACAACAAGCCCACATGATCCAGGTCGCGGGGGCGGATGGGGCCGATGCGGGCCAGCACATCGCCTGGCTCGGGGCGGTGGGCCAGCATCTCGTAGCGCTTGGCATCGACCGCCGTTACCACCACCCCGCGAGCGACCCGCAGCCGCATGGCCTTGGCTCTGGCCTCGTCCAAGGGCGCAGCGGCCAAGCCCAGCCGGCGCAACAGGGCCGCCGCGTCGGGCTTGGAACGCCCACCCGGCACCAAGGTCAGTTTCTGGGCTTTCCCCTGGCGGAGCACTTCCACGGCCAGAGGTTCCTGGGGCTTACGCCCCACCAAGGCAAGATGGTATTCGGCCGCGCCCGAAACCGGCCGCTCGCCAAGCGAAACGAGAGTGTCGCCCGCCTGAAGACCCGCCTGGGCGGCGGGCGACTCGGGCTGGACCGCAGCCACTACGGCTGGCCCTTCCCCCTTCACCTCCAGCCCCGTTACGATGCCCTGCCGCCGCTCAATGTCCAACATCTCGGGCAGATAGCGGCATAGCGTGGCCGAGGGGATGGCAAAGGCGATGTTCTCGGCGTCGCGCTTCATGGACGAGGTCATGCCGATCATCTCCCCGGCGATGTTGAACCACGGGCCGCCCGAACTGCCCGGATTGATCGCCGCATCCGACTGGATCAAACCGCGGAGGACCACTCCCGGCATGTCGGCCAGATTGGTCGATCGGCCGACGGCGCTGAGCACCCCGCTGGTGCACGTGTACAGCAGCCCGTGGGGATTGGCGATCACCACCACGGTTTCGCCGACCATCAGGTCGCCGGGCCGGCCCAGGCGGACGGCCGCCAGCGGCTTGGGAGGGTTGATCTGCAAGAGGGCCAGGTCTTGCTGATGAACCACCGCAACGACTTCGGCCGGGTAGCGCCGGCCGTCGGAAAGCACCACCACCGGCTCGATCAACTTCTCCACGGCGTGGGCGTTGGTCAGCACATAGCCTGCGGGGTGGAGCACACAGCCGCTGCCCACGTTCTGTTCCTGCGGCCCGGGCGCGGAAGAAACGAAGAACTCGTCGGCGGGCGACTGGCCCGGGCGGAGGATGGGACCCGTGACGAACACCACAGATTCCCGGCATTTCTCGAAGACCTCGACCACGGGGCTGCGCCGCAGGGCCCGGGTGTCAGAGGCTGCCCCCTGCGCCACGGCTTTGCTTGCCAGGATCGCCACCACCGCGACCGCCCCCATCCCCCACAGGGGCCACGCTCTTGCGAACATCGCTGTACCTCGCTGAAGCACTATTTTCACGGAGCAGACAATCCTTTAGCTTAGCGGCAGCAGGCAGCCGGGACGAGTTGGCCCATACAGGGCGCCAAGCAAGCGCCTTTTCAGTGCGCTTGGTGGCGAGTGCACGATCGATGAACTCGTAGGAAGGAAAAGCCCGTCATGCGCGACATTCGAATCGCCGCTGCCCAGTTCGAGGCCCGGGACGGCGACAAAGACTACAACCTGCAACGGATCGAGGCCTTGGCGCGGCAAGCGGTGGCCCAAGGGGCCGAAGTGGTCAGTTTCCACGAGTGTTCCATTTGCGGCTACACGTTCCTTCAGACACTTTCGCGCGAGGCGTTAGAGGCCCTGGCCGAGCCGGTCCCCGGGGGGCCCAGCACCGAGCGATTGGCGGCCCTCTGCCGCCAGTTGGGGGCTACGGTCTTCGCCGGGTTGGTGGAGCGGGATGGGCCGCACCTGTACAACTGTTATGTGGCTGTCTCGCCCCAAGGGTTTGTCGCCCGACATCGCAAGCTGCATCCGTTTATCAATCCGCATTTGGAGCCGGGGAGCGAGTTCCAGGTTTTCGACCTGGGCGGAGTGCGGGCGAGCATCCTCACATGTTACGACAACAACTTGGTCGAGAATCCGCGGATCGCGACGCTGATGGGGGCGGAGGTGATCTTCGCCCCGCACGTGACGGGCGGGCTGCCCAGCCCCATGCCCGGCCGGGGCACCATCGACAAGGCCCTCTGGGACAACCGCCACCGCGACCCCGTGCCGTTGCGCATGGAGTTTACCGGCCCGAAGGGGCGCGGCTGGCTGATGCGATGGCTGCCTTGCCGGGCGTATGAGAACGGTGTGTACTACGTATTCAGCAATGCGGTGGGCGTGGACTACGATACCATCAAGCCCGGCGGGGCGATGATCATCGACCCCTTCGGCGAGATTCTGGTAGAATCCACAGCCCTGGGGGACGACGTGGTTGTGGCCTTATGCACCCCGGAGAAGATCGAGCTTTCGGGCGGGCGGAGGTACCTGCGGGCCCGGCGTCCAGAGCTTTATGGCAAACTTGTCGAGCCGCTGCCGCCGGGCCAGCGGCCGGTGACCAGCCCCGGTTGGCGGTTGAAGTTTTCGTGAGCGCCAGCGAGCCGATTCATGTGTGGCATCACGGGGGGCGTGTGGACGCGGCGGCAGCGGGCGCTGGATGCCCCAACGCTTCAGCGAATGGTGTCGGCCCTGCGGCACCGCGGCCCGGACGACGAAGGATTTTTCCTGGCCGGCCTGGACATCGCGGATTCCGCGCAAGCGCTCCCTGCCGCGCCCCAGCCGGCTGCGGCCGACGGGCACCCTATGGCGGGGAGCACTCCGGGCTTCGGCGTGGCCCTGGGGCACCGGCGCCTGGCAATCATCGACGTTGCCGGCGGCCGGCAGCCGTTGGCCAATGAAGACGGCTCGGTCTGGATCGTCTTCAACGGCGAGATCTACAACTACCGCCCGTTGCGCCGGCGACTGGAAGGCACCGGACACCGCTTTCGCACCCAGAGCGATACCGAGGTGATTGTCCACCTGTACGAGGAGCACGGGCTGGGGTTTGTCGAGCACCTGAACGGCATGTTCGCCCTGGCCCTGTGGGATGCCCGCAGGCGTCAATTGGTGCTTGCCCGCGACCGCCTGGGCGAAAAGCCCCTGGTTTACCGCGTGGAGCCTGGCCGATTGCTGTTCGCCAGCGAGCTGAAAAGCCTGCTGGAGATTCCCGACGTGCCCCGGGCCATGGACCCCCAGGCGCTGGACGCCTACCTGACGTATCAGTACGTGCCGCACCCCCTCTCGATCTTCCGCGGTTTTGCCAAGCTGCCGCCGGGTCATCTGGCCGTGTATCGCGACGACCGCCTGGAGGTCCGCCCCTATTGGCAGCCCGACTTCCAAAGAGAGGAGGAGCGACCGCTGGCCGACTACGCGGCGGAACTGCGGGAACTGCTCACCTCGGCGGTGCAATTGCGTCTGGAAAGCGAGGTCCCCCTGGGGGCTTTTCTGTCGGGGGGCACGGATTCCACTATTATCGTGGGGCTGATGCAGCGGCTATTGTCCGAGCCGGTCCGCACCTTCTCGATAGGCTTTCCGGTGCCCGAATATGACGAGACCCGCTATGCCCGGCTGGCGGCCGAGCGGTTCGGAACTGACCACCGGGAGTTCCGCGTTGAGCCAGACGCGGTGCGGATTTTGCCGCACCTGGTCTGGCACTTCGATGAGCCGTTTGCCGACAGTTCGGCGGTGCCGACGTGGTATGTGGCACAACTTACCCGCCAGCACGTTACGGTGGCCCTGACCGGCGACGGGGGAGATGAACTATTCGCAGGATACCCGCGCTATCGGGCGGTGTGGCTGGGGGACAAAGTGGATCGGCTGCCCCGCCTGGTGCGTCGGATCTTGAGCAGCCCGTGGTGGCAGCGGCTTCCAGGGGCCACGCGGCAGAAATCGCTGTTGCGGCGGCTTCGACGCTTTACGGAGGCGTTGGCTCAGCCCCCCTTGCGCCGCTACCTGGAATGGATCGCCATCTTTCGCGAGGCGCAGCGGGCGGAACTGTACAGCGAGGATTTTCTGGCGGTGCTGCCGGATGTCGATCCGCTGGATTTTCTGGGTTCGGCCGCCGCCCGCAGTTCCCGTCGCGACCCGGTCACCTCCATCTGCCTGACCGACCTATTGACCTATCTGCCGTGCGATCTGATGACCAAGGTGGATATCGCCGCCATGGCCCATGGGTTGGAGACCCGGCCGCCGCTGTTGGACCACCGGGTGGTGGAACTGGCCGCCCGGATGCCCTTGCGGCACAAGTTCCGGCGAGGGCGGGGCAAAGAGGTGTTGCGCCATGCGTTTGCCGACCTGTTGCCCCGCCCTATCCAACGGCGCGCGAAAATGGGCTTCGGCGTGCCCCTGGACCACTGGTTCCGGGGGCCACTGGCCGAGCTGGCCCGCCAGGTGCTTCTGGATCGCCGCACACTGGGCCGCGGGCTGTTCCGGCCCGAAGCCGTTACCACGTTGGTGGAGTCGCACCTGGCCGGCCAAGCCGACCACAGCTATCGCCTCTGGGCACTGTTGGTGTTGGAGATGTGGCAGCGGGAGTGGCTGGATTGACCTGGCAACAACACAGGGACGCATGGCCAGGCACTCCGGCCGGCCCCAGCCCGCCGGCCTGCCACCGCTTGCAACAGCTTGCCCAAGCTGCGCACCATGTGGCTTGGTGCCCCAGGCCAGGGTTCCGAGGGCCTCGTGACAGGCGGTTCCCGCCCCGCGCCGCCCAGGGGTAAAATGGCAATCTGCATAGATCGAGTGCTTCGTGTGCAGGAGGCTGTGTGATGAAGGAGCAAGTGATCGCCGTCATCCTGGCCGGGGGGAAAGGCTCGCGCCTGGATCCCCTGACCCGCGATCGAGCCAAGCCCGCAGTGCCTTTCGGAGGGGCGTATCGCATCATCGATTTCACGCTTTCCAACTGCCTCAATAGCGGCATCAAGAAGGTGCTGATTCTGACGCAATACAAGGCGATGAGCCTGGACCGGCACATTACCGTGGGCTGGCAGCGCTACTTCTGCCGGGAGTTGGGGGAGTTCGCCGACGTGGTGCCTCCCCAACAGCGGATTGACGAAAGCTGGTACCAGGGCACTGCCGACGCCGTGTACCAGAACATCTATACCATCGAGAAGGAAATCAGCCTGGAAAAGCACCGCCCGACCTATGTGATCATCCTGGCCGGCGACCACATCTATAAAATGGATTACCGGAAACTGCTGGAGTTCCATCTGGAGAGCGGGGCGCTGGCCACCATTGGCGTGTTGCGGCAGCGGCGGAGCGAGGCCGCCCGCCAGTTCGGCGTGATGGAAGTCGACACCCAAAACCGCGTCCTGGGGTTCCAGGAAAAGCCGGCCGACCCCAAACCCATCCCCGGCGATCCGGAGTTCTGCCTGGCCTCGATGGGCATCTACGTTTTCTCGGCCCGGTTCCTGTTCGAGGAACTATGCAAGGACGCGACGCGGCGGGGAAGCCGGCACGACTTCGGCAACGACATCATCCCCGCCATATTGCCCACCGGCAAGGTCTTTGCGTATCCCTTCCGCGACGAGAACCGCAAAAGGGACGCCTACTGGCGGGATGTGGGCACGCTGGATGCCTACTATGAAGCGAATATGGACCTGGTCTCGGTGGATCCGGAGCTGAATATGTACGACATGGAGTGGCCTATCCGCACGTATCAGCCCAATCTGCCGCCGCCCAAGTTCGTGTTTGCCGAAGAGCATCGGCGTGGCTACGCGCTGGATAGCATCGTCTGTGCAGGAACGATCGTTTCCGGGGGCCGCGTGCAACGCTCGATTCTGGGCCATCAGGTGCGCATCAACAGTTACGCTGAGGTCGAAGACTCCATTCTATTTGCGGGGGTGAACATCGGGCGCCACGCGCGGATCCGCCGGGCGATCATCGACAAAGGGATTCAGATCCCCGCGGGGGTGGAGATCGGCTTCGACCCGAAGCTGGACCTGGCCCGCGGATTCACCGTTACCGATAGGGGGGTGACGGTCATTGCACAGACCGATGGGGTGGAGCGTTCCTGGGAGGCGGGCCCGCAAAAAAGCGAGGTGGCCTGAAGCTGCCGGCGCTGCCGCAGGCGGCACGGGTTCCCCCTTGCCCAAGGCGCGGGGCTGCCGAGTGCGGCCCCGCGAGCGAACTGTGGCTGGGCCAGGCTTTTCGGTTGACGGGCCGGCCGAATTGCGGAGAATTATGCTTTCCAGAAAAACCTGGGGAGGCGTACCGTGGCCACCTTCGCCGTGATCTTGCCCGCGGCCGGCAAGAGCACCCGCTATCACGACAAGAATTACAAGAAGCCGTTTGCCCCCTTGGACGGCCGGGCGGTATGGCTTCACTCGGCCGAACGGTTTCTCAACCGCAAGGACGTGATCCAGACCATTCTGGTCATCGCCCGCGAGGACCGCGACTATTTCAATTTCAAGTTTGCATCCAACGTGGCCATTTTGGGCATCGAAGTGGTCGATGGCGGGCCGGAACGGGCCGATTCCGTGGAAAACGCCTTGGCGCGGGTCAAACCGCAGGCCGAGTACGTGTGCGTCCACGATGCCGCGCGGCCCTGTCTGGTCGATGAATGGATCGACCGCGTATTCCAGGCCGCGGTGGACAGCGGGGCCGCCATCCTGGCCGTTCCCATCACGGGCACCCTCAAGCGGGTCGGCGCGAGCCGGCGGATCGAAGAAACCGTCACCCGCACCAACCTCTGGGAGGCGCAGACGCCCCAGGTCTTCCGCCGATCGCTGCTGGTGGAGGCCTATGCCAGGCGGGCGGGGTTTGCCGCCACCGACGACGCCCAGCTGGTCGAGCGCTTGGGCAAGCCGGTTACTGTAGTCCAGGGCTCGCCCCTGAATCTGAAGATCACCACCAAGGAAGACCTCCGCTTGGCCGAGGCCGCCCTGAAAGCCCTGCCCAAGCCCAAACTTTCGGGACCGGCTCACCCGTTTGCCGACGATGACCTGTGGCGCTAGCACGGCGGGCGCCCGCGGCACGCCCCGCCAATCAGCGTCGCATGCTGTGTGGCGTGGGCCCGCCGCAGCCGCGGCCGTTCCCAGCCCCATCATCTGCATACCCGGTTGCGGACATGACGCTTAGCCATTTGCCTGCGATCGATATCGTTGCCGAACTCCGCTGGCGGGGACTGATCCATCAGAGCACCGGCGAGGCCCGCTTGGCCAGCCTGCTCTGCGAAAAACCCCGTACCGTGTACTGTGGTTTCGACCCCACGGCCGACAGCCTGCACGTGGGCCACTTGGTGGCCCTTATGACGCTGCGGCGATTCCAGCGGGCCGGGCACCGCCCCATCGCCCTGGTGGGCGGGGCGACGGGCATGATTGGCGATCCCAGCGGCAAGAGCGAGGAGCGAAACCTGCTGTCGATCGAAACGCTGCGGGCCAATGTGGCGGCCATAGCCGGGCAGTTGCAACGGTTCCTCGATTTTCAGGGCCCCAACGCAGCCCTGCTGGTCAACAACTACGACTGGATGGGACAGTTCGGTTACCTGGAGTTCCTCCGCGATGTAGGAAAGCACTTCCCTGTCAACGTGATGCTCACCAAAGAGTCGGTCCGCAGCCGCCTGGAACGGGACGAGTCGGGCCTCAGCTACACCGAGTTCAGTTACATGCTCCTTCAGGCCTATGACTTCGTCTATCTGTATCGCCATTACGGCTGTGAGCTGCAGATTGGGGGCAGCGATCAATGGGGCAACATCACGGCCGGGATTGACCTGGCCCGGCGCATGCACGGCGTCCAGCTCTACGGCATGACCTGCCCCCTTTTGACCCGAAGCGACGGCGCGAAAATGGGCAAGACCGAAGCCGGCGCCCTGTGGCTGGACCCGCAGAAAACCAGTCCCTACCGCTTCTACCAGTATTGGATCAACCTGGCCGACGCCGACGTGGGCAAGTGCCTGCGGTTCTTTACCGACCTGGGGCGGGAGGAAATCGAGGCGCTGGAGTCCCGGCACCACGCCGCCCCGCACGAGCGTCAGGCGCAGAGGACCCTGGCGGCGGAGCTGACCCGCCTGGTCCATGGGGAGCAAGGGTTGGCCGCAGCAGAACGGGCCACGGCGGTCTTTTTCGGCGCCGAAATCGAGGGTTTGGGCGAGGCGCAGCTCGAAGAAATCTTCGCCGACGTTCCCAGCCGATGCCTGCCCCGCAGCCGCCTGGAGCAAGGGTTCCCTTTGGTCGAGGCCTTGCGCGAGGCCGGTCTGGCCCACAGCCGCAGCGACGCCCGCCGGATCATCCAGCAGGGCGGAGCCTACGTCAACAATCGCCGCGTTGCCGACATCGATATGCGCCTGACGCCTGAGCATCTAGCCAGCCCCTCGATCGTAGTTTTGCGGGCCGGCAAAAAGAACTACGCCCTATTGCGGTTCGGATAGCCCAACCGGTGCCAGGACGACGGGAAGCCAACACGCAAGGCGCCCGGCCGTCGGTGCCGCGGCGCCAAGGGGGGTGGATGAAGCGGAAAACGTTGCTCCTTCTGGCCGGAGGTGTTCTGCTTGCGGCTTGTGCCGCCGGATTTGCTCTTTACCGGGCGCTGCGGCACACGCCGCAGTTCTATCGGGAGGCCCTGGCCATGGACCCGGCAACCCAGCACCGGGCCAGCGATCAGATGCTGCAGCGGGCTACGGCCTTGGCCAGCGACCTGAACAAGCCCGGGCGGTGGCAGGCCGTCTTCACCGCCGAACAGATCAACGGCTATTTGGCCGTCCAATTGCCGAAGGATCACCCCGCTCTATTACCCCCCGGCTTCCACGATCCCCGCATCGCCATCAGCCCGCAGCAGGTGGCCCTGGCCTGCCGCTACGAGGATACCCGCGTAGCCTGTGTGCTCTCGCTGACGGTCGATGTGTACTTGGCCGGCCCCAACGTGATCGCCCTGCGGATTCGGCGCGCGCGGGCCGGCTCCATCCCGCTGCCGCTGGACGATGTCCTCCGCCAGATCAGCCGCGCCACCGAACACTTGGCCTGGCGCGTTCAGTGGCGCCAGGCCGAAGGCGATCCGGTGGCGGAGGTCCACCTCCCCATGCCCCGCGCCAAGGACGGCAAGCGGATCCGAATTGATTCCCTGCGGCTGGGCGAAGGGGAGATTTACGTTGCGGGCACAACCCTGAACCCGTGAGCATGTCCCCCTTTGGTGAATCGCCGCTTACTCGCCCCTAGCGAAGCGGTCATCCGGCGGCCGGCACGATCCGTTCGCTTGCCTGACCCGCCAGCGCCGGCCCAACGACCCGCAGGCGGACCTGGCCTGCTCGTCCAGCCACAGCCTGACGGAACTGTTGCGGCGTGCGGACCGGCGTCCCTTCGACGTGGCTGATGAACATGCCCGGACGCAAGCCTGCTTGCCAGGCGGGCGAGCCCGCTTCGACTTCGCTGACGAGGATCCCCTCGGCGATGGCGACCGGGCCGGGGCCCACGTGGCCCGGTTCCTCGGCCACGCTGGCGTAGTCCACCCGCATCCCGCGCCATGCCGGAGCGGGTGCCGTAACGATCTTTTTGCCCCGCACGCGGTACTTGGTCAGCTCCACATCCACGTCCAGCGATTCTCGCTGCCGGACCACACCCAGGCGCACCCGTGCCGCCGCGGGCAGACGCCCCACTTGCAGCACAAACTCGTCCGCATCATGGACCTTCACCCGGTTGATGTGAGTGATTCGGTCGCCCGGCCGGAGCCCGGCCAAGGCCGCCGGCCCCCCGGGCACCACCCGATTGATCCGCACCCCCTGTTCCCCACGGGCCAGCTCGTCCAGCCCGAGGTTTCGCGGCTCCACCCCCAAAAACCCATATTCCACTTCTTGCCCGGCCTTGAGCGTTTCAACCACCCGCCGAAACGTGGCATCCACCGGAATGGCGTAGCCGGCCGACTCCTCGAAACCAATGGCCGCTGGAATAGCCGTTACCAAGCCCACCATTTGGCCCTTGAGATTCACCAGGGGCCCGCCGCTGGTCCCCAGGTTCAACTTGGCGTCGGTTTGAATGAGCGTGCCGAAGTGATGCAGGGTCGTCTTGCCGGTCGGTTCGTTCTCCTGTGGCAAAGCGGGGGCTTTGCGCGCCACATTGGCCACAATGCCCCAACTGGCGCTGGCCTGGCCGTCACGGGCCACCGCAAACGGATTGCCCAAGGCGATGACGAACTGCCCTTTGCGCAACTGCTCGGCCTCGCCCAGCGAAATGGGCGTGAACGTGCCCTCGCCAGGCGCAAAACGCGTGTCGTCGTCCGGGGCCAACACAGCCAAGTCGCTTCGCGGATCCGCGCCCACGATCTTGGCTCGAAACACGCGACGATCCGGCGTGGTAACGAAGTACTCGCTGTCCTCGCCCAGCACGTGGTACACCGTCAATACCAACCCCCGCGCATCCACCACCACCCCGCTGGCGAACTCTTGCGGCGTGAAGTCGGGATCGGTCGGTTTGGGAACCCAAAGGGGCCCTCGGCCAAACGGATTAGGACGGAACTCCGCCGGCAGGCGCTCGCCCGGCTTCTCCTTCTTCACCCGGGCGATGGCCACTACCGATTTCTCGGCCGCGGCAATGGCTTCCACCAGTCGCGCCTCGATCGCAGCGACCAGGTCGCCGGGAGGGGGACCCACCTCGGCCGGCTGCCCCGCCTGCTCGGCGCCCAATAACACCGCCCAGGCCAGCGCCCAGCATCCGCTCCTGAAGCTGTTGACACGCCGCTGCATGACTTCGCCACGCTACACGAATACCCCTAAAGTTGTCGCACCTGGCCATTATACCCCTTCCCTGACGGCTCAACAGGCCCGTGCGCCACCCAGGGAAACCTCGGCCACACAGGGCCGGCGAACACTACGCCAGCCGAAATGCAAGTAAAACGGCAGGCTAGCCGCCCCCGATGGCCGGAAACACACCCACCTGATCGCCATCGGCCAGCGGCTGGTCCCAATCGGCGTGCCGATGGTTGACAAAGAGAATCCGCGTCTGGTTACGCGGAATAGCCAGGCGATCCAGAAGCTGCCCCACGGTCTCGCCCGGCCGGACTTCCACTTCCAGCGAACCTTGCCCGCCCACACATGCACGCAATCCGGCGTAGACATTCAGCTTGACCCGTCCCACTGCCACGACCTCTTTAGATGCCATTGCGTTCAGTCGGAGCCGATCACCGCGACGACACAGGCTATCACGTAGGCCCCCACCAAAAGCCACCATCCTAGATGGACGATGAGCCGGCGGGGCCGCAGGATGCTCAGCACCACCAACCCCACCAGGGCAGCGACACCCGCGATGCCCGCCGCCCGGGGTGCCTGCAACCCGCCGGGAACCAGACTCAGCGCGCTGAGCCCCACGGCAGCCAGGGTCAGCAGCGTCAACAGTTCAGCCAGTGAACACTGGCGCGCGGCGGAGCGATCGTCCTGGAGGTCCAACAGACCGGTTTGCCCCGTGTAGATGGGCTCCGGGCCGGCCGTGGGCTCCTCCGGGGGCAGCGTCGCATAAACCGCCGGATGCGGCGGCACAGGCTGGGCCGGAGAATCTTCAGAACACTGCGGGACGCGAGGTTCGCTCATCGCCGCGAAAACACTAGTTCTGAGGCTGAGGCAGTGTGAAGCAGCCACTCTTGTAAAGTATCCGGCCGAACCATCACCCCCGTCAACAAGCAAACCTGCGTCCTAGCCCTTTCGGGTCACGTGGCACGGCGTGAAAGCGCCTGGCGGGGCGCTTGTGCCGGGTGTGCAAAGCACCGGCCCAACTGCCGCCGCTTGCCTCGCGGCGGGCCATGGCACCCCGGGTGCCCACCGCGGTAAAATGCCGCAGCCCGGGGCGAACCAAAAGGATCGCAGTACTCTCTTTTCTGTTGACCCGGCCAGGCGAAGCGGCAGCCGTGCCGGGCACGTTTTTTACTCCCCATTCCTGCCAAGCACCGGCGCGGCAGGTGTAAAGGAACTGGAGGGCCGCAAGATGCTGCTGACCATTACAACCACATGGAGGCCGGCTACCGATCTTGGCTTCCTTCTTCACAAGCATCCTCAGCGTTGCCAAAGCTTTGACCTGAGCTTTGGCAAGGCCCACGTCTTTTTTTCGGAAGCGAGCAGGGAGTGTTGCACGGCATGCCTCCTGTTGGGCGTGGATCCGGTGGCGATGGTTCGCAAGAAGAAGGCCAGCGAGGGTTTTCTGCTGGCTCAATACGTCAACGACCGGCCGTATGTGGCTTCCTCTTTTTTGAGCGTCGCGATTGCACGGGTCTTCGGGTCCGCCCTTCATGGGCGCTGCGACGAGCGACCTGACTTGGTCGACATGCCAATCCCACTGGCTGCCCGGCTGGAAGTGCTGCCCGTTCGGGGTGGGGAGCGGTTTTTGCGGGGGGTATTCGAGCCCCTGGGCTACGCGGTCGAAGCGGTGCGGCATCCCCTGGACGAGCGATTCCCGGAATGGGGAGAGAGCCCTTACTTTTCGGTGAGTATCCGCAGCACGGTTCCGCTCGCAAGGCTGTTGACGCACTTGTACGTGCTAGTGCCCGTGTTCGACGCCCAAAAGCACTATTTCGTGGGCGAGGATGAGATGGAAAAGCTGATCGCCAAAGGCGAAGGCTGGTTGGCTCAGCACCCGGAAAAGGAAGAGATCGTTCGTCGCTACCTGCACTTCCAGCCGAGCCTGGTTCGGCAGGCATTGGCCCGGCTCATGGAGGAGGAGCCGTGGGAGGACGAGGAGGACGGGACGGTTGCCGACGGATCCGAAAAGACCTTGGAGAAGCCTCTCCGTCTGTACGAGGACCGCCTTGGCGCGGTGGTGGCGGCGCTGCGTGCCAGCGGCGCCCGACGGGTCCTGGACATCGGCTGCGGCGCGGGAAGCCTCCTTCGCGAATTGCTCCACGATCAGCAGTTCACGGAGATCGTGGGCATGGATGTCTCCATCCGGGCGCTGGAAGCTGCCCATCGCCGGCTGAAGCTGGATCGGTTGCCCGCGGCCCAACAAACTCGCCTTCGCCTCATCCACGGCTCCCTCATGTACCGCGACAAGCGGTTGGAGGGATTCGACGCAGCCGCGGTCGTCGAGGTTATCGAACACTTCGACCCTCCGCGGCTATTGGCCTTCGAGCGTGCCGTATTCGAGTTCGCCAGTCCCCGAACCGTGGTGGTTACCACGCCCAATCGCGAATACAACGTCTTGTGGGAGCGCCTGGCTGCGGGACAGTTTCGCCACGCCGACCATCGCTTCGAGTGGACGCGGCAGGAGTTCCAGCAGTGGGCGGCCCGGGTCGCCGACAGGTTCCGCTACTCTGTACGTTTCCTCCCCGTAGGCCCCGAACACCCCCAGCACGGAGCCCCTACCCAGATGGCGATCTTCGAGCGCGCCGACCAACCGGGGGCGCCGGGCCCGCGGGAACGCTGATTTCCGTGAACCCGACCGGGCCGCCGCCACGACCGGCTCAAACGCCATCGGTCGCAGCGCTCACTGGCCTCCGGTACCCTGGCGGAAGAGGGGTTGTTAAGCATGAAAATCTCGATTCCAAATCTATCCCTCGTGGTCCTGATAGGCCCCAGTGGGTCGGGCAAGAGCACGTTTGCCCGCAAGCACTTCCTGCCGACTGAGGTCCTCTCTTCCGATACCTTCCGTGCGATGGTCAGCGATGAAGAGAACAACCAGGCAGTAACGAACGATGCCTTCGAGGTGTTGCACTTGGTGGCCGCAAAACGGTTGGCGCTGGGGCGGCTGACGGTCATCGACGCCACGAATGTCCAGCCGGAGGGCCGCAAGCCCCTGGTCCACCTTGCGCGGCAATACCACTGCTTGCCGGTAGCGATCGTGCTCAACCTGCCAGAATCGATATGCCACGAGCGCAACCGTTGTCGTCCCGACCGCGCTTTCGGAGCACACGTCGTTCGGCAACAGCGGGCGCAGTTACGCCGCTCTCTGCGGGGCCTGGGCAAGGAGGGCTTTCGGCATATTTACGTGCTGGAAACGCCCGAAGACGTCGAGGCAGCGGTTGTAGAACGAGTACCGCTGTATAACGACAGGCGGGACGACCACGGCCCCTTCGACATCATCGGAGATATCCACGGCTGCTGCGACGAATTGGAAGCCCTGCTCCAGCAGCTCGGCTATCGGGCCGAGACCCTCGTGGGTGACGATCCACTCTGGGGCACGCATACCTACGTCCATCCCGAGGGCCGCAAGGCAGTGTTCTTGGGCGACCTTGTGGATCGGGGCCCGCGGATCCTGGATACGGTTCGTCTGGTGCGGAACATGGTTCGCGGCGGTTCGGCCCTGTGCGTTCCCGGCAATCACGACGTGAAGTTGCTCCGCAAGCTCCAGGGAAAACAGGTGCGCATCACCCACGGGTTGGCCCGAACGCTGGCCGAGATCGACGCGCTTCCCCAGCAACTCAGGGCCCCATTCTGCCGCGAACTGAGCGACTTCTTCGAAGGGCTGATAAGCCACTACGTGCTCGACGGCGGAAAGTTGGTGGTGGCTCACGCGGGCATGAGGGCGGAGATGCAAGGCCGGGGCTCCGCAAAGGTCCGCGAATTCGCCCTCTACGGCGAGACCACCGGCGAAAGCGACGAGTTCGGATTGCCCGCCCGCTGCAACTGGGCGGCGGAGTATCGGGGCTCGGCCATAGTGGTTTATGGCCACACGCCGGTTCCCGAGCCAGAATGGCTGAATCGCACCGTCAATATCGACACGGGCTGCGTGTTCGGCGGCAAGCTCACAGCCCTGCGTTACCCTGAAAGACAATTCGTGGCCGTCCCCGCAGCACGCACCTATTGCCAGCCGGCGCGGCCCCTTCTCACCGAGGAGCAGGCACCTTGTAAACTCACGGCGCAGCAAGTTCATGACGACATCCTCGACGCCGAGGATGTGCTCGGCAAGCGGATCATCGCCACGCGACTGCGAGGCCCGGTCATCGTCCGGGAGGAAAATGCTATGGCCGCGCTGGAAGTGATGAGCCGCTTCGCCGTCAACCCGAAATGGTTGATCTACCTGCCGCCTACCATGTCCCCGTGCGAAACGAGCGCCCGGCCTGGGCTTCTGGAGCACCCTGCCGAGGCCTTCGCCTATTACCGCGGCCAGGGAGTGCCCCAGGTCCTCTGCGAGGAAAAGCACATGGGTTCTCGGGCAGTCCTCATTATCTGCCGCGACCCGCAGGCCGCCAGGCAGCGCTTTGGCATAACCGATGCCGAAACTGGCATCGTCTACACGCGCACCGGCCGGCGATTCTTCCACGAGGCCGAGGTGGAGCGGGAATTCCTCCAACGGCTGCAACGCGCCGTCGCGGCCTCGGGACTATGGGACAGCCTTTCCACCACGTGGATCTGCCTGGAAGGCGAACTGATGCCTTGGTCGGCCAAGGCCCAAGAACTCCTGCGTACTCAATACGCGGCGGTCGGTGCCGCCGGACGTGTTGCCCTCCAGCGGGCTACCGCCGCTTTGGAACAAGCCGCAGCACGTGCCCCCGAGGACGAGCGCCGCAAGCTTGCCGCCTTGGCTCAACTTTACTACCGTCGAACCGAGCATATCGCCCAGTTCGTCGCTGCCTACCGCCAATACTGCTGGCCGGTGAAGTCCCTTACCGACCTCAAACTGGCTCCTTTCCACCTGCTGGCCACCGAGGGCCAGGTCCACTCCAACAAAAACCATCTCTGGCACGTGGAAACGCTCGCCAAGGTCTGTAGGGAGGATCCTGAACTTCTTCGCCCCACGTCCTGTATTCGAGTGGATGTGACCGACCCAGCCAGCCAAGCCGAAGCGGTCGCTTGGTGGACACGCCTGACCCAAGCGGGGGGTGAAGGGATGGTGGTCAAACCCCTGGAATTCATCGTGCGAGGCAAACGAGGCTTGGTCCAGCCCGCCCTCAAGTGCCGCGGTCCCGAGTATCTGCGACTCATTTACGGCCCGGACTATACGACCGAGGAAAACCTCGCGCGGCTGCGCGACCGCGGCCTGGCGCAGAAACGATCGCTGGCCGTGCGCGAGTTCGCCTTGGGCATCGAGGCACTCGAGCGGTTCGTCCGTCATGAACCCCTCCGGCGCATACACGAGTGCGTTTTCGGAGTGATGGCCTTGGAAAGCGAACCGGTCGACCCTCGCCTGTAACCCGCCGCCAGGTCCGCTTGCGTCTGAATTGCACAGCCGCCCTTGACTTTGCGCGCTCGCATCCCCAGAATGCAATTGCGATTGCGGCGATGGGGTTCGCCGTGAACTGCCGCAGCGTGTGCGGCTGATAACCCCTACCAGAGAAGGACTTTCCCTCGGGTAGGGGCACACTGGAAGACTAGAAGCCCTTGGGAAGGTTTCCCGAGGGCTTTTTTCATGAAGGGCTGGACCATGCTGAGCCCACTGCACAAGCACGCCTTGCTCTCCACGTTTCTGCACATCGAAAGCCGTTTGAACGAGATGGAGGCCTTGCTGGCTCAGGCCAGGCGACCTTCGCCACTCAACCAGCACGTGCAGGACCTGTCGCCGACCGAAGCGAAGGTAGTGGAAGATTACTTCGCCCGCATCCGCAGCACGATGGTCAGCAGCCTGGAGAAGCATGGGATTGCCGTCGAGGTGCATCGCGTGAGCCTTCGCTGGTCCTTACAGACAGGCGTGAATTTCCTCCGCGTTGCCGTGGCCGAAGCAGGTCCAGACCGGCTGCGTGGTTACGGAGAGTTAGACGAGGCCGGCCGGCAGGAGGTGCTGAGCATTCAGCAGGAGCTGGATCGGCTTCTGGATCGAGTGGTGGCCTACCTGAACGACCGGCTTGGGTGCGATCTGCCCGAGCGGCTGGCCCGGTTGCAGGCCGCGCCCGGAAGTGTCGCCATGCTGCGTCTTCTGGACCAGATCGTGATGCGGTGGCAACTGGTCGAGTTCCGGCCCACGATCGACACTATCGTCCAGCGTCTCGAATCGCCGCAGTTCGAGATTGCGGTGTTCGGGCGGGTGAGCTCAGGGAAATCCTCGCTGCTGAACCATATCGCCGGCAGCCCTGTCTTGCCGGTCGGGGTAACACCTGTCACGGCGGTGCCGACGCGGCTCGTGCGGGGCGATTCGCCCCGCGCCGTCGTCGAATTCGCCGAGACCCGTCCCCGGAGTGTCGATCTTACGGAGTTGGCAGAGTACGCCGCAGAGGAAAAGAACCGCGGCAACCACAAACACGTGACCGCGATCACCGTGGAAGTTCCTTCGCCGCGGCTTCCACAGGGAGTGGTTTTCGTAGATACGCCGGGCATCGGCTCGCTGGCCGCCAGCGGCACCGCCGAGACCCTTGCCTACCTTCCCCGCTGCGACTTGGGCGTGGTGCTGATCGATGCCGGCTCGACCCTGGACCGGGAAGACATCGCCTTGCTGCGCGACCTCTACGAGGCGGGCATTCCCGCCCAAGTGCTTCTAAGCAAGGCCGACCTGCTCACAGACGAGGACCGGCAGCGCGTCTTGCAGTACATCCGCGACGAACTTCGCCGGGAGCTCAAGTTGGACGTGGCGGTCCAGCCGGTCAGCACGCTGGGCAAGGATGCCTCGCTGCTGGATCGCTGGTTCAAGCAACAGATCGAGCCCTTATGGGAGGCCCATCGGACACTCGCAGAAGAATCGTTGCACCGAAAGATTGCGCTGCTCCGAGAGTCGGTGATGGCCGTGCTGCGAACGCTGCTCGCCAAACGGCACGGCGGAGCCCCGGCTGGCAACGGCGGCAGGCAGTGCGAGGCCGCCGAGCGCCTCTTGGATGAAGCCGATGCCGCCATTCAGCAGGCGCTGGCGCGCCATCGAAATTGGTCCGCGGACGATGCACCGTTGGTGGAGACTATTCTCCAGAAGGCAGCGAAAACCGTCGTGGAATCGGCTCGCAAGGCAAATGGCAAGCACCAAGAATCGCTGCTGCAAGTCATTCAGGAGTCGCTGGTCCAGCGCGGCCAAATGGCGAGGGAGCTTGTGACAGGACTCCAGAAGACCTTGACCCGTGTCTTGGAAGCCTTGGAGAAAACCTTGCCCTTGGCAAAGGCCGATACGGCTGCCATCCGCGATGCTCCGCTGCGCGGGTTGCCCGCCATCGATCTCTCGCCGCTGTCGGCCAAGTGCAACTGTTCGATTCCCGGCTGGGCCACCTTGGTTTCCAAGATGGCCCACTGGATGGCACGCCGCGCAGTGGATGCGGAGTTGGCCGCTCAATTGCGGCAATCGGTCACGTTCTATAACGCCCAACTTCAGGCCTGGCTGAAAACGTCCATTCTCTCCGTCGCGGAACCTTACCGGTCCCAGGCGGAAGTCTTTCGAGAGCAACTGCGGCGGATGACGACCAGCGCAGCGCCAAGCGCGGCAGCCGATTTGGCCGACCTAATTCAGGACTTGAAGGAATTGGAGCGGGTCGGGAGTGCCGAAAGTGGGAGCGCCGCAGGCGAAGAGGCTTCCCCTCTGCCGTCCGCAGACAGCGAACGAGCGCCGCAGCGATCCCCGCGCGATGCGACTACCACCGCCTCGAACGCGATATGAAATAACAAAGCGTATGCAGGTGGGCGCGTAACCTGAAGTGACCGTGGCGGCAAACGGTTCGGCACCGCCTGCTCAGTGCGTTAACCGCAGTGGAGTTGGCATGGGCCTGACGAGGCTCCTGTGCGATGTCGGGCACCAGATGCCCGGCGATTCAGCTACAATGGGTAACTCGCGAGAATTGGGCACCAGCCATTCCCGCGGCTTACCGGGAGGCCGGGAGTGCAGAAATGTCAACGCCTCAAGCAGTGCCGTGCCCGTGCGCCACGGCTTCGTAGAAGCCGTGCCCAAGTGCCACATCCCCCACAGCTTGCCGTGCCGCGAGGAGTGCCACGGCAAGCCCAACAACGCAAGGCGGAAACCAGCCTCCCATAGAATTGACGGCCTATGCCCCCAGTGCTTACGCTAATAGTTTTCGGCCATGAGGGCCACACGCAAGGGGGGTACCTCCCGCAGCATCCCGCCATTATCTTTTCTTTTTATTTTTATGCTTTGGTCCTGAACCGAGCTCGAACCCCATGAGCGACTGCATTGATGCGGCCGAGGCCCACCAGATCGCCACCCCCGGCACGCCGAAAGACCGGCCCGGGGTCGATCTGCTTCAGATTGGGCTGATCCGCCGCGTGATCCGTTGGCCGGCGTTCCCCTATACCATTCAAGCCCTGGTGCTGGCGGCGTTTTTGGGCCTGGCATGGTACGGCTGGGGACGGTTTGCCCCCCCGGGCGTACCACCCAAGCTGTACGCGCAAACCAATCTAGTCAATTTGCTGATCTGGGGGCTGTGGTGGCCGGCGGTGGTGTGGCTGACGGTACTTCTGGGCCGGGTGTGGTGCATGGTATGCCCGCTGGAACTAGTGGCCACCCGAGCCGAGGCATTGGCGCGGCGGGCCGGCCTGCGTGGCCGACCACTCTCCCCCTGGCTGCGGCACGGGTGGTTGATGCTCGCGCTGTTTGCTGCCATTCAGATGCTGGTGCCGGGCATTCAGATTCACCGGGTGCCGGCCTATACCTCGATTTTCATGTTTACCCTGGTGGGCTTGGCGGTAGCCGTGGGAACGGTTTGGCGCGACCGGGCATTCTGCCGCGGGTTCTGCCCTGTGGGTCTGTTGCTGCGGGTGTACGGCCGCGGTGGAATGCTGGCCGTGCGCGCCACCCCGCCACACGCCCCCCACGCCAGCCTGGCTGCGGAACCTGACAGCCCTTCGCCATGTGGCGGGGCAAAGCCAACCCCTTGCCCGAGCCTGCTGAACCCCGGCCGGCTCGATCGCAGCAACGACTGCCTGATCTGTTGCCAATGCCTGAAGGCCATGCCGCCGGGAAGCATGGGCTTATATCTCCGCCGGCCGTTTGCACGTGCCGACAGCCGCGAGCCCCTGGCGACCTGGCCGGTCACATTGTTCGTGGTGCTCGTTTCAGGCTTTGTAATTAGCGAATTGTGCAGCGAATGGCCGGCGGCGCAGGCACCTTTCAAGGGGGTGCCCCAGCACGCGGCCGCCGCCGCCGGACTCGACAAGTGGTCGGGCTGGATCGAAGGGCTGTGGACCCTGGGCGTGGTGCCCTCGGTGGTGTGGGGCCTCTTGGCCGGATTGACTGTGGCCGTGCGGGCCGCCACTCGAATGGGCGACGCTCTGAGGCGACTCGCCCTGCCCCTGGCTGTTGTGGTGGCTGCCGGTCATCTCTCCAAGGCCCTGGCCAAGGGCACCTCCTGGGCAGGGTTCCTGCCTAAAGCGATTGCCGACCCCAGCGGCGTCACCACGGCGATGGGAATCCACGCGAAGACGTTGGCCCCTGTGCTGCCCCTCGTACCCATGCCGGTGGTCTCGGCTGCGGCCCTGGCATTGGTCATGCTGGGCGTGGTGCTGGCGCTCCGCGAATTTCGCCTGGCCGGCGCAGAACGCCCAGCGCGATTCGCCTTCCCTACCCTCGCGCTGGGCGGCCTTTTCGCCTTTTTAGTCGTAGGCTGGGGCTTGCTGGGCTGACCCACTTCACACCTTGCGGATGAAACGCTTATTCCCGTCGGCGAACCTGTCGATCGGCCAGTGCGCGTCGGTAGCCTGTGTGCTGGAAGTGTCAGCCCCTAAAGTCGGCAACGTCCATCCTGGGGCTGACTTCGAGGACCTCACGTACGCTCACTTCGTGGCCAGTGCGGTGGCCATCGGGCCGGCTATGGAGGCGGCTGCCAGCCAGCCCCTCGGCCGGACCGTGCTCGACGCCATTCGCGCTACCCGCCAAGTTGTCCAGACTAACACCAACCTGGGTACCGTGCTGCTGCTTGCGCCCTTGGCAGCCGTCGCTCGCCACGAACGTTTGGCGACCGGCCTCGGCAAGGTATTGGCCAACCTCAATGCCGACGATGCCCGGGATGTGTACGCGGCCATTCGTTGGGCCCACCCCGGAGGCCTGGGACACAGCGAGCGCTTTGACGTTTTCGGGTCTCCGCCGCCTAACTTGCTCGAGGCCATGGCAACCGCTGCCCAGTATGACTTGGTGGCGCGGCAATACGTCAACGGCTTTCGCGAGGTGTTCGATCAGGCCGCACCGTGGCTGGCCGAGGGAATCGAGGCCGGCTGGTCGCTGGCCGACACAATCGTTCACGCCCACCTACGTTTGATTGCGGCCTGCGGCGATAGCCTCATCATGCGCAAATGCGGAGCAGAACTCTCGCGCCAAGCAGCCCGCAGAGCCGCTGAAGTGCTCGCCGCCGGTCCTCCCGGCCACCCCACCTACATGGGCCTCCTGGCGGAGTTCGACCGTTGGCTGCGGGCCGATGGACACCGCCGCAATCCCGGTACCACAGCCGATTTGCTCGCCGCTGGCCTGTTCACCCTATTGAGGGGATGACCGGTCCTTGAAAGCCGGCTCCGCCAAAGCTCGTCCGCCATACGATAACCAGCAAAGGGGGATCTTGCTAGCTGAGGCACGGGAACGTCGAAGTTTGCTCTTCCCCCCGCCTTCCCCCCAGTGAAGGTGGGACCGTGCAGCGTGCATGGCGCTTGGTCTGCCCTAAAAATCCTCCGGGCCACTCGACACCGAGCCCGTTGCGCGGTTACAATTCTGATGCTGCATCCTCAGCGATGCACGCGGCGGGCTGCGGTGCCCGTCCAAGCCGCGGGGTGGAGCAGTCCGGTAGCTCGCGAGGCTCATAACCTCGAGGTCCCAGGTTCAAATCCTGGCCCCGCAACTTATTCCTTGTCCGGCAATGCGTTACAGCACGCAAGGCGTCGGCTGCCCGGCGCAGGTTGATGGACCCCTTGGGGGGGTACTCTCTGCCCGCTGATTGTGGGGCTATCTGGTGGCTAGTGCGGGCCCAAGCAGCAAAAGGCATTGCGCGAATCCGGCTTTTCCTACTGGGCGTCGATGCTGGACACGCCCGCCGCGTGCTCAGAATGGCGGCCGTTCATCCGGGCCCAGTGTGAGTCCGCCGCCTCAGCATACGCGATCACCCGCGCGCCTCTTTGCCCGGCAAACTCGCAACGCCCGCGCAGCGCTCGTTTGGCATGTTCTGCACGGACGCGAAGCATCCCCGTCGGGGCAAGGGAACCGCGAGTCGCTAATCGGCCCGACACGACCTGACCACTTGCCACCAAAAACGAAGTAAACTCCAATACCTATTGTCCTCATAAAGGCCAATAGCAACTTCGCGTTTTTGGGATGCGAAATCGAATTCTA
>Ga0315298_1002222_pt1 | contig 33468 bp, 25 predicted proteins | sample WHS_1_MG_FD_203077 | JGI IMG/M metagenome (GOLD analysis project Ga0315298, IMG submission 203077) | Extremophilic microbial mat communities from Washburn Hot Springs, YNP, Wyoming, USA - WHS_1_MG | ecosystem: Environmental > Aquatic > Thermal springs > Hot (42-90C) | place: USA: Wyoming...
CCATCAGATCGGTGCGTTTGGGTGGGGCGAAGAGGTTGTCGGGGAACTGGTCGTGGCGGATGACCATGCCGACGGCGTCGCGTTGTTCTTCTTCGAGGTCCACCACTTCCTCGGCCTCGGCACCGACATCGGGGGGGTGCATCAGCCGGCGGCGGATAGCGGCCGTCAACAGCCCGCACACCACGGCGGCGCCCACAGGGGCTGCCCCAGCCAGCACCGTAAGCCGCAGCCGCGGCAGCGAGCCGAAACTCTCATAGAACATCACCGCCGCCAGCACCAGCGGCAGAATGAAGGAGTACGAGACCACCAGCGCGGCCGCGGTCCGGCCGAAGTAGCTGCTGCACGCCAGGCTCACCATGCCGAAGGTCACCACCGCCGCTCCCATCCCCACATAGGTGGCCGAGAGTTCCGCGACGTGCACACCGCCCAACAGCAGGCAGAGCATGACGATCGGCAGGGTGGCCACCAGCAGCACGGCCAAGTGCACCAGCGAGGCCAGGAGTTTCCCCAACACGATCGCCCCCGGACGCATGGGACTGGCCAGCAGCAGCTCGTACGTCTTGCGCTCCTTTTCGCCGGTGATCGAGCCGGCGGCGAAGCTCGGTGCCATCAGCGAGATCAGCACGAACTGGCCCAGCAGAAAGAGGTTCACCAGGCGGCGCGCTTCTTCGGGTGTGGAAGTCAGGTCCAGCGTCTGTTGCTGGGGCCATGCGTAATACACCAATCCGCCCAAAAGGCCCACATAGGCAAAAAGGAGCACGAACCCCCGCGCCATGCGGAGGTTGACCAGCAGTTCCCGTTGCAGGACCGGGTTTTCCAGCAGATACATAGAACGGGACAGGATGCCGTTTTTTGACTTCCGCGCTTCTACGCTTACCTGGGCAGTGCCGCGGTGCGCAGCCGGCACTGCCGACACCGCACCGCGCCTCTAGGCCACCGCGCCTTTGGTCACCAGCATAAATACGTCTTCCAGCGTAGGCTCCTTTTGGGCGAACGAGGCCACCCGGGCGCCTCCCGCGATGAGTCTTTCGAGGATCTCCGCTGTTTCGTGGTCGTCGGCCACCAGCTCGGCGGTAACGCGGTTTCCTTCCACATGCACGTCGCGGGTCTGGGGAAGGCTGCGGAGGATCGACACGCCGGTCTCCAATCCATCAAGAAACTTGATCACCAGGACCTGGTTGCGTTGGATCTGGCGGTACACCTCGTCGATGGGGCCATGCATCAGCAGCCGGCCACGCTCGATGATGCCGATCGAGGTGCAGCAATCGGCCAACTCGCTGAGGATGTGGCTGGAGATGAGGATGGTTTTGCCCATACGCCGAAGTTCTTTCAGGAGCGCCTTGACCTCCACGCGGGCGCGGGGGTCCAGGCCACTGGCCGGCTCGTCCAGAATGAGCACCGGAGGATCGTGGACCAGGGTTTTGGCCAGGCACAGCCGCTGCTTCATGCCACGCGACAGCCCGTTGACCAGGGCGTTGCGTTTACCCGTCAGATCGAGCAACTCCAGCACGTCGGCAATCACCCGTTTACGGCGGGTGCGGGGAATCTGGTAAGCCACGGCAAAAAAATCGAGGAACTCCCAAACCTTCATGCCGTCGTACACGCCAAAGGTATCCGGCATGTAGCCGATGGAACGGCGGACTTCCAGGGGCTGGCGGGTGACACGATACCCGTTGACGATTCCTTCGCCGGCCGTGGCCTTCAACAACGTCGCCAGAAAACGGATCGTGGTGCTCTTGCCGGCACCGTTGGGGCCGATAAAGCCGAAAATCTCGCCCGGCTCGATCTTGAAACTGAGCCGATCAACCGCGAGGAGATCGCCGTACCGTTTCGTGAATTCGATGAGTTCGATCATGAGGCAAGTTCGACTTCAACCTGCGCATCGATCGGTCCAGCCCGGCAGCTCAGGCTAACCTTCGGGCTGCCGAAGCGCTTGAAAAAATATCCACTGTGGCGTTTTCTTTGGGCAGTCCGCATTACTCTTTTGGGCCCACCACCCCCGTAGGGCGGAGAACCGTAGGGGCTTCGGTAACCATCGTGCGAGGAACGACATCGGGTTTTGGATCGCTATCGAATGCATAGCCGAGGTGTGCCACCAGCACCCCGGCGTGCTGGGTGCGGGGGGCCGAGGGGAGGATATCTTCCCCGGGTATGGCGCGGTCCAACCAGGCGATCAACCGGGTTTCGCCCGGCTGCAAGCCCAGTACGCCTGCCAAATCGATCAGTTCGCGGAGGTTCAGCGTCCCGGCAGGCACGTTGCCCGAGCGATCCGCGGTGAGGTCGTGCTGGTTGCGGAGTTCCCGCCATGCGGTATCCGTAGGAAATCCCGGAGTTGCATCAAGCTGAACCTCGGCGGCCTGGCCTGGACGGAGTTCGCCGATCCACGCGGCTTGGAACGTCGGTGCAACGGGCGCCTGCGAATTCTTGTCCGGCTGCGCCGCGTTGGGCCACTGTGAGAATGGGTTGGCTTCGGCTCGGGCAAGCTTTGGCGCCGTGGTGCCGGCCCCCGCAGCGCCGGCAGGCGGGGGTAGTTTTGCTGGCGGGTTGGTGGCAAACTGCCCAGGAGGCGTTTCCCCGCCCGATGCCCGCAGGCTCAATGATCCTGATTGAGTAGAAGCACCCCGGATCACCATCTTCAGTCGCGGCCCCTGCTCCGTATCCGCTATCGTTATGAGTGGCGCCGGCTCGCCGGGGCGATTGACCGTCCCCAGCCGCAGCACTCCTGCGCCGCGAAGATGATAATCCGTGTTATTGCTAATCCGCAGCCGGCTTTCCGAGAGCCATTGGGCGCGGATTGCCCCGCCCAAGTCCAGCATCTGTTCGCTGTGCAGCAAGTTGGTCGAGTTCGAGGCGACGGCGAATCCCTCCAACGTAGCCCCCTGCGGATCCGAACGATAGCTTACCCCGACTGGCCGAGGGCTTTGCTCGGGATCGAACTTCTGCGGGTGCGGAACTGTCGGAAAAGGCAGGACCTGGGCTCCGGGGTCATCGAAGTGCACCGTGTACTCCGTGTACAGCCCAGTGTACAGCGCGGTGTACCGAGTTACATGCGCCCGGCGGTAGTTGGGCTGAACTTCCACCAGAGCAACTTCGGTTACCGAGCGATCGAATCCGATATCCAGCCGAGCCAGACGAATGATGACCGCCGAGCCGGCCAGCGCCAACACGGGGACCGCGAACCAGGCCCACTCCAACCGGCCCAGAAGGCGAAATACTCCATAGTTGATCGGTACCAGCACCAGTAGATAGATTCCCACCACCCAAAGCACGAAGCGGGCATCGGGGATTTCGATCCGGGCGGCGTTTTGGAGGGCGCGCCGGGCGGCGTCGGCCAGGGGATTGAAGTCGCTCCATGCCGCCACCCCGCATCCTCGCAGGCGGTCTTGGGATGTGTCGAACCAGCACCAGGGGTCCGGCGAGGAAGCGGGTGTGACCTGAACCTCTGAGAAACCGCTGATGGGGCTGCGAGGAGGCGGTGCCTGGGCCGACATATCCACCCGCCCCGCATCGCGCGAAAGATACCACAGCCGGCAGATCCGCCGGGGGTCCAACTGGCTCGGGCTTTCGGCGGCAACGGTGGTATCCGGGAGGTCTTGCACGCGCAAAATGCTGGCATTCGGGTCTGCAAGCAGTTCCGGAAGATGTCGGGCCGGAGGCTCCAGAGGCCGATCTTCCCATGCCGCCTGGAATGTGCTCCAGTTGAGGGCAGTGGAAAAGTTTTGGCGGAAGCGACGGGGCGGCCTGCCCAGCAGGCAGCCATTCACCAGGCCGTCGTAGCCGGGCCAGTCGCGGAGGTCCCGGGTGCTCAGCGCGAAGGCCGAGACCACCACCCGCCCCCGCCCTACCCGCCGCTCGGCCAATAATTGGCCGGTTTGGGGCACAAAGCGGGCCTCGGGATGTCTGGCCAGGCGGACCCCCGGCCAGGGGCGGACCGGCCGGAGCACCCGCACCACTCCATCCCGGCCGCGCGGCGACCAGCCCGCATCCAGGGCGGCCAATTCCTCCGCGCCGAGCGATTGGCTGCCGCTGGAGGTGGCCGGCAGATAGGGTTCCAGAAAGCTGCCCTTCAACAGATCGAGGCTGCCCGGGCCGCTCACCACAAGCTGGCCGCCCCAATGCAGCCAATCCAGCAAAGCCTGCTGTTGGGCCGGCGCCAGCACCCCGGGATCCGCCTCGTCCCAAAGCAGGCCGGCAATGCTGGTCCAATACAGACCACCGCCCGGCAAGCTATTGGGGCGATCGCCGGGCAGGAGAATGGGGCGGAGCACGCGCCGATCGTCCCATTCTTGCGAAAGGTCCAACGGATACCGAAAGCTGTCCAATTGGCCGAGGAATCCGTACTGGTCTGGGTTCCGCGCCAAAACCACGAAAAGGTATTGATAGGGGGGCATGCGCTCTACGGCGGTGAGCTCGGCGTACACTTCGCGGCGCTGCGCACGATCGACCGCGCGAAGTTCGACCCAAGGGGCAGAGCCAGCGGCCGGCAAAAACAACGGCGACTCCGAGATGCGGGCCTGACCTTTTGGCACCGCCGTGGTAGTAAGAGACTGCAGCCAGTACGCCATGGGGCCCAGCAAGCTGGGCGCCCCCCGGGGGTTGGCTTTGGCCGCCAGGTGCAGATCCCAAAGCAGATCGGCCGCGTTCGCCTGGACCGGTATCCCTGCCATGGTCCAGTGCCCGGGTTTGATCATCAGCCGGCGGCCCTGCCGCGTCTCGGGCTCCGCGGGCTTTTCGGCCAGGGGAGGGTACGGAGCGCATTGCGGGGGATAGACCTGGTAGTCCGGCTTTTTCTCCTCTTTTTTCTTAAGCTTCTCCTGGCGTTTGGCCAGTTCGGCTTCAAGTTCTTCTGGCGTCTGCGGGGCCGAGGAACGACCAAACCAGGCGTCGCACCCGCCCAGAATGAGGAGAAGCACGGCCAGCCCTAACCCGGGCAGCCGGGTTGCCGTCAACCGTCTCTCGTAGCCCCGGAAGCGAACCCGCGATGGCGGCCAGCCGCGCATGAGGCCCCCTCAAGATACTGCAAACAAGAACTACCCTTGGAGTTTAGAACCAACTGGGTTCCCGGAAAAGGGGGGGCGGGCGATGGTTTCGCGCTAGGGAACTCTGCCAGGTGGGCGTCAAGGGGTCCCGGCCGCGGAGGTCGGCCGAGGACTTTCTCGCGCTCGCAGTGCGCAAAGAAGGACGGCGGCAGAGGGTGTTGGCGGCCCGGAAAAAGGTCGTCTGGGGCCCACGGCCCTTCGGCTGCGTGTCGGGGCTTATGCATAGCGGGCCATCACGCGGTCCATCCACCCAGGCGCCAAGCGGTTCAGGAGGCACAGGACCCGGCCCCAGAAGAAGGGGATCACTTCGCGCTGGCCGCGGCGCATGGCTCGGATCACGGCCCGCGCCACGTACTCGGGCGATACCGCTCCGTGCCGGGGCCAGCGGGCCTGGCTGGTGTTCTCCAGCACACGCTCGAAAAACTCGGTCTCGGTGGTGCCCGGGCTGACCACCAAGACATCGATGGGGTAGGCGGCCAACTCGGCGCGCAGCGCCTCGCTGAAACCTTGTACCGCGAACTTGCTGGCACAGTATTCGCTGCTGTGCGGAACGCCCCGATGGCCCAAAATGGAGCTGACGTTGACGAGGATCGGCTGGCGACCCTGGCGCAAGAGCGGCAAGGCCACGCGCGTCATTTCTACAAGCGCGAAAAAGTTGACTTCCATGATCCGCCGCAAACGGTCGGGGCTGGCCTGCTCGAAGCGGCCCATCGCCCCTACGCCCGCGTTGTTGACCAGGATGTCGAGGCCACCCAGGGCGGTGCGCGCGGCGTCAACCACGGCCTGGCGCACCGCCGGGTCGGTGATGTCGCCCGGGACCGTCTCGACGTGCTGGCCCACAGCTCGGATGGACTCGGCCAGCTCGCGGAGCCGTTCGGCACGCCGGGCGGTAATGACCAGATTGGCCCCTTCTCGGGCCAGTTCCAAGGCCAGCGCTCGACCGATGCCGCTTGAAGCACCGGTAACGATCGCCCGGCTGCCACGAATCTCGCGCGAGGGCATCGGAGCAACACGACCAGCTCAGAGGACATAAGGGGAGGGCCGGGCGAGCATGCTCCGGCCAAAAATGCGGCCGCCTCCAGGATACTCGGCGCGCCGCCAGACGTCCAGCCGCGCTTACCATGTGGGTCGCGTGAGGGTGGCAGTGGCGTCCTCGGCCGGCTCCTCCTCCAGAGGTTCGCTCCGGCCGTCGCCATGCCGGCGCACTATGCCCCGATCGTGGAAGATACGGCCCAGGTACTTGCGGGCCACGCGGCAATGCACCGTCACCCGACCATCGTGATACTGCTTGGAAAGGACCTCGGCATGGGAGGCCAGAAAGGCCAGCAGCCGGCCGTTGTCGATGCTCATTTCGATATCCAGATCCAGAAACGATCGGCCCAAGGCCTCCGCCACCGCGGCGGTCAACTGGGCGATGCCGGCGCCGGTGCGGGCACTGATGGGGATGCACGCCGGATAGCGATTGCGGATGGCCTCCAGCCTGCCCGGATCGCTCACGGCGTCGATCTTGTTGACCACCAGCAGCGTATCCTTGCTTTGAATGCGAATCTCCTCCAACACGCGATACGCGGCCGAAATCTGCTCGAAGACCGCCGGGCTGCTCGCGTCGCACACGTGCAACAGCAGATGCGCCTGCCGGGCCTCCTCCAGCGTGGCCTTGAAGCTGGCGATCAAATGATGGGGCAAGCCGCGGATGAAACCTACCGTATCGCTCAAGAGCACCGGGCCCCAGTTGGGCAGCTGCCACCGCCGCGTCCGGGTATCGAGGGTTGAAAACAGGGCGTTTTCGGTGAACACGTCGGCCCCGGTCAAGCGGTTCAACAAGGTGCTCTTCCCCGCATTGGTGTAGCCTACCAGCGACACCGTGAGATGATCGCGGCGCGTGGCTACCTCCCGCTCCCGGCGGCGGTGGATGCCCGCCAACTCCGTGCGCAGATCATGGATGCGGCGTTCGACCAGCCGGCGGTCGGTTTCCAACTGTTTTTCGCCCGGTCCGCGCAGCCCAATCCCTTTTTTCTGCCGCGACAGGTGCGTCCACATCCGTTTGAGTCGGGGCAGCGCGTATTCCAGTTGGGCCAATTCCACTGCCAGTCGTGCTTCGTAGGTCTGGGCGCGGGCGGCAAAGATGTCCAGAATCAGCTCCGTCCGGTCCACCACCCGGATGCCCAGCCCTTCTTCCAGGTTGCGGGTTTGAGCGGGGGTGAGGTCGTTGTCGAAGATGGCCACTTGGGCCCGGGTGGAGCGGACCAGCGCTTTGAGTTCTTCCGCCTTGCCGCGCCCCATATAGGTGGCCGGGTCCGGAGCCAGACGCCGCTGGATCAGTTGGCCTACCACGCGTGCCCCGGCCGCCTCGGCAAGCCCTCGCAACTCTTCCAGCGGCGGCTCAGGCGTGTTTCGGTCGGCCAGTACCACACCTACCAATACCGCCCTCTCGCTGAGGACGCCACCTGTACGGTCCAGTTCAATCACGACCCTCGTTTTTCTCCCGTCACAGACGCCCGACCGGCTCAATCCGCTTCGCCGGCGCGCAGGCGAAGATAGCTTTCATAGCGGCGGCAATCGAGGCGGCCGTCGGCCACCGCGTCCTTCACCGCACAATGGCTTTCATGCGTATGGCTGCAATCCGGAAATTTGCAAGCGCTGATATACGGGCGGAAGTCGCGAAAATAGTTCACCACCTCCTCCGGAATCACATCCCAAAGCTGAAACTGCCTCATGCCCGGCGTATCGACCACATAGCCGCCAAACGATAAAGGCAGCAATCGCGCGTTGGTCGTAGTGTGCCGGCCTTTTTCGGTCTCGCGGCTCACCGGCGCCGTGGCCAGGCGGAAGGATGGCTCCAGGGCATTCAAAAGCGAAGACTTGCCCACCCCGCTCTGGCCTACGACTGCGCTGGCCCGCCCGCGAAGCACCCGCCGCAGCCGCTCCAGCCCAAAACCCGTCAGCGCACTAAGCAATAACACCGGATACCCCATGCGGGCATACACGCCCGCCAGAGGCATCAGGTCCCGGCACTCCACCAAGTCCACCTTGTTGATGCACACCACCGGCCGGGTGTTTCCCTTCTCCGCCGCCACCACCAGGCGGTCGATGAGGTTGGGCTTCAAGGGCGGCTCCGCCGCACTGGCCACCACCAAAACCTGGTCCACATTGGTCACCACCACGTGTTGCCGGCCATCGACCTCCCGGGCCAGCACGCTGCGGCGCGGCTCGATGGCCTCGATAATGCCCTCATGCTCGGTGGTATGTTCGGCCGGGCGAAACCACACCCAGTCGCCGGCTGCCACCACATGGCGCTGGACCGTGCTGAGCGTCTTCAACAGCCTCCGCGTAGCACAGCGGTACAACGCGCCATCGTCGGCCTGGACCAGGCTCAACAATCCCAGCACGCTCAACACGCGCCCGCGCCGGCAGGTGGAGCGATCTACCTCCAGCAAAGACGCCAGACTTTCGCCTCCCTCCTCCGGCGCCCCGGCGGCCAGGATGGTGCGGCGACGTGTCAGTTCGTCCTTGCCGATCCGCTCCTGGAGCGGCACCCCTTCCAGATCGTCGAGTTCCTGTTGCCGAAACTTGCGGGTCCAATCCGAAGGCCGCGGCCGTGGCGTGCGATTCCGGCGGAGTTCGGCGCGGACCTTATTCGGCTTCTTGCCCATGGCTTACCGCGGCCTGCCGCTCTGCCGGAAACGATCCACACGCCACGCCGCCATGCCCCCTTTCGCCGCCACCGGACTGTGCGCAAGCGCTTCCATCACTTCGCGTCGTCCTCGTCCCGCGCGTGCCCAATCTCTTCCTCGATGATGTTTTCCAAGAGATCGTAACGCCGCTCTTCTTCGTCTTCCGGGCGCACCGGGATGGGCTTGCTGCGCTCCAGACCGGCCCGCTCCAGAAGCGACTTGTTGAACACTTCGTAATCGGCGGTGTCGGGCGGGGGTGGCCCGATCGCCCCGTTATCAATCGGTGAATACTTGACTTCGTACACGTGCTTGGCGATGCTCAGCTTATCCCCCGGGTCGAGCCGCTTCTCCCGGACCCGAACGCCATTGACTTTGGTGCCGTTACGGCTGTTCAGGTCGCGTACGTACCAATACCCCCCCACCAAATTCAACTGGCAATGGTGGGCCGATACGTTGGCGAACCGCAGCACGATGTCGCAGCTTTCGCGCCGCCCTACGACCAACGTCTTCTTCTTGAGAGGAATCGGGTCCCCTCCCCCTAGCGGGTGCAACTCGCCATACATACGCTGTTTCCCGGCGCCTTGGGCGGTCTAGAATGAAACACGACCAACCTTCGACCACGTAGTAGTTTAGGCGGAAAAGATCGTGGCGTCAATCAAGGGCTCCGAGCAGCAGACCGCCAGCAGCCCCGGTTCCAATCCAGCCGATCCTGCGTGGCGAGCTTCCGGATTGCGGTACCACGCGCTGAGTTGGGCATTGCGCCAACAGTTCGGGTGCCGGGTGTGGAAGGTAAGCCTGGATGGGGGATTCGGCTGCCCCAATGCAGACGGGACTATATCGCGCGGGGGGTGCGTTTTCTGCAATATCCGGAGTTTCAGTCCAAGCCGCCGCGTGGCCTTGCAACCCGTGGCCGCGCAATTGGCCGACGGCATCACTCGACTCCGCACACGCTACAACGCCCAGCGGTTTCTAGCTTATTTCCAGCCGGCTACGAACACGTATGGTTCGGTGCGGCGGCTTCGAACGCTGTATGAGGAAGCGCTCCAGCACCCGGACGTGGTGGGGCTAGTGGTCGGAACCCGCCCCGATTGCGTGCCAGATGAGATATTAGCGCTATTGGCCGAGTTGGCCTGCCGGGCCTGGGTGCTCGTGGAACTGGGACTTCAAACCGTCCACGACCGCACCTTGCGGTGGATGAATCGGGGGCACGATTTTGCTACGTTTGTCGATGCCGTAGCGCGTTGTCGGCGCTGGGGCTTGCCGGTCGGTGCCCACGTTATCTTGGGCCTGCCGGGGGAAAGCCGGGACGATATGCGGGCCACGGCTAGCGAGGTTAGCCGGCTGGGGCTGCATTCGGTCAAGCTGCACAACCTGTACGTCGCGCGTGATACCCCGCTGGCCGAGATGTTCGCCCAAGGTCAAGTGTCGCTGCTGGACCTGCCGGACTACGCCGCGGTGGCCGCGGACTTTCTGGAACTTTTGCCCCCTGAGTGTGTGATCGACCGGTTAGGGGCCGATGCCCCTGCGGAGTATCTGGTGGCACCCGCCTGGTGTGCCGACAAGCACTTGGTTCGTGCGGCAGTGGAGGCGGAATTGATTCGCCGCAACACGTGGCAGGGCCGCCGGCACGCGGAGGGCTGCCAAGGCGGGGGGCCTGGTCAGGGCCCCATCGCCCCCCAGGCCCCTCATCCTCCGTCCGCACCGGACTCGGAGTTGCGGGTATAATTCTTTAGGGTGCCAGAGTGGGCCGGATGGCCGCCGGCAGCGGTCGTTGGCCGCCATCTCGGCTCTTTCGGACCGCTGCGGGAGGAAAGTCCGGGCTCCGCAGGACACGGTGATGGGTAACACCCACCGGCCGCAAGGCCAGGGAAAGTGCAACAGAAAGCAAACCGCCTCGCGGGCTTCGGCCCGCGCGGTAAGGGTGAAACGGTGAGGTAAGAGCTCACCAGCAGGCCGGGTGACCGGTCTGGCTAGGCAAACCCCACCGGGAGCAAGGTCAAGTAGGAAGCAGGCCGGCCCCGGCGAGCCCTTCGCCGGAGGCCCGCCGCGGACTGGTCCGGTCCGCTATCGACTTCCGGGTAGACCGCTTGAGGCGCCGAGCAATCGGCGTCCTAGAGAAATGGCCATCGCCCGGCCGTCCCCGGCCGGGAACAGAACCCGGCTTACAGGCCCGCTCTGGTACCTTTCCTTTCTCGGCCCTGGCGAGTTTGCGCTGCGCAATTAACGGGTCAACCGCTCGACCAGGAAGTCCTCAAACGCCCCCAAGTCCTTCCACTCCAAGGCACAGTCGATGGGCTTGCCTTTGGGATCCACCACGGTAAAGCCTTGGTCGGTCACCACCAAGGGCAGCCGTTCGATGCGGACCAGTTCGGTCGAGATCGCCAAGTATACCGCCACTGTGTCGAAAAGGACCGAACTGGCATCCACTTCGTCCGGCGCTTTGGGGTCCTGCGCTTTCCGCCAGATGCGGTAGTTTTCCATCAGCGCCTGGACCAGCGGGTCTTCGCACCGGGCCACCTTGCGGTATTTCTCGCCTTTGAGCCGCACCAGGCCGCAGGTGTCCAAAGGCGTGATGGTCATGGGCCAGGCCGCCGTAAACGCCTTGCGGCATGCTGCCGGGTTGGCCACCACGTTCCACTCGGCATCGGGCGTGGGCTTTCCACCGTATCCTTTGCGCACGCTGCCGTGCATGCCGATGAAGCGGGCTCGGGTGGCGATCTTCGGCTCGCGCTCCAGGGCGGCCTGGATATTGGGGACCGGACCGATGCAGATCAGCGTAATCGGTTCCGGCGAATCGAGAATGGTGCGGATGATGGCCCCGACGCCGTCGCGGTGGACTTTGCCTGGATAACGCGCCAGGTTGTAGTCTTTGACCCACGCCGCCTGCCGCCCCCCGCCCGTCTTTTGCCGCAGGCCCACGCCCACCGGGATATCAGTCCGTTTGGCGACCTCCAACAGCCGGCAGATGATCTTGGCCCGGTATTCGGTGTCGCCCGAGTCCGATACCACCAGCTTGGGGTCCAACTCGGGCGATTTCAAAAGCAGCGTCAAGGCCCAGGTGTCGTCAATGTCGTCGCCAATGTCGGTATCGAGAATTACCGCTGTTTTTGGCCGGGGTGGGCTGGCCGCGGTCGCGGCAGAACTGGCCGTCGTCGCGGGTTCGATCACTGTCACTTCCATGGCATCACGCCGGGCCCACGGCAGGTCCACCTCGAAGGGTTCGGTCCGGCTGCGGTACTTGCTCCGCACCAGCTTCAAGTAGTCGCTCATGGCGCCGGAGCCCAAACCCACGTTATCCGCCACGACAATCGCTCCGGGGCGGAGCTTCGACTCCAATGCCAAAAACACCGGATAATAGTTCTCATAGCCGCAATCCAAAAGCACGAAGTCCACTGGGCCCGCGAGTTCCTTGGCCACCACCCGGGCATCTCCCACCCGAACCGTCACGTATCCCGCCACGCCGGCCCGCTGGAAGTTCCGCACCGCCTCGTGCGCCCGCTGGGGATCGATTTCGATGGTGATGAGCTTGCCTCGGCCAGCCCGCTTCAACTCCCGGGCGATCCACAGTCCCGAGTACCCGATGGCCGTCCCGCACTCCACTACGACCTCGGGCTTTTTCTGGCGAACCAACTCCGCCAGGCGGCTGGCCTTCTCCGGTCCTAGCATGAACACCGGGCGACGCCGGCACTCGCGGTCCAACTCGTCGATGATCGGCTGCACCGGATCGCTCTGCGCCCCCGGAGCGGACCGATCGGCCGCCAGCCCGACCGCCAGGCCCGCCAACACAAGTCCCAGCAGCACGCCAGCAGGTGCGAATGTCTTGTTCATAGAAGGTCTCCTGTACGGCCCCACGGGTAGAATGCGCAACCGCAGTCTAACGGCTTGGCCCGCCTCTTCGCAAGCCGCAGGCCTACCGCCTCCCCGGTTGCAGCCTGGAGACTTTGAAAGCACGAAAGGGAAAGCACGTCGGGCCGAGCCCTCTTTTTGACGAGGCTGGCGGCCAGGACTACAATTACCGATGGTGCTACCTGCCCCCCTGGGGAGTCCTTCTTGTGAGAAGACATGCGGTGGACGCTGCCGGGGCTGAACAACTCAGCGCGCTGGCAAGCGCCATTTTCGTTCACGAAACATCGGGTCGGCCTATGGCCTTGTACGAGCCCGAAGGATCGGTGCTTGCGGGCCGAAAGGGGCGGCCAGCTCCCGGCGAGCCGGATGCAGCCCTGTGTCAACGCTGCGACCGCCTTCTGGGAACGGTATTGGCCGAGCTGGGGTGCACCACGGCAGAAGAGATGGTCAATTTGGGCGAGGCGGTTAAGGTTTGCGGGCCGCACGGCGAAATCCTGGGTTATCTCTCGCCGGTGAGCCCTCCACAGCCCCTCGACCAGGCGCGGCGCTTGGCCCTGTTGGCCGCCGAGCAATTGGAACGACGGCGGCGGGAACTCCGCGGCCGGCCGCTGGGCGAAATCTTGACCGAAATGGAGGGTGAGTCTCCGCAATAGTCCTCCTTATTGGGGGGAACTCTTCGGGCGCGCTCTCATGCCCGCCGAAAAAGCCGACGCCATCGTGCTGCGGACCGTCGAGTTCAGCGAGACGAGCTTGGTGGTAACGCTCTTTTCTCGCGAATTCGGCAAATTGCGGGGATTAGCCAAAGGGGGTAGAAGGCTCAAAGGCCCTTTCGAGTCTGCTCTTGACCTCCTGGCCCATGTTCGCGTAGTCTTCCTCCGCAAATCGCCCGAAACCCTGAACCTGCTGACTGAGGCCAAGCTGGTTCGGCGGTTTCGCATCCCAGGCCGGGACCTCTCGGCCTTGTACGCCGCCTACTACGTCGCCGAGCTTCTGGGCGAGCTGACCGACGATTACGACCCTCATCCCCAACTGTTCGACCTGGCCGAGGAGACCCTGGTGGCCCTTTCAGCGGCAGAGCCTGTGCTGCGGCGCCTGGTGCGGTTCGAGCTGGGGGCCCTCAGGATACTCGGCCACCTCCCTTCGCTGGAGCGATGCATTGACTGCGGGACGGAGGTGTCGGCCACCGGGCAAATGGCTTTCGCCCTTTTGGATGGCGGCGTGGTGTGCGCCGAATGCCGGCCGGGCAAATCCCAGGTCGTTACTTTAAGCGCCGGCGCTGTGCGGTTGATGGGGGCGCTTGCCGACCCGGCTAATCGCTTGTGGCAACGACTTACCATCGATCCCCAGCGTCGCGCAGAACTCCGCCGCGTGCTGGACCAATACGTGGCCCACCTGCTGGGACACCGGCCACGAATGCACACGTACCTCAACCATCTCACCAGTTGAACGGCGTTGGCGAGGGCAAGGATGTCGAGCACGCGCGGGCGGGTGTTGGTAATGGCTGTTGCGAGCCTGGCCAGCTTGGCCGCCGCCTGCCACACTGCACCCCTCTGGCCCTCGCCAGCCGCTGGACCCCCGGGCGAAACAGTCCTGCCGCCTTCCAACCCCGCCCAGCGGCAAAGCGCAGCCCCCAGCGAGGCCGACTCGTCCGGGCCAGGCTCACGTTCTGGGGGCTCCCCCCAAGAGCCGCGATCCGTCGACGGCGCGGCAGTCCGCTTCGAAGTCGAACCCGGGGTTCGGACCCCTTCGGCCAGCCAGGCTGCCACACCCCCCCCGCCCGGACCGCACGAAACCGTAGTAACTCCCGCGCTCATTGCGGCTTCCAACGTTAACAAGCCGGAGGATAAGGAAGAAGAAAAGAGCTTTCTGGACTCCCTTTCGCCCTCGCGTGTGTACGAACAGCTTAAGAGCCTGGCCGGTTATGGCCCGGACGAAAACGTAGCCAAGGAATCTTATCGCCAGGGTCAGCAGCTTTTCGATGCACGGCAATACGACGAAGCGGCCAAACAATTCGCCACGGCCGCCGCGCGCTGGCCCAACTCTCCGCTGGAAGAAGACGCCCTGTTCATGCTGGCCGAGTGCTACTTCTTCTCCGATCAGTATCCTAAAGCCGAAGAAACTTACGAGAAGCTGCTCAAAAAATATCAGTATTCCCGGTATGTCGATAAGGCTGTGGCGCGGCAATTCGCCATCGGCCGGTATTGGGAGCAATTCCACGCGGCCGAGCCGCATTGGCCTATTACGCCCAATCTAACGGATAAGTCCCGGCCTTTGTTTGACACTTGGGGCCACGCCTTGAAATCCTACGAGCACGTGCGGCTGAACGATCCTACAGGGCCGTTGGCCGACGACAGCCTCATGGCCAGCGCCACCGCCTATTTCAACGTGGGCCATTTCGAGGAGGCGGCCTTCCGCTACGACCTGCTCCGCAAGGAATACCCCAAAAGCGAACATGCCCTGAATGCTTCGCTCCTGTGCCTCGAAGCTAAACAGCGGATCTATCAGGGGCCTCTGTATGACGGCACGCCCCTGGTCGAGGCGGCAGAAATCGCCGACCAGACCTTGACCCGCTACGGCCCAACCCTCGGCGAAAAGCGCTCGCTGGTGCTCGAAGCTCGCGACCGCCTGACCGAGCAAAAAGCCGAACGGGATTGGGCCATGGCCCAATACTACGATAAGAATCGCTATTTCGGCGCAGCCCGGTTCTATTATCAGTCCATTATCGACGAATATCCGCAAACCCGGGTTGCCGACGCCGCACGGAAGCGCCTCGACGAAATCAGGGATCTGCCGGCCCAACCGCCGGACCGATTTGGCTGGCTGAACAAAATAATCAATCCCAAGCGGCATCGGCCCGCCCATGTGGACCCGTCGGGCAGTTCCCCGGGATCCGGTCAGTAATCGGGGTACCCCTCCATGGGCGCAGCCGTTGAGAAGAAATGGGCATGTGGGGGGCATGGCGGCCGGGACCGACCTAGTTCTGCCGCGGAGCGCCGCGTTCGGGGGCGTCCACGCCTGGGCCTTCGGTTGCAACGCGGCATGGCTCTTTGTATGGTGAGCCACTTTTGTACGCTGTTGGCTGGAGCGGTGCTACTTTCTGGCTGCGCAGGTTATCAAATCGGAAATAAGACGCTTTACCCGGCCGATATTCACACCGTGTACGTCCCGGTGTTCGCCTCGAGCAGTTTTCGCCGGCAGCTTGGCGAGCGGTTGACCGAGGCGGTAATCAAGGAAATCGAGCTGAAGACGCCATACAAGGTGGTGGGCGACGCCAATGCCGACAGCATCCTCTCCGGCCGGATAACCGGCGAGACCAAGCGGGTTCTCGTAGAGAATCGTTACGATGAACCCCGCGAGGTGGAGACCAACCTCCAGGTGCAGGTGCAGTGGCTGGACCGGCAAAGGAACCTTATCCGGCAAATGGAACCGATCCCCGTGCCGCCCGAGTTGGTAAGCATTACCGAAAGTGCCACGCTAATCCCCGAGGTGGGGCAGTCCGTAGCCGTTGCCCACCAGCAGGCCATCCAACGGCTGGCCCAGCAGATCGTCTCAATGATGGAAGCCCCGTGGTAATGGGCGTTGCCAGGCGGTATGAATAAACAGACGCCCCGCCTGGGCGAGCCTGGGTGCGGGCCAGACTTGGCAACGGGTGCGATAGCATGGCGGATCGGCCTCGGGCCCTGCGATGGGTGCTCCGCACGCGGACGTTGCAGTTCGGCACGCTTCCGCGGTTGATGGGCATCGTGAACGTCACCCCCGACAGTTTCTCCGATGGGGGACGTTTTTTCGAACCTTCGGCAGCAATTGACCATGCCCTGGAGCTTGTAGCCCAAGGCGCAGATATCATCGACATCGGGGGCGAAAGTACCCGGCCGTACTCAACCCCCGTGCCAGCCGACGAAGAACTCCGCCGCGTCATGCCGGTGATCGCTGGGCTGGCCGGCCGAATCCCGGTGCCCATTTCGATCGATACCTCCAAGGCCGTGGTGGCCCAGGAAGCCATCCGGGCTGGGGCGGAAATCATCAACGACGTGACCGGACTGGCGGGCGACCCCGGGATGATCTCCGTTGCTTTGGAGACGCAGGCGGCGGTGTGCATTATGCACATGCAAGGCACCCCTCAGACCATGCAGCTCCATCCCACCTATCAAAATGTGGTCGAAGAGGTGTACGCCTTCCTGCGAGACCGCCGCGACCGGTTGGCCGCCGCCGGACTCCCCCACGAACGAATCGCTTTGGACCCGGGTATCGGCTTTGGCAAGACCACGGAGCACAACGTCCAACTTTTGCGCAGCGCCTGGCGGCTCCACGAGTTGGGCTGTCCGATCCTGGTTGGACATTCCCGGAAAGGGTTTATCGCCCGCGTGATGGGCGATCCACAGGCCGACCCCACCGGTGGCACCATCGGGGTAGCGCTGGCCCTGGCGCGACAGGGCGTCCAACTCCTCCGCGTCCATGACGTGGGGCTCATACGGCAGGCACTGGTGCTGTTCCAGGCCGCAGGCGGACTGGATTGATTCCCACAGGTCGCATCGCAATTCCACGGAAACGAGCAGTGGAGCAAGGCGACACCACGGCAACTTCCGCCATCTGCCGGACGCCAGCGTTGTGAAGCCGACGGCGGGTGCAACCACGTCAATAGCCTGACCGCCGGCGGGCCAATCTTCCGGTCCGCCGATTGGACGGGCTGAAACAATTCCGCCGCCAGTAACAGTTGCCGGGGGGCACGTGCGCTGTAGAGCGGAATCGTTTAGGCGTCTGGAAAGCGTCCGTGGCCGATTTTTGTGGTAATCCCATCGGCCACACGCGGATTTGTCCGAAGGGAACAAGAAAACAATGTGCCGCAGCTTCATTCGGAGCGGCACAGCCGTTAGTAAGCCCCGTGGGCACGGAGCACCGCCCAAGGGGTCTTAGCCAATAATCGCAAATCCACCCAGAAGCTTTGGTGCCGGGCATACCACAAGTCCATGCGGACCCAATCCTCGAAGCCAATTTCCGAGCGTCCGCTGACCTGCCACAAACAGGTCAGGCCGGGTTTGACGGCCAGCCGGCGGCGCTGCCACGGAAGGTATCGCGCCACCTCGCTGGGCACGGGTGGCCGGGGGCCTACCAGGCTCATGTCGCCCTTGAGGACGTTGATGAGTTGGGGCAGTTCGTCGATGCTGGTTTTCCGGAGAATGCGGCCTATGCGGGTGATTCGCGGATCACGGCGATTCTTGAAAATAGGGCCGTCTTTTTCATTGACCACCTCGTGCTGCCGCTGGGCAGCATCGAGCGTCATGGTGCGGAACTTGTACATCACAAAGGGCCGACCCCCCAAGCCCAGGCGCACTTGGCGGAACAAAGGCTTGCCTCGCGTCGTAACGAAGAGGATGGCCCAGGTTGCGGCCAAGAGGGGGGCCAGCAAGACCAACAGGAGCCCGGCTCCGGCGATATCGAAGGTCCGCTTGGCCCAGCGATACCACACCGAGGGGTTCCCCTCCTCCGGTACGAATGGCACTCCCGCCTCCAATCGTCGTAAGGCCAGCGAGGCGGGGCGGCACGTCTGTCTTGAGCCTTGCGCCGTTCGCCTATGCGATAAGCCGCTGGCCGTCAAGTTTTGGAGGGGCAGCACAACAGGGCCTTCGGCCAGGGCGCTCGGAACGGTTGGACGAAGCGCGCAGGATCGAGTGCCGGATGTAGTCATGCGGTCTGAAAATGCTCCGGGAATCTCGGGGTTGAAACGCGAGGGAGCCGGCTCGTGGCCACTGTCCGATTTCCGGTAATGGCCACTGCAATCCGGGCCGGCATCACCTGGCGAGCAGGTGTCTTTGGGAATGACTTTGGCTTTCATGCACGTAGTCGAAAACGCTCAAAGTGCCATGGTCAGGCCGGGGGTGGCAGTGGTATCGGTGGCAGCGGTATCACGGTGTGTTGGCTCGACCGTTGATCCGTTTGAGGGCATGGTGCAGCGGCCGGGTGGTGAGCTCCGGCCGGCTGTACGACCCGATCATGCTTTCTGCCGCACGGGCGGGGACGGCGGTGGGTGCGGAAGGCTCGCGCAAGGGGTAATCCTCGGGGCGAGCGGGCTGGGGGGCAGGCCAAGGCACGATGAGCCAAAGGGCTCCCAGCCCAGCCACCAACCCGCCGCCCAAACCGGCCAACACAATGACTGGCTTGGAGGGGCCCAGGGGCCGGGGGCCAGCGTCCGGGCTATCTAACGGCGTCAACAGGCTGGCGGCGCGAGCGGCGGCTTGGCTGGCCCGGGCATCGGCGAGACGCTGGAGAGCCCGATCCAAAAGTTCACTTCGTTTGCGGGTTTCGGCTACGCGGTTGGCGTAGGGGGCCCGCAGCCGGGCAAGCTCCTCCAGGCGCGTGGTGGTCTCCGTCAGCCGCTGGCGGAGGAATTCGATCCGGCCATCCAGGATGGCCACTTCGCTCTCCACGGCGGATTGTGCGGCAACAAGCTCTTCGGCCAAGCGGATTCGAATCTCGTCCTGCGACTGGCGGGCGGCTACGACCAGGGGGTGGCTTTCGGTCATTCGGCCTTGTAACTGCGCGGCCGACAGTTGGGACTCGACCAGTCCTTCCTTGAGCCGGCGCAAGGCGGGCTGGGTTTCCAGCAAAGCTTGGGGCATCCCGAGCAGCGCGGCGGGGTTGCTCCTGGCCTGGTGGAGCGCCGCTAACAGTTGCCGTTGGGTGTTGCGGGCCGATTCGGCCTGCCGAAGTTCGCTGTGGATTTCCGTCAGGGTGCGCCTGAGGGCGCTTTCGCCCGCGTTGGCTTCGTGCAGCAGGCGAAGTTCGGCCAGGTGGCTTCCCACCTGGGTTTCGATTTGGGCTTGGGCCTGCGTGGCCGAGTCGAGATCGGCCGAGGCCAATCGCACCGCCTTCTCGAGTTCCTCGATCATGCTTCGGGCACGAGCGTCGCGCAGCGCCTGCCAGGCCGAGTCCAGTTGCCGGCACAGCGTGCTTACCAGGGCAAGGGCCCGATTGCGGTCGGCATCCCGCACCTTCAAATAAAACACCTCGCTTTTGCCGAACTCAGCGCCTTTTGGCGGAACCAGTTTTACCTGGTCGCGAAAATCGGCGATCTCTTGGGGCGTGGGCCAGGGTTCCGCAGCCTGGCGGCCCGGAGGTGGGCCGACTTCACTGAGCGTGGCCGCCAGGACACTGTGGCTGCGGGCCAGCTCCAGCAAGGTCTCTTGCACGGTCTTCATCTCTTCGGGCTGAGCAAACTTGCCCACGGTTTCGGGCTGGGGGGCGGCGGCTTCGTTCCGCAGCACCATGGCCTGTGAGGCTTCCCATGTCGCCGGTCGAACCACCGCATACAGGGCTGAAGCCGCCCCGAACAGCACCACCGGACCCAGCACCTGCCAGCGATACTTTGCTAGAAGGCCGACCAGTTGGCTAAGACCAATCACGTGTACAGGGGAGCGACTCATCGAATCGAAACTTGGCACAGAGGAGGAAGTGGCGCGGCCGAGGCACTCGGCCAAATACGCGCCCTACCAGGCCTTGCAAAGGTGATGCCAGCCCGTCCAAGAGGGCGGTGCCAAGGCCAGCTTCGGGTCGCATAAGTCCCTGGCGGCCAAAAGGTTAGAGCATGAGGGCGCCCAGGGTGGACTGGGCGGCCGCACGGGTAGCGATGCCGCCCAATTGTTGCTTGAAAACAACGCTGTTGACGGCAGGCCACACGCTGCCCACACCCGACGGTGCGATGCCGCCTGCGTCGGCCAGCCTTATTCACCGGGCGGCGCCGAATGGCTGGATTCGCCTTGCCTCTGGCTGGGCATAACGCAGAGTTGAAAAGCCGGCCGCGGCGCGTCGCGAACGGATGGGCCGGGTCTTTCCCAAGCGGTGAAATCCCCCGCCCACCCGCCCGTGACTGTACGGCACCGGAATTTCGGATGTTTGGGAGACGCTCGCCCAGTGTCTGCGTGCCGGTCGGTCAACGTTGGGCAGCCAGCCCTTTGGCGCCCCACCGGAAGATTTACCAAACGCCAGCTAAACGCCAACCCCCAGCCGTAACGAATGAGTCGATCGATCCCTGTGTTGATGGCCGGCCAGACGGGGGACGTCCTTTTGGAAGGAAGCTTGCCCGCGGGCCGCCCGTTGAAGATCGTGCCTTTCGCCCAATTGGCGGCCTTGAGGCCCTGGGCCGAGGAATGGGACCGGCTGGCCCGCGGCGTTCCGTTTCGCACCTGGGCATGGCAATCGGCTTGGTGGCGGCACTACGGCGCGCCGGAGCCTCCGGAAAAGACCCAAGCCCGCAGCGCGGGCGAACCACAGCTAGCCAGTACGCGGTCTGACAGTTCGGCCGCACTTTGCGTCTTGGGGGTCTTCGCACCCGAGGCTGGGTTGGTGGGGCTGTTGCCGCTGTATCGGCAGAAGACCTGGGCGCGGGGGCGGGCGTTGCGATTCCTGGCCTCTGGCGAGGTATGTTCCGAGTATCTTTCGGTCTTGTGCGAGCCGGAGTGGGAAACGGCGGTGGCCAACGCCCTGGCCGCCTGGCTGGCGCAAGCGAACGAGGCCCGCCCCGATGCCGGCGGGCTGCGGTGGGACACGCTCGAGCTGGTAGCAGTGGGCGAACAAGACCAGGCCGTGGCCCGGCTGGTCGCGGCCCTGGAGTCGCTGGGTCATGCTGTGCACCGCCGGCCGGGGCCGCCATGCTGGCGAATCGCGCTTGCCGGTACATGGGACGACTTTCTTCGGCCGCTGTCGCGCAATCGCCGGCGGAAGCTCCGTTTGCTGGAGCGGAAGTTTGTAGAAGGCCGAGTTCAGGCCGTCGCGATCGACCGGCGGGAAGAGATCCTGCCGGCGATCTCTTGCCTGATCGATTTCCAACGAGACCGCCGCCGGCGTCTGGCACAGGCCACGTGTTTCGATTCGGCCCGCTTTGTGGCCTTTCTGCATGACGCAGCAATCGCGATGTACGATGCGAGGCGTCTGGCCTTGCTTGTTATCGAACAGGGCGGCTCCCCGCTTGCCGTCGAACTGGCCTTTCGAGGGCCAGACCGGCTGTACGCTTACCAGGCTGGCATCAATGGCATGCGACTCAACGAATCGCCGGGGCATTTGGGCACGTACGCCATGGTTCGCCATGCGCTGGAGCACGGGTTTGAAATGCTGGACCTTCTGCGGGGCGACGAACCATACAAGGCGGACTGGGAAGCCAGACCACACCCAACGCTCGAGTTTCGCGTGGCGGCTTGCCGGCCAGCGGCCCGGCTTCGGCACATGCTGTGGCGAACTGCGGCAGCAGTCAAGGGGTGGTGCCGGCGGAGGCACAGTTATGCCCGCTAACCCTTTGTGCGCGCTTGGCAGGCCGTTTGCCATGCCCGCTTGGAAGGCGGTGGCTCTCGGTCTGTATTATCACCTTAGCCGGCCGTACCGCTGGCAGTGGCTCCAGAAGGCCATGGCTCGAGGACAGGCCCCGGCCGTGGTGCTCTACTACCATCGTGTGGCCGACGACCAGGCCACGCCATGGACTATTCCCACAAAGATTTTTTTACGGCAATTGGACTGGTTGAAGCGCCGTTTTGATCTCGTCTCGCTCGAGGAGGTACACCGCCGGATGGCAGCGGGGGCGAATCGCCGCCTGTGCGTGGCCATTACCTTCGACGACGGGTACGCGGCTAATTGCCAGGTAGCCATTCCCTGGCTTATCGAGCACGCGGTGCCCTGCACCTATTTCGTCACTCTAGGTCCCGTGCTTTCGGGGCGGCCGTTTGAGCATGACGCGCGCCTCGGAAAGCGGCTGGCGCCCAACACCCTGGACGAGCTGCGGGCGATGGCGGCGGCGGGCATCGACATCGGCAGCCATACGTACAGCCACGCCGATTTAGCGCGCCTAACCCGGCCCGAAGTACTCTACCGCGAAGTGGTGGCTGTGCGCACAGAACTCCAACATCTGGTGGGCCGGCCGGTCCGGCATTTCGCCTTCCCTTTCGGGCAGCGAGAGCACCTGAGCCGTGCGGCTATGGCCGCAGCACGCCGCGCTGCTTACCAGACTGCTTGCTCGGCATACGGCGCATACAACTTTCCGGATGGCGACGGTTTTCATATCCGCCGGATCCCAGCCGACGAGTCGCTGATACGACTGAAGAACTGGGTCACCATCGACCCGCGAAAGCTTTTCCGTACTCCCGATCTTTGGAATGAACATGCCGAGGAACGCGAGCACGCTGGCGTAATGGGTGCCACGTTGGGCGATGTGGCGTGGCCGGCCCCCATGTCGCCGCCTTATATTCCCGAGGCACCACAAACTTGAACTCTCAAGTATCTTGCAGCACGAATTGAGGTGCCGATGACTACGGCCGCCGAGGCAGCGCAACCTGTTTCGCCCCTGGGCAGCGACACCCTGGCCGATAGCGCATTGATCCTTCTAGCCTTGTTGTTTGTGCAGCGGCTGGTGGGTTTGGTGCGGGCGATGTTTTTCTGCCGCTGGCTAAGCCCCGAGGCATTGGGACAGTGGGACATGGCGTTCGGGTTCTTGATGCTGGCGGGCCCGGCTTCGGTACTGGCCCTGTCGAGTGGTCTGGGACGATATGTAGAACACTATCGCCGCCAAGGGCAAGTGCGCACGCTGCTGGTTCGCGTGGGGGCCGGCTGCATCGCGTTGGGTGGGGCTGCGGCCAGTCTGCTCGCCGCCATGCCGGCAACCGTATCCCAGTGGGTATTCAACACGCCCGGGGAATCCGGTTTGGCGCTGCTGTTGGCTCCCGCTTTGATAAGCGTAGTGGCCTTCAATTACTTTGTCGACCTGTTTACGGCCCTGCGCCACGCCAAGGCCCTGGCTATGCTCCAGGCCACTGCCGGCTTGCTGTTTGCCAGCCTGGGCATCGGGCTGTTGGCATTGTGGCACACCTCGGCCGGCAGCGTAATCGTAGCTTACACGGTCGCCAACGGCGCAGCCGTGGTGCTCGCCTGGGCATGGCTTGCCCGGCGCTGGCGATTCCTGCCCGACGAGAGCTTCCCTCTTGCCCACCGCGAGCTCTGGGGAAAACTCGTGCCCTACACGGCGGCCATCTGGTTGGGCAGCTTGCTGGCCAACCTGTTCGAACTGACCGACCGAACGCTCATTGTTCACTATCTGCCCGGCAGCGCAAGCACCAATCTCGCTCTGGCCGGGCAGTATCACTCGGCCAGGGTCCTGCCTCTGCTGTTGGTCTCCATGGCATCGGTCGTCGGCCCGCTGTTGACCCCGCACATGAGTTCCGATTGGGAAGCGGGCCGACACCAGCAGGCAGGCGTGCGCCTTAACCTCTTCTTGAAACTTATGGGCCTTTTAATGCTGACCGGAGGGGCCGCGGTGCTGCTGGCCGCCCCCGTAATCTTCCGTACCGCTTTTGAGGGCAAGTTCGACGCGGGCCAGCACTTACTGCCCGGCACCTTGTTGTATTGCACGTGGTTCGGCATGTTGCTGTTCCTGCAAAACTACTTGTGCTGCGCGGAAAAACCGCGGCTGGGCAGCGTGGCGTTGGCCGCAGCGCTGGGCATCGACGTTGCCCTCAACCTCGCGCTTCTGCCCGCCCTTGGCCTGGCGGGGGCTGTAGTGGCCCGCTGTCTGGCCAATTTGGTCGGCTTGGCTTTGGTGCTGGGTTTTAGCTACCGGCTGGGCTACCGACCCGACCGCGGCGTCTGGATGGTGCTTTGCGCCCCGGTTCTGTTTCTCTTGGGGCCACTGGCGACGCTCGTCGTCGTCGGGGGCCTCGCGTTGGGAGGCGCTACGCGCCACGTCTTATTTTCTCCGGACGAAAAACGGCAGATCGCCCAGTCCTGCGCCCGCTACCTGGAATTGATCACGTTGCGATAAGCATGCCAATGAGCCGCAATTCAGTAGTGTCTAGCACGGTCCCTTTGAGTTTCTCGTACGGCGGCTTGCCGATTGGGACCGCGATGTCTACCTGTCGTACGCTCAAGGGTGGTTTGCAAGCGCAAATGTAGAAAAGGGTCAGTCGCCATATGCCAGTTTTTGGTCAAGACCGGTTGGTACCGCTTACCAACCGCGGGCCCTTGCGCGTGATGTTTGTAATCACCTCGATGCCGGTGGGCGGTGCCGAGACGCTGTTGGTCCAACTCGTGCGGCGAATGGACCCCAGCCGGTTCTGGCCCGGGGTCTGTTGCCTGAAACATCCGGGCCCGCTGGGCGAGACCTTACAGGGCGAAGTGCCACTGTGGAGCGGTCTATTGGCCCATAAGTATGACCTGCGTGTGTTACCGCGTTTGACGCTACTGCTGCGCAGAAGGCGAACCGATGCAGTGGTAACCGTGGGCACCGGGGGCGATAAAATGTTCTGGGGCCGGCTGGCCGGTTGGCTGGCGGGCGTGCCCGTCATCTGTTCCGCCCTGCATTCCACGGGATTGCCCGACCGAGTGGAGTTCCTCAACCGGCTGCTGGTCCCCATTACCGATGCCTTCATCGCCGTGGCACAACCCCATGCCCGGTACTTGGCGGAGCATGAAGGCTGCCCGGCGCACAAGGTGCGGGTCATTCCCAATGGGGTGGATGTGGAGCGATTCCGGCCGCAGCCGCCCAATCCAGCGCTGCGTACGGCCCTCGGGCTGCCTCCCGGCGCGCCGGTGGTGGGCATCGTGGCGGCCTTGCGACCAGAAAAAAATCACACGCTCTTCCTTCAGGCAGCCGCCAAGCTGCTGGCCGAAATACCCCAAGCCCATTTCCTCATCGTCGGCGATGGGCCAGCGCGTCAAGCCCTGGAAAAAACGACTGCCGAACTCGGGCTGGCCCCGGCCGTGCACTTCCTCGGCACGCGGAGCGATATCCCTGAAATCCTGGCCCTGTGCGATGTCTTTGTACTGAGTTCGCATATGGAGGCCAATCCGGTATCCATCCTCGAAGCAGCCGCCTGCGGCAAGCCGGTGGTGGCCACGCGGGTGGGATCAGTGCCCGAGACGGTCCACGAGGGAAACACCGGGTACTTGGTGCCGCCGGGCGATGCCGCAGCCATGGCCGATCGCATCCTCTGCCTGCTCCGCAACCCCCGGCAAGCCCGGGCGATGGGGCAAACGGCTCGCCAGCACGTGTGCGCACACTGGTCCATCCAGCGCATGATCGAAGGGTACGAGGAACTGCTGGCTGGCATCTATTCTGCCAAATGCCGCCGGGTGGCCCGCCGCCGGCTTGCCGAGGAAGCGCCGTAATCTCACCGCCCCCGGGTGCCATACGCAAAACAGCCTACGGCGACAGCGGCTCGCCGCCACTTCGGGTAAACAGGGCCCGCAGTCTGGCAGCGTCTTGGGGAAGCGGCAGGAATCGCACCGAGCCATCGGCGAACGTCGCGTAGAACCCACCTTCGTAAAGTCCGCCGAGCCCCTTGGCGGGGTCTTTGGGGTCGAACGGCCAGTCGTCGGGCTTGGTCCAGATGGGGGCCTGCTGGTCGCTCACCTCGAGGACCATGATTGTGTTCGACGTGCCGTCGCGGATCTCCCGGATATCGATTCCTTTCTTGCCCGGGAAGATCGTCTCGGGCCCGACCGGCACCACGTAGTTCGTCCGCCCTTGGGTTTGGGGGAGCTTCGATCGGGGCGAGCGGAAAACCGCGGGCATTTTGGCGATGAGCGGTTTGTTGTGCTCGCTGTCCCACGGCTCGTCGAGGTGAAACTGGTCGTAGAGCGCTTGTTGCTCGACGAACGGCAGCACAGCCACGCGCCAGCTCAAAAGCGGTTTGCCATTCTTGTCGCAGATCGCCGCAGCGGGAAAGTGGCGGTACACGTCGTGGTAGCCGTGCATTGCCAGGCCGAGTTGCTTCAGATTGTTCACCGACTGTTTGCGCCGGGCCTCCGCCCGCAGAGGCTCGGCCGAGGCCTGCACCACGGCCAAGAGGTCCTTCAGGGCTTTGCTATCCCGGTCCAAGCGGAGCACCAGTTGGTCGCCCTCGACCTTGGGGAGCAGCGGCGTGACCACCTCGTCGAACTTCGGCAGCATCTGGGAAACCTCTTTCCGCTGGCCTACCAGTTTGACCCATTGGCCGAGCTTTGCGTGGAAGGCCTCGGCGGCCTGGGCATCCTTGGACTGGATCACGAGGCGCAAGGAAAGTTCTGGGGGCGGATTGATACCCGCGGCCGCCCAGAGCAGGCCCCGGGTGAGCACCGTGCTCGGCCCGCCACCGGCCGCCTGGGGGAACTCGGGCATGGTCTCTTCGATCACCCGGGCCGCGTAGGGGGGCGGCAGAAACAGCAGTTGGGCGGCCGTGTCCCCTGCTGCCGCGAAGGCCCGCGCGACCTCCGGTCGCTGGAAGGGCTTGATCTGTTTGAGCCGGGTAGCAAGGTCCGCAGCCCCGGCCGGGCGCGTGCCACTGATGACAAGCAGGTCGCCCAACCGCGCTTGCTCCCCGTGCGATCCGGGCAGGGGACTTCGGAGGGCTTCTGCCGGTGTCAACTGCCCGCGCTGAAGGCGTTGCGGCGTTTCTGGGCCTTGGAAAAGCCCACGCAGGATGTGCTCATCAGCCCCCGGCGCGATCGGCACCAATACCAGGATCGACGGTTCCGGCGGCAAGCCTTCGCCCATGGTCACGACCACGTACAGTTCCCTGCCGCCGGCCGCGCAAAACTTCTCTAGCCACGTCTCGGCTGCGGCACGGCCTTGGGCTATCTCCGTGGCGGTGTCGGGCAACAACTGCCGCACCAGGGCGGCGATGGGTTCGGCTTTCACCCGGGTCAAGTCGGCGTGAGCGACCATGACGGTTCGCTCCTCGACGAAGGGGGCCACGATTCTGGCCCGGGCCGCCGCGTCCGACTTCTCGGCGGCGACGCTCGCTACCCCGGCGCTAAAGAGCGCTCCTAAGATCACGCACAATAGAAAGCGTTTCATCATGACCTTCCTTTCCTGGCAGGTGTGATAGCACGCAAGATCACAAACGCGGTGCCGATTTCAGGGGCGTAAACGGGCCTTGCCGCGAAGTAACAGGCCCGGCGTTTACGCCGGGTGGCACAAGGCGCGCAGCGCATCCCTCACCCCCGTGGTGTGTTGTCTGCCGCGTTTCCGCGGCTTTTCAGCGATGCCGCGAGCCCGGTAAACCGGGCTGACACTCCTCCGGCAAGGCACAACTTGCTCAGTCGCTCACACAGGACCCAGCGTAAACGCTGGGCCTATAGCCGCTCCGCGGAAACACCCGTCAACGGGTGTACGTTCAGTGCACACCGTCCATCCCCTACGGTTTTCCTTTCGTGGCCATGCGGATCTCGTACCGGAGGCTGTACGATCGGGGCTCGAAACCCGGAGGACTGAGGACCTCCAAGACGGCCGTCTGGCCGCTCCCATGGTAGACGAACGGCTCGCCCAGCATGGGGTTCTCGGGCACGGGCACCTCGGTGATGTCGGCCAGCTTCTCGGGCAACCGGCCGTCGTGCGAGGCCGCGTAAAGACGAAGGGCCTCGAGCACCTGGAGCACCGCGATCTCGCGCTCGCCCCGGGCTTCGGCAGTCTTCACCGAGCCGATGGCCGGCAGCAGCAGCGACGCCAGGGGAATCACCTCGCGGCGGCGCCCTTCTTCGTGCAACTTCCGCTCGAACCGCTGGAGTCGCTCGCGGGCCTGGGGATACGGTACGGACATCCACTTGGACTGCTCGTCGCGAAGCTCTTCGTAGGTCTGGATCGTGTAAAGGAGGACGACCTGGGGCACGGGCATGGCCTCGACCTCTTCGGGCGAGCGACCCCGCTCGATAAGCCCCTTCTTGGCTTGGGGGTAGCCGTTCAGCGCCAGGGCCGCGGCCGCAGCAGTGGACTGATCGGTCGGCGCGCCGTCGCCCCACTGGGCGACCGTGCGGAACAGCTTCACTAGCGTCTGGCGCCAGTAGTCGGGCGAGCGGTCCCTGCGGTCAAGGTCGCGGAGTTCCGGGTACGATAAGTATAGGACTTCCATCTCGGTCTCAATTCCCCGGCGGACGCTAACGAGCGGTCGCGGGAGCGACGAAAGCGCCCAATAAAGGTTGGGCGCCCCCGGCTGCTGGATAAACTCTTCGACCCGGTTCGACGTGATGCCAGCAATCGCTATGCCCACCAGCCCATGGATCAGCGTGGGCCCCTCGGCGACGTGCCTTGCCAGGGAATACGCGGTCTGGAAGGTTCTTACGGCATCGTCGAAGCGCCCTTCGGCCACTTCGGCGCGGGCCTTGGCTGCCAGGAGTCGGGCGCATATACGGGTCTGCTGGAGTTCTGGCAGACGGATCGAAAGGAGCGGCTCGTCGCGAATAGGCAGTTGCCAGTCGCAATGCTCGAAACGGGCCGCCCGGTCCATGTCGTCGAAGATCTCGCGCGGACCCAGCGGATCCGCCTCCTTGCGAAGCTCTTTTTCGCGCGGATCGCCCAGGGGCACGTCAAACCAACGCTCAATCTTCTGGGCTTGCTCATATTTCGCAGGAAGCTGTATGCGGTTCCACAGCACCGCGGCGTTGCCCGGACGCCGCTCGATCACCGGCGGCAGCAAGCGGTATTTCAGCGCGGGGCGCGGCTCGCCCTGCGGATGGAGGACGATCTTTATGGTTTTCGGCGTCTGGGCATCTACTTTGACCGGCGGGACGTTCTTGACCGGCGGGGTGCTCTGGCCGCAGGCGGCCTTGTGGGCCAGCGTTGCAATGGCAAGCGAAGCCAATAGAGGGGAGAGCCAGCAGGGTGCGCGATAGGCACCGAGAATCGGCATCGCGAGATTCGGTTGGTGCGTGAAACGCACCCTACGGGGTTTCATGATTTCGCTCCTGGCAGCGAGAGGTCGGGTAGGAACCTGACGCGAGCGGAGGCCGCCGGACGCCCATCGAGCAGTTCCTGGCGGAGCTCGCGGTACGACGAAGGCCGCGCAGGTCCTTCCAGCGGCGCTGGCGTGGAGGCTTCCGGCGGCCAAGCATCCAGCCCACGCTCCAGCACCCGGGCCAATAGCAGCGGATAGGGAAGCTCCGGACCAACGTCGTCGGGATGCAAGCGGTCCCCCGGAGCGGCCATAGTGTCTATCGCAGGGCTTGCCGCTGGACTCGGGCTGTTCCGTGGCTGCGGTTCCGGTGCTGCGCGGCTCCCCGGCTCTGCGACCGAACCTCCCATGGCGGTTTGGCTCGGCGGAGCCGCCACCGGCGAGGCTGGACGGGCGGCCAGGATCACTAAAAGGGTTGCCGCCACCGCGGTCATTGCCGAGAACGCCGCCGGCCAGGCCCAAGCCAACCGGCACGCCTGTCTTTCCGCCAGCACTGATGCCCGGCCGGCCAAGTACATCAATCGCTCGCGGTGGAGTTGATCCGTTCGGGGGACAAGCGAGGCCAGAGCGGCCTCGATTTCCTTCAACTCGGCCTCAGATTCTTTTTGCATGACACACCCAACCTTTCGCGCAGGGCCTCCAAGCCCGAGTGGTACCAGCGATGGACGGTGCTTGTGGACGTCCCGGTCAATGTGGCGATCTCCTCGAAGGAGAGGCCACCCCACAGCCGTGCCACAATCACCTCGCGCTGTTCGATGCGGAGGCTCGCCAGGGCCTGGGTGGCTTCCTGGGCGTCGAGCCGGTCACCGGCGGAGGATTCGAACCAAGGCTCGCCGCGATGAGCTACCGCTTTTTCGCGCCGCGACCGCCGCTTGGCGGACCGCGCTGAGCTGATGGCCGCATTCCTCACTACCCGGTACAGCCAGCCGGCGACATTCTCCGGGGGCGGCCGCTGCTGAACCAATTGCACCAGCGCCTCTTGGACCACGTCTTCCGGGCTTTCGCACCACTGGCGAGCATAAAGCACCAGAGCCGCACCATGCCGGTCCAGCAACCGCGACAGGTCTTCCGGTTCGAGGGGGTTCATCAAGCTGGTCTCGCCCCGGCCTCTGTACAATAGACGCCGCCGACACGCAAGTTTCCCAAAAACTTGGCCGCTTGCTAAGCCAGGCACCTTGGCCAACCCCGATTGCGGCGCACCTTGACCCTTGGGCCGAAACCTTGATAAAGTGAGATGTTTGGGGGCTGCTTGCCCCCGAACCACGGGTGGAACGCCAATCGTCAGATGAGGCTCAAGCTGTGCCTGGAACTTGCGTCATCGGCCTCCAATGGGGGGATGAGGCGAAAGGGAAAATCGTCGATCTGCTCACCGAGCAACACGACATCGTGGTGCGGTACCAAGGGGGAGCCAACGCCGGCCATACGGTGGTTACCGGCGGCCAGACCTACAAGCTGTCGCTCATCCCCAGCGGCATTTTCCGGCGCCAAGTGCAGTGTGTGGTGGCCGTAGGCGTAGTCATCAACCCGGCGAGTTTGCTGGAAGAGATCGGGCAGCTCCGCTCTCGAGGCGTGTATGTAGGCGAGAACCTGATGGTCAGCGACCGCGCCCACGTGATCTTTCCCTGGCATATCGAAGAGGACCGCCTGCTGGACCGCCGCTGTGCCGCTGGCGAGGCTATCGGCACCACCTTGCGCGGTATCGGCCCGTGTTACCGCGATAAGGTCGGCCGAAGCTGGGCCATCCGTCTGGGCGATCTTTACCGGCCAGATTTCCGCCGCCGTATCGAGGAGATTACCCGGGCCAAGAACGCCTTGCTGGCCGGGTTGGCCGACGGCACCCCTCCGCTTCGCCTGGATCCCGAGGAGATTTACCAGCAGTACTGCGGCTACGCCGAGCGCTTGCGACCGCATGTGGCCGATACCACCGGTTTTCTGCTCGATGCCGCCGAGGCCGGCCGGCGCATCCTTTTCGAAGGGGCGCAAGGGGCGCTACTGGATGTGGACCACGGGACGTTCCCGTACGTAACCAGCAGCAACAGCTCGGGAGTGGGCGTTTCGGCGGGTTCTGGCGTCCCAGGCCGCTATCTGACCAAAGTGATCGGCGTCATCAAGGCGTACAGTACTCGCGTCGGCGGCGGGCCCTTCCCCACAGAGCAAGACAATGAGATTGGCCAGCACATCCGCCAGCGTGGCAACGAATACGGCACGGTGACCCGCCGCCCGCGGCGGTGCGGCTGGTTCGATGCAGTAGCCGCTCGCTACACCGCCCGCCTCAGCGGGGTCGATTCGCTGGCCGTCATGCTGCTGGATGTGCTCAGCGAATTGCCCGAACTCAAAATCTGCGTGGCCTACGAGCGCGGCGGGCGGCGAACCACCGATTTTCCCAGCCATGCCGACGATCTGCGGCAAGTAACCCCCGTGTACGAGACGCTGCCCGGCTGGCAGCAGGAGATCCATTCCATTCGGCGCTACGCGGACCTTCCCCCTGCCTGTCGCGCGTATTTGGAGCGCATCAGCCAGTTGCTGGGCCGGCCCGTGGAGATCGTATCCGTCGGCCCGGACCGCGAGCAAACCATCTTCGCTCCCTAGGGGGCACCCCCGCCATGGCCGAGCCCGCGCAATCCGTTCCCCCTGACTTGGCCGATGTCCCCCGCGAGCTTTGGCCACGCCACATCGCCATCATCATGGACGGCAACGGCCGGTGGGCGCAGCGCCAAGGCCTGCCCCGCATCGAAGGGCATCGCCGCGGCGTAGCCGCCGTGCGCCGAGTGACCGAACAGTGCGCCCGGCTTGGCATCGAACAGCTCACCCTGTTCTGCTTTTCCAGCGAAAACTGGAAACGCCCCCCCCAGGAACTCGATTTCCTCATGCAACTGCTGGAACAGTACATGGTCGAAGAGCGGGCGACCATCCAAAAACACAATATCCGCCTGTCGGTCATCGGTCGGCGAGAGGGAATCCCGCCAGCAGCCCTCCGCGAAATGGACAAAACCGTGGCCTTAAGCCAAGGGAATACCGGATTGCATGTCTGCCTGGCCATCAACTACGGTGGGCGGGCCGAACTGGTCGATGCCGTGCGGGCCATCGCACGCGCAGTCCAAGCCGGAAAACTGACCCCCGACGAAATCGACGAAGCCACCGTCTCGGCCCACCTGTACACCGCGGGAATGCCCGACCCAGACTTGCTCATCCGCACGGCCAGCGAAATGCGGGTCAGCAACTTTCTGCTCTGGCAAATCAGCTATGCCGAACTGTGGGTTACCGACCGTTGCTGGCCAGAGTTCGACGCGCCCTTGTTGCACGCCGCCATCCGCTCCTACGCCTCGCGGGACCGGCGGTTCGGCGGACTGCCACGGCAGCCCAAGCCCAACTCTTGACCCCGCTTTCCCGCCTCAGGCCCACGCCCTTATTTCATTCCGAGTGGCAACGGCCTAGACCACGTAACTTGCTTTGCTTGTCACACGGCGGACTTTCTGCTTGCAAGCTTTTATTGACGCTTGCTCCAGGCGCGTGTAACGACCGGCAAGCCGCCAGCCTAAGCTGCCGGTGGGCCAGACCGAATTTCCAGCACTCTTTGGGGCGAAGCGGATGTTGCGGAGATCGTCGCAAATTAAACCTGCGCAGCCTGTAAAACCGCAATGGTTCGCCAGGGTGCGTGCCGCTAATATATGTTCGATTATCGCTTGTTGGCCCGAAAGCGACGTGATACCATGGCTCACCAATCCCTCGAAACCTGGAAATCGGCTTCAAAGGGCTCGTCGATGGACCCGGATGGCGAAAAGGCGGCACGGCACGAGGACTTGATGGCGCCCCAGCCGGCCAGTGCCTGCCTCTGGATCGTTGGACGGACCCTGGCGGCTTACGTGCCTACGCTACTGTTGATACTCTTGGGGGTGAAATTGGGCACCGGCCTTTTGATGCCGGCTGCGCGGCCACCAAGCCCGCGGCATGTCCCGCCTGCCGACGACGTGGTGCTGGATACCCTGACCCTGTGGGATGGCCAGTGGTACTTGGAAATCGCAGCGCGCGGCTACAGCTACCATTCGCAGCGCCAATCGGCCGTGGCCTTCTTCCCCGCATACCCGGTGCTGGTGCGAGCCGTGCTCAAGCTGACCCCGCTGAGCCTCCAGTGGGCGGGCCTTATAGTGTCGCACACGCTGTTGCTGGCAGCGTATACGCTCTTGTTGTTATACGCCCGGCAGCGCTTTGGCCAGTCGCCCAAGGTGGCAC
>Ga0315298_1002223_pt1 | contig 33442 bp, 32 predicted proteins | sample WHS_1_MG_FD_203077 | JGI IMG/M metagenome (GOLD analysis project Ga0315298, IMG submission 203077) | Extremophilic microbial mat communities from Washburn Hot Springs, YNP, Wyoming, USA - WHS_1_MG | ecosystem: Environmental > Aquatic > Thermal springs > Hot (42-90C) | place: USA: Wyoming...
AATGGCGCCAATTTGGTCTAAGAACTCATGGATGCCGAAGGCTTTGCCTGCGCCTACATCTTTGCTTACGATGGATAGAACTGCGTCTCTGGAAGGTGCCCTTAGAGCTTTACCAAATCTTTCAAGAAGAATGAGGATTATGGCTATCTCTAGGGTTGCTGAAATTCCTAAAAGAGGAACTGAAACAATTAACCCATAGCCCAAAAATATGAAAAGCCAATAAGCCCGTGTTGTGTCAGCTAAGAATCCGCTGAAGAATCTCATGGCGTTGCCTAAAAATTCGCCGAATCCAACAACCAATCCTGCAATAAATCCTGTTGCCCCTAAAAACTTTAGATAGTCTGGGATTATTCCTCCTGAGCCTTCGTAAACCACATCGCCCATTAGGCTGACAATTCCCAAGAGGAGGATGCCCATGTAAGCGGCTTTGTTGATTTTTGACTTTGTTTCTTTCTGCATTATCTTCGTCCCAAATCTTACAAAATTTAACTGTAATTCATTTAGGAAGTTTATGTGTTTTGGGGAAAGCTTTTATTAAGGTTTCAGTGTATGTTTGCGATGTTTTAAAGGTTGAAGGATTATGAGTTTGCAGAAGGGCGACTTCATACTAATAGACTACGTAGCCAAAGTAAAGGAAACAGGCGAAGTTTTCGACACAACAATGGAGGAAACAGCCAAAAAGGAGCATTTATACAAGGAAGGAGAAATTTACGAGCCTAAACTCGTAGTCATCGGCGAAGGATGGGTCCTCAAGGCTTTAGATGAAAACCTAACAACTATGGAAATTGGGAAGACAACTTCTGTGGAGATTCCGCCTGAAAAAGCCTTTGGACCCAGAGATTCAGAAAAGGTCAGACGTGTTCCCTTGAGGCACTTAACGGCTAAGGGTATAACCCCAAGCCTTGGAATGCGTTTAGAATATGATGGAAAAATGGCTACCGTAAGAGCTTTGGGAGCTGGAAGAGTTCTCTTAGATTTCAATCCGCCATTGGCTGGAAAAACATTAGTTTATGAAGTTAAGGTTCAAAAGAAACTTGAAACTCCAAACGAAAAAATTACTGCACTAATACATCGCAGAATACCAGCCGTGGAAGAAAGCAAATTCAAATTTGTTGTTAGACAGAAAATTGTTAGTATAGAAATGCCTGAAGAAGCATTCTATTTGGAGGGAATACAAGTAGCGAAAAGGGGTATAGCCATGGACATACAAAGGTTTTTCCCAAAAATAACGACAGTAAAATTCACGGAAACGTTCAAGGCGCAACCAAAAACAGAGGCTAAACAATAAAGGTTCATATCACTTCTGTTATTTTTGCAAGTTTCTCGAAATCTTCCCTTTTCCAGTTCAGCTTGTTGAGGATTGTGTATCTGTCGGGTCTTATTGATGCTGCTATCTCTAAAGCTTTCACGATGTTTTCTTTTTCCACCCCAAGCTCCTCAGCATTTGTAGGAGCACCAAACTTTTTCAATGTATTCTTAATGCCTTTCCAGTTCGCTCTGTGAAGATAAGCCATCATTATTGTGCCTACACCACATTGTTCACCGTGCATGGCATGTTTAGTTGCAGTAACATCCAGAGCGTGGCTGAAGAGGTGTTCTGAACCGCTGCATGGACGACTGCTTCCTGCAATGCTCATTGAAACTCCACAGCTTATTAGGGCTTCTATCAAAACTCGCAAGCCTTCCTCGTTTTCTGATTTCATTAAGTCTGCGCTTTGCATCACAAGTTTTGCGCTCATTAAGGCGAGACTTGCAGCGTAGCTTCCATAATACTCATTGTTTTCTTTGTGCGCCAATCTCCAATCTCTTACGGCTGTTAACTTTGCAATTACGTCTCCGCAGCCACTTATGGCAAAGCGCCAAGGCGCCTTCATTATTATGTTTGTGTCGGCGATTATGGCTATGGGTGCTTGGGCTAAAACGGAATAGGGTTTTTCGAGGCCCTTCACCGAGGATAGAGGACTTGCAATCCCGTCATGGGATGCCGTGGTTGGAACGCTGATGAATGGAATTTCTTGCCTTGCGGAGCTTAATTTTGCAACGTCTATTTTTGTTCCTCCGCCAACTCCAAAAACAACCTGAGGCTTCAGAACCTTTATTTTTTCTTCAACAGCTTCCAAATCTTTTACTGTGGCTGACTCTACAAGGAATGTGTCAACTTTTATTCCCTCTGCTTCGAGGAGTTCTTTGACAGTTTTTCCTGCAATATCATATGTTTTAACTCCAGCTATTATGAGGGCTGATTTTGTGAATCCTAACCGTTTAGAGATGTCTGCGGCATATTCTATGGTTCCGTTTCCTACGAGTACCTCTCTTGGAAGTTGCATGCGATGGTGTTTTAAAGTCAAATCAACCACATTTTATGGCTTTAAACCTTCTTTATTTTCTTGACTTTTATGTTTAAGTCTTACCTTTTCTAAACCGTAATGTTAATAAATATCATGGGTATGATTAAATGATGCTGCTTCCTAGCGAAGTAAACCCACGATGTATTTAGGTTTTGGGGGAAATTTAGAATGGTAAACAAAGATGTAGCCAATCAATTAATGTTGAAGGGAACAACCACAATAGGCGTCGTTTGCAAAGACGGCGTCATATTAGCCTCAGACACCCGTGTAACTATGGGCTTCTACGTGGCTCACAAACATGGGAAAAAAGTGTATAAGATAGACGATCACTTAGCGATGACCATTTCCGGGACAGTTGCTGATGCGCAAAGGACTGTTGATATACTTACGGCGAATGCGCAGCTTTACAAAATTAACATGAGTAGACCCTTGCCTATAAGTTCTGCTGCGAGGTTGGTGGCGAATCTTTTCTTTTCTTCTAGGTATGCGCCTTTGCTTACGCAAGTTCTTGTTGGTGGTATAGACGATACTGGGCCTCACGTATATTCATTAGATCCCTTTGGCAGTTTAACAGAAGAAAAATGTGTTGCCACGGGTTCGGGTTCACCAATAGCTTACGGCGTCTTAGAAGACAAGTATAAAGAGGACATGTCCGTGGCAGAGCTTTTGCCGATAATTGTTAAAGCTGTTAATTCTGCTATGAAGCGGGATGCAGCCAGCGGCGACAGCTTTAATGTTGCAGTTATAGATGATAAGGGGTATCGTGAGTTGACTGATGAGGAAAAGGAAAAACTTCTAACAGATTGAGGAAGTTAAAATCGTGGCGCCTAACTCTGAAAGGGATAAAGTGGAAATAAGCCAGTACATTCTAGAGCATGTTCCAAAAGAGGCTGAGGTGACCAGAATAGAGTATGAGGGGCCAGCACTTGCAGTTTACACTAAAAGACCAGAAATACTGGTGGAACAAGGCAGCGTAATAGCTGACATAGTTGGCATAATAAGAAAAAGAATAGTTGTGCGCTCTGACCCATCTGTGAGGCTTCCGGAAAATGAAGCTGAAAGAATTGCAAAGGAAATAATACCAGCCGAAGCTGAGGTTACGGATATAAATTTTGACCCAAGCCTTGGGGAAATCATTGTTGAAGCGAAAAAGCCTGGGCTTGTCATTGGAAAGAATGGTGCGGTATTGCAGGAAATTATTAGGCGGACTAAGTGGCGTCCCCATGTTTTAAGGAGCCCCCCACTGCGGTCTAAAATTGTGGCTCACATGAGGCATTATCTGCATTCTGAAAGCAAGGAAAGGGAGCAAATCCTTAGAGCAGTAGGTGAAAGAATCTTCAGACCCAAAATTTACGATGTTGGAGACATTAGAATTACAGCCTTAGGCGGAGTGCAAGAGGTTGGGCGCTCAGCGTTTCTTGTTCAGACTAGGGAAAGCAGTGTGCTTTTGGATTGTGGAATTAACCCTGGTTCTTCTAGACCTTTTGAGGCTTTTCCGAGGCTTGATAATCCAGCTTTTGAGCTTGATTCTTTAGATGCCGTTGTTGTAACTCATGCGCATCTTGACCATTGCGGTCTTGTTCCCTTCCTTTACAAGTATGGTTATGATGGTCCCGTTTACTGTTCTTCTCCAACTTCAAATTTGATGACTTTGCTCCAGTTGGATTATTTGGATGTAGCCAGTAAGCAGGGTTTGATGGCGCCTTATGACCAGAAGGATGTTCGCGAATGCGTTTTGCACACTATTCCTCTTCGTTATGGCGTTGTAACGGACATAGCTCCAGACATTCGTTTAACACTTCACAATGCTGGTCACATTCTTGGCTCTTCCATGGCTCATTTACACATTGGCGAAGGCTTACACAACATTGTTTATACTGGCGACTACAAATATGGAAGAACCATGCTTTTAGAAGCGGCAGCAACCGAATTTCCAAGAGTTGAAACCATCATAACTGAAAGCACCTACGGCGGGGCGGATGATATTATGCCTTCACGGGTTGAAGCCGAAGAGCGTTTAACAGCTATAATAAATGAAACTTTGGAGCGTAGGGGAAAAGTTTTGATTCCCGTTCCAGCTGTTGGAAGGGCTCAAGAAATAATGCTTATAATTGACGGTTACATGCGCCGTGGTTTGATGAAAGAGGCGCCAGTTTTTATTGAAGGCATGATTTCTGAGGCAACAGCCATCCACACGGCGTATCCGGAATATTTGGGAAGGGAAGTCCGCTACAGCATATTACATGATGGAGTCAACCCCTTCCAATCTGACTATTTCACAGTTGTTGAGCATCCAAACGTGAGACAAGACATCATAGAGGGCGAGCCATGCATTATTATGGCAACTTCCGGCATGCTTGAAGGCGGCCCAGTAATAGAGTATTTCAAAAACTTAGCTGACAATGAGAACAACGCTATTATTTTTGTTAGCTACCAAATTGAAGGCACATTGGGAAGGCGTGTGCAGAAGGGCTTAACTGAAGCTACAATGATGAACAGCGAAGGCAAAATGGACGTTGTAAAAGTTAGGTTGCGTGTGGAATCAATTGAAGGCTTTTCTGGACACTCCGATAGGCGACAAATAACAAACTACATAATCAACTTGAAACCTAAACCTGAAAGAGTTATTGTTTGCCACGGCGAAAGAGCCAAATGCCTAAGCATGGCTAACTTCATTCAAAAAAGATGCGGAATCCAAACGCTCGTGCCCGCAATAATGGAAACATTTAGGCTACTATAATCACGTTGGGTTACTTTCTCTGGAAGCATATAAGAAATGATGATGGTGATGGAAATGAAGAGGGCGATTGTTATTTACAACACGAAATTTGGCAACACAGAAAAAATAGCAAAGGCATTAGCCCGCGGCATGGAAAAGGGAGGAGTTAAGGTTGACTGTGTTAAGGCTGATGAAGTTGACGTTAATAAGCTGGGTGAGTATGATTTTCTGGCTTTTGGTTCACCTACTCATGCCTTTGGCACATCTAAGCCCATGAAGACTTTTCTTGAAAAACTGAAAAGTGTGAACCTTAAAGGCAAGAAAGCGTTTGCCTTCGACACTAAGTTTAAGTCTTGGTTGGCGGGAAGCGCCGCAAAGGGGATTGAAAAAAGGCTGAGAGGATTTGGAATGATTATTGTTAAGCCCTATGCTTCAGCCATAGTTAAGGGTTCAGAAGGACCGCTTGCAGAAGGTATGGAAGAAAGTTTTGAAAAAGTCGGCAGTGAGATTGCAACACTAATTTAGGCTGCTGTTGGTAGAGGCTCATTTGTTACTGGCGTTTTCTCTCGCCAAATCCTCACGCCCGAAGGACAAATTACCACTCGTTCTTCGCCTAATCTTGCAATGTCGCCGCCCACAGACTCGGCAAACTCGCATAACTCGTTCACTGCTCGTTTAACATCGTCTATGCTTTTGTTCGCAAGAGGCGTTATCCTAAGAATAAGGATGTTTCCTGATTTAACCTCGTTTTTCACAGAATCCAAATCTGACAAGTCACGGAGGGGCATAGCTTTCAAGTAGGTTTTGCCGGGAATACCTTTAGCTTCTATTTCTTTTCCGGTTTTCTTGGATTTGCGGAATATGTCGCTTAAACCCGGCAAACTTCTCCTCTCAACTTTTATATTTTACTTTTAACAGTTTAAGTGTTTCCTAATTTCACGTCTGAATTCTTAATAAAAATTTAGTATTAAAACATTTTATGAATTCAAAATATGGATTCACAGTTTCTTTATGAAATTCCAAATTCTGTCGCCAGTGAAATGAACGTTTCTGACAACAACTCCTTGCTTAATCTTCACTGCTTCTTCCATGTCAAGTAATGCTTCGCCAACTGCTAATGGTTTGCCGTGCTTCTCATCTACAATAAGAACAAAATCGCCCTTTCCAAATTGTCCTTCGAAACGTACTATTCCAGGCGCCATCACATCTGCTCCATTACAAATGTGGGAGACAGCGCCCATGTCAACGACAAATTTAGGTGCAGAATTTAAAAATTCATTGAAAAGAAGTGTTGGGAAAATTCTTTCTCCAGTTTTGGCCAGTATTGGTTTGCCGTTGAATAGGTATATTTCAGCAAATTCTGTTTCCACAAGCTCCATGTTTCCTTTAAAGTTTAAAATTTGCCTTAAACTATCCCCAAATCTTTCCGAAACTTTGCTTAAGAGAAGTTTTGCTTCCTTATCCTTCAAGAAATGTCTTCTATATTTTTCTGGCATCTGCTGCATCCTTTTAGATAGGTTTAAATGGTATAAGTTTAAGTATAAAAAGCATAAAGTCTAATTGAGGTTCCGAAATGAGCGAAATGACAACAGAAATCCTTGAACAAAACCTTGGAAAAATAGTTCTCGTACGCCTTAAGGGTGGAAAAAGCCTAAGGGGAAGATTGAAAGGTTTTGACCAACACCTAAACTTGGTTTTGGAAGAAACAGAAGACACCACAAGCGCTGAGAACGTAAAAAAACTTGGTTTAATAATAGTTCGAGGAGATAATGTGGTTCTGATTTCGCCACCGCCAAGGTGAAACCTTTGGGAAAGGGAACACCATCCTTTGGAAAACGGGCTGGAAAAACCCTTCATATACGTTGTAGGCGTTGTGGAAGAAGAGCCTATAACGTGGCGAAGAAGCAGTGTGCCGCCTGCGGCTATGGAAAAACAACAGTTATTAAAACATATTCTTGGCGAAGCAGAAATCTTCACAGAGAAAGATTACGTTAAAACGCTTTTCGTTTATACGGATTCTGTTCTGTAATAGCCCTTGTCAATTTTTACGTAGATTAATGGACCCTTGCTTCTGGCAAGTTCTCTTGCCTTCCTTAAAGAAGTGTTGACAACATGCACTATTTGTTCGCCTTCGCTTGTGTAGTTTCCTCTTTTTTCGCCAAGTTCCATTTTTAAGAGGTTTTCTGCAAGGATTGATGTGCCGCAGATTTCTCCATTCTTTATTAGCGTATATGTCACTACTTCCTGCATTTCTTGGCGGTTTGGAAGTCTCCTCCATAAGGGTTCTGCGTTGGCAAGAATTTTTGTAACCCTATCCCACTTGTTCGAGTTTTCATTGCCTATGAGTAGCTTCACCCTTTCCTTCCATTTTTTGAACCATATTTTTGTCCAAATGTCTAAAAATTCCTGTAACTCGTTTGGGTTTTCGTTGAAGAACTTTTCCAGATTCTCCACTATTTCGCATTCATTTGCTTCCTTTCCGACAAGGTTCCAGTGGAATTTAAGATAATTCGTTAAGTCTTGGCATGCTATCTGAAGCACTTTTCGGTCTGAGCCGAAAACTTCCAGTGTGGGGTTTATTTCTTTAAGCTTGTCAGCCAATAATGTTTCTATGAAATTCATTAGCTATTCCCGCTGAAGCCTTCTCCACTTAAATGTTAGGCTGAGCTTTTAATTAAGCTTTATTTATGGTTGCTTCTATAACTTTTTTCGATAATTTTTGGCTATATTTCAATTTCAGAAATACTTAAAAGCCTAACTTAAAGGCTATTCGAGGAAATCTGGAAGTTGATTGATGTTTTCAAGAATTAAATCTGGTTTTTCCCTTTCCAATTCTTTATGAGAGAAGATTCCAGACAAAACTGCAACAGTTTTGGCTCCAGCATTTTTTCCAGCCTTCACATCTGCCACGGAGTCTCCCACAACCAAACATTCGCATGGCTGAACACCAAACTTTTTTGCACATTCTATTAATGCCTCTGGTGAAGGTTTAGGCGTGTGCGTATTAATGGCTGTTATTACATGTTGAAAGTATTTTGCCAATCCAAAATTTTCCAACTCTTTTATGACATTTTCTTTTGAAACATAACGCATGGTTATTAGGGCTAATGCTGCCTTTTTCGAAAGTTTTTTAAGCGTATCCTCGATTTTTGGCATGGGCTTTGATTTTGTGGCTGTGGCTTTGTAATATGCATTAAGATACGATTCTAAAAACTTCTGCGTGTCCATCCCCTTCACTAAATCGTTTATTGGAAGATTCTGTTCAAGCCTCTTAGGAATCTCCATAGCCACTTCAAATGTCTCAACCTTCTGCCCCAAAGCTGCAAAGGCAGTTTTCACAGCTTCCATATAAGCCTCTTTCGAATCCACTATTGTGCCATCCAAGTCCAAGAGTATACCCTTAACCTTAAACCTCATTTTCGCCAATTCAACACTCTCATTTATCGCTATCATTGCTGCTATCTATTCAATAAGCTTTGTTAAATAAACATGAGTAGAAAAGAACATAAAATCCAGAGAGCGTCTATCGATTTTGGTCGTGTGGCAAGCTTAAAATTGACTAATTAAGCAAATTGGGCGCAAACGTCGATAAGTTTTTATTTATGGTTAATTGTCTAAGGTAAACACCAAACAAAAGTTAAAGCTAAAACCTTTAGGAATGATGGTGATGGCTAGAAAAGCAAGAATACGCCTAACAAGCACAGACTACAAAAAACTGGAAGAAGTATGTGAAGAACTGAAGGCCATCGCCCAAAAAACAGGCGTAAAAATAAATGGACCAGTTCCATTGCCGACAAAGAGGTTGCGAGTTCCTGTTTTGAAGTCGCCGTGTGGCGAGGGAACCCAAACTTGGGATAGATGGGAGATGCGCATTCACAAGCGCCTTATAGACATTGATGCTGAGGAGCGTGTGATGCGGCGTATTATGAGGATTCGGGTTCCTGAAGAAGTGCATGTAACCATAGAACTTGTTTAACTGATTATGCGGTTTGTTTCCATTTGAAAAGTGGGCATTCCATGCATTTTTCCAGAAATTCTAAACCTTTCTTTGTTGTTTTGAAGCGATTTTGCTCATCCATTTCCACCAGTCCCTTCCGTAGAAGTATGCCCAAATACTGTTTAGCCTGTAAATATGAGAGACCAACATCCCGCATCAGCTCCGTTTTTCTCTTTCCAGAAGCAGCCTTTTTCAATATTTCCATGGTAATGTCATGTCTATCTCTGTTAACCATCTAAACCCACTAAAAATTGTTTTATTAAAATATAAGCTTGTAGGAAATCAAAGTTAGAACCAAGCTTAATGTAAAGGCTGAAGCCCAAACCTTTTTGTTCCACAAGAAAATTTTGAATCCATCAAATATCCCAAAAGGGATTAAGTTAAAAATGGCTATTGAAGCGTTAATGAAAGCCAAAAGCATAAGAATTGGATTTTGAACGAGAAAGGCTAATCCTAAAAGTAAGATTGCCAAGGCAATATTCGTTGCTGGTCCTGCAATGGATATTTTCCCTATGCTCTTCTTATCGCCGAATCCGGCTATCATAACGGCGCCCGGCGATATTATCTTGAAGATTGAAAATATGGAAAGCAACGTTAAAACAGCTCCGAAAATTGTTAATCTAAACTCTGCCCACAAGTCTTCCCTTTGCGCGACTATTTTGTGGGCTATTTCATGCGCTAAAAAGGATACGGTGAAAGCTGATGCAAATGTAACAAGCATAGGGGCTTCTTTCAGTCCCCAATAGGGTATAAATATTCCTGAGGACAATCCTATGCCAAAAACCAGCAGTGCAGCAATTGTCAAATGTTTAACTTCTTTCATGCTGAAGTATACTTTTTTCTTTGCTGTTTGAACTGGCAAATAGGTGACTGTGTACTCATAGGATTTTTGTTTTTGGATTATGGGCATGCGAGTTTCTTCTTTTGGAGCTCGTGCCGACTCCATATTCGGACATTCATGAGCCTCTGGAAGACGATGTTCTGGACAGAAGTAGCCTCCGCAGTATGGGCATCTGAAGGGTAGGAAAACTTCTTTCTGGCATTTTTGGCATTTCATTTTGTTGGCACGCCTTTTGCGTTATGATTGTTGTGGTTGGTTTTATTCTTTTTGTGTACTTGCGCAATAGTTATGACTTTTGATAAAGCTAATAGGTTGTTTGGGCATTAACAATTTGGGGGATGAAAAGGGTTGAAGGCTTTCAGTTTTGTCCACGCTGCGGATTTACATCTGGGCTATGCACAATATGGTTTAGAGATTAGACGCGAAGATTTTGACAAGGCTTTTCAAGAGTTAGTTGACAAAACCATTGAGTTAAAACCGGACTTCATGATTATAGCTGGAGACCTATTCCATAACGCTCGCCCCTCAAACGTGACATTGGAAAATGCCATCAGAAACTTTGGTCGCTTAAGAGAGGCGGGCATTGCAGTTTTAACTGTTGATGGTTCGCATGATTCAGCTCCAAACGTTGTAACTGGAACAATCTTGAATCCCTTGGATAGTGCTGGATTAATTTATCATCTGCCAAGACATGAAGGTGCATGCTGGAAAAAGCCCGACTGCTGCTACGTTTATGGTGTTCCAAACTTCAGAACTAGACGCAAAACTGAAGAACTTCTTCCAGCTTTCATGGAGCAAAACAAACCAGCACCAGACCCGACGCTGTTTAACATTTTCGTTTTTCACATGGCTTTAGACATTCAAAGCGTAAAACCACCATATATGGAAGCTGAGGCTTCGCCAGAACTCATTCCAGAGGGCTTTAACTATTATGCGGCTGGACATGTGCATACGTCATACATGGAAAAGTTCAAGAATGGACTTTTGGTTTACAGTGGGTGCACAGAAACCGTCAACTATGACGAAGCCAAAATCAAAAAAGGATTCTATTATGTTAGGGTTGACGAAAAAGGAACCGTTTCACCACAATTTATAGAACTTCAATCCCCGCGAAAATTCGTTGTTTTAGAACAAGATTTCACCGGCGTAAATCCATCAAAAATCACGGAACTAGCCGTTCAAATGGTGAAAGGAGCAGATGAAGACGGAGCAATAATCATTCCCATATTGAAGGGAAGCTTACCTGCAGAAGCAAGCAGAGCAGAAGTTGATGTTGCCCAAGTTAGGAATGCAGCGGAAAAGGCTTTGTTTGTGCATCCGCTTGTTTTGCTGCGGGAAAGTGAAGTTTCGGAGGAAGTTGTTCGTTCAATATTCGAAAGTGAACTTAAAGACTTGAGAACGAAGGCTTTCGAATATTTTATGCAAATTTTCTCTGAACGTTACAGCCGCGAAGAAGCTGAAAAAATAGCTCGCACCGCCATCCAGCTTATTGAGCCTTTGACCAAGAAGGAAGAAGAAAAAGTGAAACAAACCTTAGAGGGGCTGCTGCAATGAAAATTGAAATAGTTCAACTTGAAAACATCCGTTCCCACGTTAAATCTACTGTGCCCTTTGCAAGAGGCTTCAACTGTCTTGTTGGCGGCTTAGGCTGTGGAAAATCCACAATATTATATTCAATAGACTTTGCGCTTTTCGGCGAACCACTCGGCAGAAGCTATGATTATCTTCTCCGTGAAGGCGCAGAAAGCGGGAAAGTCACAGTTCAGTTTGTTCAAAATGGAAAAAGCTACAAAATATCCCGTGGTTTGAAAAGGCATGGGAAAGGCATAAGCCAAGACTTTGAAGAACTAAAACTCTTCGAAGGGGAAAACCTAATTGCAAGCGTAAAAAGCGATGCAGTAGCCGAACAAATAAAAGCAGTAACAGCCCTAGACAAGGACCTTTTCCGTGAAATAGTTTGGGTTAGACAAGAACACCTAAAAGAACTCTTAGACGCCACACCAAGAGAAAGGCAAAAACGCCTAGACGAACTATTCGGTTTATCAGACTATGAAACGGCATGGAGCAATTTGGCAGGCTATCAAAGAGAATACGACGGAGAAAGAAAAGCTTACGAAAAAGACCCAGATGTTGTCGGAATGGAAAAACTCAACGCAGAATACAATCGAACAGTGGAGCAGCTTGGAATTATCGAAATCGAATTACAAGACATGGCAAAAAGGCTCAGCTTAGCAAAGAAAGCCTTTGAGGAAACTGAGCTGAAACTTAAAAAACTGGAGGATGTAAAAGCCCAAGTTGAAGAATTAAAACGGAAGGAAGCCCAAACTCTTGCAAACCTAACAAATGTGGAAGATGCCTCAGCATCCCTTGCTGAGAAAATCGAGAAGAGAAAATTTGCCATCGAAAGTCTGAAGCAACGCCTAAGGAGTATGGAAACACAGATAGAATCCTACAAGGCTAAGCTTAAGGAAGTTGGAGTGTCACCAGACCAGCCCATAGAAGCCATAAAACAATATTTGCAAGCATTTGACGACCAAATCTCCAGCTTAAAAGGTGAACAAGAGGCAGCCCGCAGAAAAATGCGAGAAGACCAAAACAGAATCTCTTCTTTATCTGCTCAAAACCTCTGCCCATTATGTTTGCAACCATTAACAGGAGAATACAAGAACAGTTTGATGCAGAAAATTCAAACAGAAAATAACGAAAGACAAAAAACAATAAGTCAACTCCAACATGACATTGAAGAGCTTCAACAGATAAAGAATAAGGCAAGCGAGGCTTTCTCAAACCTGCAGACGCTAATTTTAAGATTGGATGATTTGAAAGCCCAAATTAACCAAGAATCCCAAGCATTGGCAGACTTTGCCAAAGAGTTTGAGGAAAAACAAAAGTTAGAGAAAGAACTGCGAACGCAACTGGAGAATTTAAGGGCAGAAATCGGCAGATTTGATGTTTCGGAACTGGAAAGCGCCAGAGCAAGAAGCAGACAAGCCTTGCAGCAATACTCTTCGCTGGAATCTGATTTAAGGGCTAAAGAGGAACAGAGAAAATATTTAGTCCAGCGTTTAGAAGAAATAAAAGAGAGAATCGACCAAGCTCAGCAGAAAATTGAACGCATGGAAAAAATAGCAAAGGCTGTTGAAATCATCGGGAGCATACGTGACGCCTACAGAAGCATTCAACCCAAACTGCGAAGCGAATTCGTAAAAGTCCTAAGAAACTTTGTCCAGCAAGTTCTCGACAGCCTAGTAGGCGGAGAAGGAACCCTAATAAACGTTTCAATCGACGACACCTATACACCCTATGTTGTAAGCGAAACTGGTGGGGAAAGGGAAGTTTCGAATCTTTCCGGTGGAGAAAGGACATTACTTGCTTTTGCCTACCGCCTCGGATTAGGACAATTAATCATGCAGTCCAGAACAGGTCATGGACTAAGCCTATTATTACTTGACGAACCAACAGAAAGCCTTGGAAGAGAAGACGGCTCCATAGACCGACTAGCCGAAGCCATCTCACGCTTTAAAGCCATAGAACAAATAATAGCGGTCACACACAGCGAAGGCTTTGCAGAAAAAGCTGAGCATGTAATAAGACTTGAAAAAGAGGCGGGCATAAGCAAAGTTGCAGTGGAGAGGTAACCTAGGATAAGGATGTTGGAAAACTCACAACAAAGCCTATTAAAAATGCCAAAAGCCATTTTTCCAAATAGAAACCTCTCAAATTTTATGCTAGGAAGATTGTTTGGGCTATGAAGCTTATTGCGGCAATGATTAACATTAAGATGCTTAATGGTTTAGTAACCCTTTGGTGCGCCCTACTCATGACGAGTAATATGAATGTAACAAGCACCATGAAGGGCACGGTTGTGAGGATTTCTGGAAGCGCAACATCAAAAGAATGTCCCTTCAAAGGAACTATTATGGCAACTAAGCCGAAAACCAAAGTGATTGTGATAATATTGTCTCCAATAACATTGCCAATGGATATCTCTTGTTCTCCTGCTAAAGCAGCGAATATGGAAACTGCAGCCTCTGGAATAATACACCCAACAGCGGTTATTGTGAGCCCAACATAAAACTCCTTCAAACCAAAAACTTCGCTGATGAGCAAGGCGCTGCGAACAAGCAGCACTGTGCCACTTAAAAGAACAAAGCCTCCAAAAATCACGTAAACCCAAGCCTTCCGTGGACTGCCATTTCCGTCTCCTTCATGGTTATTGTTTGACTTTCGAATTGAATAATAAATGAAAAGCGGGTATGCTGATAAGAAAATGAGACCCAGCCACCATGTTACTTGACCAGTTAAGATTATGATTAAGGCGAAAAGTGAACTTAAAACAATCATAAAGGCGCTTTCGGTTACAACTGAGGAATTTTTCATTTTAAACTCTCTTATTAAACCGCACAACCCAATAATTAAAGGCACATTGTAAATGTTCGAGCCTATAAGATTCCCAAGCGCTAAATGGGAAGATCCCCAAAAAACTGCCACAAGCGAACTCATCAACTCAGGCAAAGCAGTAATAGACGCCACAACAACAGTTCCAGCCACAACCTTGTTGATGCACAGACTGTTAGCTAAGCAAACAGCTCCCTGCAACGTTTTTTTAGCGCCAACATATAGGAGCACCAAGCTTACGATGAAGGCGGCAGCGCCTAAAATCAAAGACTCCATAGATAGCCCATTTTCCCACACACATTAAAAGCCAAACATATAAACCTTTTCAAGCGTTGCTAGACATTTAGAAACCATAATAAACCAAAAAACAAATTAAACATAAACAAAGCATCCTTTGCCGGGGTCTCCTAGTCAGGTATGGAGCAGGCCTGGAGACAAAATAAACGCCTATAAGCCTGTGGCCTCTCGGGGCCGCGTGGGTTCAAATCCCACCCCCGGCGCCAATTTTATGAGTAATATTTAAGAGCATTATGTTGCGTGTGCACGTTTTTATTGCCTTTGGAATAAGGTGTGTTGCTAAAATTTGCTATAAAGGGGCATTCTCGCTTAAAATGCGTCTGTTAATGAAGTCATGCTAAAAACCTTATATATTAAATGTGGAGATTTTCTGCAGACCTATTGGAAATGGTTCTTATGAGATATAAGGTTATGTCTTTCATCCTGATTTTCTTGTTTGTTTTTGCAAGTTGTGTTGCTGCAGCCGTTGTTGGAAAGGTGGGATGTGAAGGAAATTCTCTTCCGATAACTTCCAGAAGCTTTCTTATGGGTGTTACTCCCACATTTAAGGTGAATGGAACCCTTGAAGAAACGTATAGCGCTGCAGGTTCGGTTGCAGATGTTATGAACCTTTGGTTTGTAAACGTGCCGTGGTATAACACAACCGAGCATTTGAAAAAACCTGAAACTCAAGGGCTTTTGTGGCTGATAAATTCAAGCGGTTTGACGCCTATATTTCAGCTAAACTTTTGGACCATCGAAGATGGAAAAGTAATTTTGCAAATTCCCCCTTACATGAACTCTACCACGACAGATCTTGGAACGCTTGAGCTTCGCCAACTGTGGATTGAGCAAGCAGTAAACATTTCGCGGGATTACCATCCGAAATACTTCTGCATTGGAAATGAGGTTGACACGTACTATTGGAATTGCAGTCATGAAGATTTTGATAACTATGTCAGTTTGGTAAGCGAAACCTATGATGGAATTAAGGCAGTGTCTCCATATACAAGGGTCTTTGTGGTTTTTAGGCTTGACACGATAGATTCTTATAACGGCTGGTTTCTTATAGAAAAGTTTGACAAAAACAAAATCGACCTTTTCGGGTTCACGTCATATCCCTACATGCTTGGTTATCCGGGACCAGCGTGGTATGAAAAGCCCAGCGATATGCCTTCTGACTATTACACAAGGATAATGAACTACACTAGAGACAAACCTATTGTTTTCAGCGAAATAGGATGGACCAGCTCCGAGCTGCTGAGAGGCGGGTCTGAACAAGAACAAGTTGAATTTCTACTTTGGTTTTTAGAACACACAAAAGACATGCCTTTGGAAATTGTCAGCTGGCTATGCTTACATGACCTTCGCACGGTCGAGGAAGAGACAAACCCCAATGCCATGCCCAACGATTTTGTTGGATTGAAATACAAAAATGGAACAGAAAAGGAAATTTGGACTTATTGGCAAACGCTTTATGCAATTCCTTATGTTTCAGAGTTTCCAGTAGTGTGGCTTACCTTTTTCTCTTTAATGTTTATAGCACTTGTTGTGATTTTGCTTCATAAAATGCCGATAAACTGCTCTAAAAACATAATTAAACATTGAAAGACGCTCAAGTCATGCATAGCTGCGATGCCAGTATACTTTTTATGTTGCTTCTATCAATTTTTCTATGGCATCTTTTACTATAGCAACGGATTTTTTGAACTCTTCTTTCGCTTCAAAATCTAATTTAAGCTCCAAAATCTTTTCGATGCCGTTCTTTCCAAGAATGCAAGGCACGCCAATTGAGACGTCTGAAAATCCATATTCGCCCTGCAAATATGTGGAAACGCTCATAACCCTATTTCTGCCCCTCAGAACAGCGTCTGTCATGATTGCAATTACAACCGCTGGAGCGTAGATTGTGGATCCCTTAAGCTTTATAACGTCTAAACCAGAGGTTTTCGTTAAGTTCACTATCTTTTCAATCTGTTCTTTTTTGAGCAAGGCGGTTATTGGTATTCCAGATACAGAGGCGTAGTTTACTAGGGGCACCATGGAGTCTCCATGTTCTCCGATAACTAAGGCGCGAATATCTTCTCTTGAAACGCCAAGTTCCAATGCGATGTAGGATCTGAAACGAAGCGTGTCGAGAATGTTTCCCATTCCAAAAACGCGGTTTCTCTCGAATCCAGATTCTTTATAGGCAATGTAGGTCATAACGTCAACTGGATTTGTCACAATCATGAGTTTGCATTCTGGAGCATATTTGACAACTTCCTTAACTATGGATTTAACTATTTTCGCATTTTTGGTCATCAAATCTAATCGGCTCATTCCTGGTTTTCTGGCTTCTCCAGCCGTTACTATTACAAGTTCTGAGCCTTCCATTTCGCTAAAATCGTTTGTTCCTTTTATTTTTCCATCAAATTCTATGGCTGGTGCGGCTTGCATCATGTCAAGGGCTTCGCCTTGAGCCAAATTTTCTGCTATGTCTATTAAAACAACATCGCTTATCCTAAACTCCAAAATTCTGAAGGCTGCGGAGCTTCCAACTTTTCCAGCGCCAATTATTGATATCATAATTTGTTAATGAGAGTATGTTTCTCATAAATGTAACGAAATTATTCTCTGCACAAAAAGTTCAAGAAAACTTAATTAATTAAAATTCTTCTCTATTCTTCTGGGCTTTGTTATTAGCAGCCCTGGTAGTATAGTCCGGTCTAGTATATGCGGCTGTCGCCCGCAGGACCCGGGTTCAAATCCCGGCCAGGGCGCCATATTTTTAAGTTAAGATTCTAGAAAGAGTGTGATGAGTAAAGTTGTGGTCTTCTTCGAGGCATGTGGATAAGCGTTCGCCGAATGTTTGGTTACTTGACATTTTAAAAGATTCAAACCTTGAAGCTGAAGTGAAGTATGATGAAAACTTTTTGATTGCTAAGGCTTCGCAGAGCGGTTTGTGTGTTGCTTGTAAGGGTTCACGTTTTTTGTGTGGAAAAACCCGCTGTCCCATAATTGTTAAGGCTAACTACTTTCTGAAAAGTGTACCGTTAATGCAAAGCGAAGACATTGCTGGTGCTTCGCCGCCAAGCGTTTTTGTTGGAAGAATTGGTTATCCCTACGTTTATGCTGGTCCGCTTGTCCCGCCGGTTCAGGAAGACACAAGCGTTTATGATTTGCCAGAGTTTTGGTTTGGAAAATCCATAGACGAAATTGTTGGTTTCCGCTCCATGCTTATCCGTGGAAAACATAGGGTTCATGTGCAGAAGTTTGAAAAGGCTGGAAAAATAATTGACAAAACCCGCGAATTGGCTTTGGCAGTTAACCCCGTAGATGTTGAACTCCTTCTTAAGAAGAAGCCTAGAGGTTTCATACTCTTAGATGATGAAGTTCAGCCCTTTGGGCCTTCAGCACCTATCCGAGACTTAATTGTTGGCAATGCCAGATGGGACCATCAAATAGAAAAGGCCTACAACGACACAGACTTGAAGGCTGCTGAAGCTGTTTTGGAGCTTTATGGCAGAGGCGTTTTTGTTACCAAGATTCAAAGGGCTTTTAGCGTTGGCTCTTTCGGTTTGGAGAAGAATAGGCGGTTTGTGCCTACACGTTGGAGTATAACAGCTGTTGACAGCATAATATCAAAAGAACTTATGGAGAAAGTTAAGACTTTTCCTGAAATAAGTGAATATAGAGTTTACGAATCAGTTTATTTAGATAACATTTTTGAAGTTTTGATGCTTCCAAACGCCTGGAGTTACGAAGCCATAGAAGCTTGGTATCCGGGAACAGTTTGGAATCCAAGCGGCAAAAATGTCGTTATGTTTTCAGATTGGGAAGGCTACGAGGGAAGAACCACATATGCGGAAATTGGCGGATGCTATTATGCAGCACGCCTAGCAGTTTGCGAACAACTCGTAAAAGAACAGCGTCAAGCCACTGTTATAGTCTTAAGAGAGGCGCATCCAGGCTACATAATGCCCGTCGGCGTATGGCAAGTAAGAGAAAACGTGAGAAACGCCATGCATCAGAAACCCTATATTTTCAAAACTTTGGATGAAGCCCTACGCTTTATTGCAAGCAGATTCCAAATCCCACTACAGCGATGGATAATGAGAAGTGAACTGCTGAAAAATGCACTTTTTCAAAAGAAAATAACGGATTTTATTGCTAAAATGTAAAGTTTGGAATTATAAGTAACAGATAAAAATGTGAATGGCAAAACAGTCGCTGTGGCGATAGCTTACGAACGAATCTAAGTTAAAAAGTTTCTTTAAAGCGCTTCGAGGTTTACTTGCTGGCTTATACGATGCTCTTTTCGGCTTTGTATTTCACTCTTTTAAGAGCATAAACCGCAAGGTTAGGTCAAAGTTTCCTGTTTGGCGTATGGAAGAAGAAACTTTAGAGCATGTTCACTCTGTAATTAAGGTGTTTAAGTGGATAGTTTTGCCTGCAAGCCTCATCTATGTATTTTCACTTTTCTACTTTTTTAATGAAAATGCCTTGGGCTCCATGCTGTGGGGAATATTAATTTTCTTCTATAGCAATTTCCTTCCCGACTTGCCATTCATCTACAGAAGGAAAAAAGATGAGGAAGTAACCAAAGATTTACCATGGTACAAGAAGTATATTCTTTTACTGTTTGCGCCTTTGCTAATTTGGATTTTGTTTTCTGGAATGCGTCTAAGCTGGAAAACGAGAGAAACGTTTCATGACTTCAAATCTTTAACAGTCTATGGAATCTTTCTTCTAGCCTTAGGCTTTTTTGCTTTTGTTAAATTTCCAATCGCTGTTGGAAACTTGTTCGAGATTATGTCTTTGCCGCTTTATGGTATTGCTGGATATTTAACCCATTTGAAAGTAGACAAAGTATGGTAAATTTTTGAAAGCTATAGGTTTGCAAAAAGCTTAATACATGATATCTCCGTTTAGGAGATAAAATTCTTTAAGTGAAAAAGCCAATTAAGGAAGGATTTAAATTGGATCCTGTTACGCTTGCACTGATACTTGCTGGTTCAATAATTGTGATAGGTTTTCTGGGCAATTACTTGTTTGAACGTAAGGGTTTTCCAGACATGCTTCTCCTCATAGTTTTGGGCATGTTGTTTGGACCTGTTTTCGGTTTGGTGGATGCCACTTCTATAATGGGTTTGGCTCCATATTTGGCTGCATTAGCATTAGTTTTCATCTTGTTTGATGGTGGGATGGCGATGAATATTTATCGTGTTTTCGCTGAAAGCCCAAGGGCTGTCATTCTTGCTATAATTGGGTTTGCGCTGAGCGTCATTGCAACAACTCTGTTCATGGCGTACATAGTGATTCCGCCAGACGTGCCAATCTTATATTCTATTCTATTTGGAACGATTTTTGGAGGAAGCAGCAGTGTAGCAGTGATTTCTTTGGCTTCCCGCATTAAGGTTAGCGAAAAATGTTCAACAATATTAAGCCTTGAATCTGCGCTTACAGACATTTTTTGTATAGTTTTTTCCTTGGTGGTCATAGACATAATATTAAAAGGTGCGGTGGACTTAACAGCGGTTGGTCAGTCTATTGCAAGTCGGTTTTCAATTGGAATTGTGCTTGGAATAATTTTTGGCCTAATCTGGTTAAGCATATTGAAGCGAATTGCAAAAGCCTCTTACGTTTACATACTCACATTAGCTGTTGTCCTTTTAGCTTATTCACTTTCGGAATTCTTAGGCGGAAGCGGTTCCCTCTGTTCCCTACTCTTCGGCATTATGTTGGGTAATGAAAAGGAAATTTACAAAATTCTTAGGATGGAGAGACCCCCTGACATGGTGGTTGATGCGGGATTAAAAAGGTTTGAATCTGAAGTTGCTTTTCTCTTGAGAACGTTCTTTTTTGTCTACATAGGTTTGATTGTGTCAATTAGCAACATCACAATTGTGTTAGCTGGAATAATTCTTTCGCTTATACTTCTTTTAGTTAGATTCGGCGCTGTAGCATTAACAACCGTCCGCAGCAGTGAACTCATAAAGGAACGGTCGATTATGAGCATAATACTGACAAGAGGTTTAGCAGCAGCTGTTTTGGCAACATTGCCGCTGCAATATGCAGATCCAGTAAAATATCCAGAGGCTGGTCCTATTTTTGAGGTTTTAGCGCCCATTTACATTAATCTGGCTGTCGTAATAATTTTGGCTACTGCAATAATAGCCACTGTTGGCATTCCATTACTCAAACGAAAGGCAGAATCATAGTTGCATGTTATTCGTAAAACATTTAAACCAAGCATACCCTTAACATTGTAAATTGGTGAACCTTGTCACAAAAAACTCAAAAACTAATTCTTCCATTTTCAGCTCCATCTGAAAATCGCACAGAACCCTTCTCAAACGAAATGGAAAAAAGCGCCATTTACTGTTTCGCCGAGTTGGAGCGAGAAAGGGGTGGCGGTTTAATATTAAAAAAGCCAGAGGAAAAAATGGTTTTTCTGGCTGAGTTCGGTTATCCATTATGGCTTTTTCCATGGGACGAATTAAGCTTAATCTTTGATGGGCTAAAAACAAAGGCGCACACTCTAACTTATAGAATTGTTCCAGACGTAAAAAATTTCATGGAAAATGTGCAGAGAAGCTCCAAGAGCATAGAGACTTATATAACTTTTCTGTCCGACAACATTAACTATTTTCAAATATCCAGCAGCGAAAAAACAATGACAATAGATGCGCTTATTACAGAACCAAACTTCCTTAATGAGTTTAACTTATACGTTTCAGATGCTACCGTTGAGAATTTGCCTCATGAAATTGTTTATTTGCCACCAGTTATTGATGAATCTTCAATTTCATCCGCTGCTCAAGAACTTGGAAACCTAAAATCACAGTTCAAGGAGGACGTCACTCTTCTTTATAATAGCATGAAACTCCTAAACAAAACAACCCGCAATTTCGCTAAAACAATACATGGCAAAATAAGGGCAGTTAGGGAAGAATTCAACAATGAGATTGAGAAGCAAAAAAACATTATAATGCCAAAGATTGAACGCATAAACGAGGAATACGACGAGCTAATAACCCAAATGACAAGGAATTTTGAGAAACAACTTCTCCCTTTACAAAAGGAGAAGGTGAAATATGAAAAGCTTAAGGAACAAACTCTCACAAAAATTGAACGCTGCAAAATAGAAGCAAAAACATGCTCCGCCAATAAGGATGTTGTTGGCGAACGAAAATGGAAAGAAAAAGAGTCTGAAAGCCGAAAAGAGTTTTCAGAAATTGAAGTTAAGATAGAGGAACTTGAAGAGAAGATAAAGGAACTGGAAGAAAATAAATCTGCTGAAACTTTTAGATTGAGGTCTGAATGGGAAGCAAAGGTTAAAGAAGCCCAAAAGGAACTGCTGGAGCTTGAAGCCTCTCGGGACGCCAAAATCCAACTTTACAAACAAGAAATGGAAAAGCTGGAAAAACAGAACTCAATTATAATTGAACAGATCGATAAGACGGCTAAAATGAGGGAAACAGATGTTTCCAATTTTGAAAAGTTAGGAATCAAACCCACAAGGACAAAAAACGCTCTAATTTACTTGCCCTTCTATTTGGCTTGCTACCAGTCTGAATCAAAAAAGCGTTATGCCTTATTTCCACCGTCTATTGTAAATAGCGTAAGCTTTTTGGCAAAAATTAAAGGAGCCTTGGGCAAGGCAAAAGTTAAACAGCTTCTTGTCCCAAGGTTCAAAGCCATAGCACCATTCCTTCAAGGGCTTCTCACATTAATTGGGCAAGATGCAGTTTTTGAGAGGGAAATAAGCGAAGCTGGAGAAAAGGCTGACATGCTAAAATCAGATTTGATGCGAGAAAAAATTAAGAGTGGACTTGAAAAACTTAAGACGGAGGGCTGGTTTTCAGAAAAGGAATATGAATCTTTCGCAGAACCCTTCTCAAAAGCTCGTGCTCAGCCTTGATTTGATAGGCATTTCTTAACTCTTGTCTGTTCTATTCGCTGTTAAGGATATGGGGCTTTCAGTTTGTGTTATCGCTTTGCTTTTTTCGAGTATTTCTACGACCTTATCTACAAGATTGAAGTAGGCGGAATCCCTTAGGTGCTTCTCTCTGGGTCTTGGGATTTCAATTTTCACTTCTCCAACAACTTTTCCAGGTCTTGGCGACATCACTATGACTCTGTCTGCCATAAAAACGGCTTCTTCAACATTGTGGCTGACCATTATGAAAGTGTTTGTTGGTAAGGCTGGATTTCGCCAGATGTCAAGGACTAATTTACGAAGGGTTTTAGCTGTAAGCTCATCCAAGGAGGAGAAGGGTTCATCCATTAAAAGGACTTCTGGTTTTAGGGCTAATGCCCTTGCAATTCCAACACGTTGTTTCATTCCGCCTGAAAGGTCATGGGGATAAGTGTTTTCGAAGCCTTCAAGTCCAACCATTTTCAAGTATTCTTCAGCAATATGTTTTCGCTTTTCTTTTTCGATGCCGAGCACTTCTAAGGGTACTTCAACATTTTCTAACGCAGTTTTCCATGGTAAAAGTCCGAAAAGCTGAAAGACCATGGCAATTTTTGGAGTTGGCTGAGTTATGGGTTGTCCACGGAACAACACTTCACCCGAATCAGCTTTTTCGAGACCTGCAATTATTCTGAGCAATGTAGATTTTCCACATCCAGAGGGTCCAACTATACAGACGAATTCGTCGTTTCCTACTGAAAAGCTCACGTTGTCCAAGACTAATATTTTTGATTTATCCGTTGCGAACGTTTTTGTTATATTTTCTACTTCAAGCACTGACAAGGTTATACCTCCACATGATATTTTTCGAATTTTCTAAGCAGACGTCTCCAAACAAATGCTTCCATGGAGAGCACAATTATTGCAACTATGCCGAGGAGGAAAATGAGTAATACTGTGTTTCCATATTCATATCCTGCCTTATCCAGCAGCGAACCCAAGCCTGGAACAGAAAGGGGTGGAATTGTGGGTTCTGTTGATGGCATGTATTCTGCAAATATTATTGTGTTCCAACCTGTTCCCCATGAAAGTATGCTTCCAGTAACTATGGATGGCAGTATGGATGGGATAACAATGTGCGTTATCCTCTTCAAGCCTTTAAACCCAAAAAGCTGACCAACTTCTTTAATTTCTGTTGGAATGTTTTTCACTGCGCTTACGATGTTTAGGAACATGTACCATATCATGTCAAGAACAAGCATTATTATGCAAGTGAGTTCAAGGGCAACATAATCGATTCCGATAAGTTCTTTCAATCCAAGAAACAAAACTGGAAATAACGCCAATATCGGTACTCCTTGCCCGATGTCATAGAGGGGATAAAAAATAGCTGCAATTCTCTTGTGCTCTGCAGCCAGAACCCCCATGCCAATAGCCACAACAAGAGAAATGCCATAAGCTATTGCCAGTCTTCCCATGGTGAGGGCAATTAAAACTGGAAGATGGGCTAGTTGTTCTGCCGGCGGTTCGCTGAATCCTCCGCGAATTATTCCCCATGTTGGAAATTGACCAAGCATATAGTACAAGAATAAGAAGGCGGTTGAAAAAGCCAAAACTATGGTAATAATCTTTTCGATGCGTGTGTACTTTCGCAAGCGTTGGGAGGCAATAGAAAAAGCCTTTGGCCAGTGGAATCTTCCAAAATGCAATAATCTTCTCGCTCTTACAATTCCAATTTTTCCAACTCCAGACAAGTCCACTGTGAAGACTGGTTTAAAGGTGCCAGTGCTTGCCTTCTCCATAAGCCTATGCCATGTTAATGTGTTGAAGTATACGACAATGAAGGTTATGAATATTAGGAGGATTATGGAGGCGTTCATGTCTTGCCATTCATATGCAGCCATCGCTAAGAGAGAACCTAATCCGCCTGAAGGTGGCGTTACAACTGTTCCTTTGTATTGGATGTATTCTGCGGCTATCATGAAGAACCAACCATCACACCATGCAAGGTTTGCTCCAGAAATCACAGCAGGAGTAATCGCAGGCAGAATCACATGTCTAATATATCGCCATCCCGTTAAGCCGAAGCTTCTAGCCGACTCTACAAGGTTTGTTGGAATACCTCTTATGGCTCCTAACACTCCGAAGAATATGGCCCAAGCCATGGACGTGAAGAGTAAGACAATCACTGAAAGTTCAATTCCTAAAGGACCTAAGGCGAATAGAAAACCAATAACCATTGGGAAATATCCAAGTATGGGAATCGACTGTAGGAGGTCTATGAAAGGTGTGAGGACAAGCGATGCCCACTTGTTTGTGGCGGCTAATATGCCGAAGGAAACTCCCCAAGCAACCGAAATCAAGAGCGTGATTATGATTCTTGAGACTGTGCTAAATGTGTACAATGGGAGGTTTTTAATTTCTGGATAATTCACAAAAGTTACGATTAGCCAAGTCATTATGCAGAGTATGAATAGTCCACCGACGAAGCTTATCAGGTATTTTCGCAAAGCCCATGCGCCTACTTAACCTCAACTATAATAGGCGAACAACGCAAGGGCGATTTAAGAATATCGCATGTTTAGGAATGGATTGCAAATATTGTTTTAACCTCATTAGGGTTTAATGATGAGCAACGTTTTTGTTAAGTTCATTAAACTTTTTAATTGCATAATCCACAATTTTCATTGCTTCTTCGGCGTTTCTCCATTCCTTAAATCTGACCCATTTATGAGGCTCCAACCGCTTATAAATTTCAAAAAAATCTTGAATCTCAACAAGTTTATGCTTATGCACATCCATAATATCCTTATAGCCTTCAAATCTTGCGTCATTAACAAGCACAGACAATATTTTTGGGTCTTCACCTTCTTCGTCCTCAACTATTAAGGCTCCTATAACCCTAACCTTCACTATGCATCCAACTTCAAGCGGCTCATAACTCAAAACCATTATGTCAAGCGGATCATTATCATCATACCATGTTTGCGGGACAAACCCATAATCCACTGGAAAAACCACGGATGATGGTATGATGCGGTCTAAGACGAAGGATTCCCATTTAATATTGTATTCATATTTGTCCCGTGAACCCATGATGACTTCAACAACCATGTTAAGCAGTTTTGGGGGTTTTTCGCCTGATGGGATATCTCTCCAAATGTTCATAGGCATAACCTTCAAGCTAAACGCTAAACTTGCTAATTTAGTTTTCCTCACTCTTCCCGCAATACACGCTTTTTACCCTTAAACTCCATCGCACCATATTTCGCATAAAGCTCCTTCCTCAAAGCCTCAAGCATCTCTATCTTTCTACCACAAAATTCCGCCGCCGTAACAACCTTCACTCCACGCTTTTCGGCAACTTCATAAACTGGCTTTATTCTCAACTTATAATTCAAGTCCCGTAGAAAATGATGATCCAAAACCAAAGTGTGAAGGCTTGTCTCTTTTATGGCTTTAACCAAGTTTGCATTGGAAATTTCCAAGCTTTTGAAGGAATAACGAAAGCCAAGCATGTAAGTCATTGGTCCGTCTACAAAAAGGACATCTGGCTTTTCGTCAAGAATGAAGCGTATTTGTTCTTCCAAAGAGGGTCCTTCAACGTCAGATGTATATAGGAATTTTTCGCTGTTGCTTTTTATGCTCACTTCTGTTACGTATCCGAGGCGTGGATTTGTTCCGTGGCAAACCGCTTTTGAAAAGCTTATGAGGGTTCTGCCCAACTGGAAGCTTTTTGCGTCGGCAACCTCGAGTCTCTTTGGCATTCCTTTTATAGCTTGAAGAAAGATTTCGGCTCTTTCCTTTTGGCTTAGGTTTATGTTTTCTGTTGGATGTTTTATGAAGACAATTTTATCCTTATATATTTCTGGATTGTCTGGGCTGTGATGGTCATAATGATAATGGGTTACAATTAAAACATCAGAGTTCTCCGCATACTGCCTAATAACCTCCCAAGACTCGTCAAGCCTTTGCCACTCTAAAGGATGCGGTTCTAACCCATAACGGATGGGCGCCAAAGCAACCCCAGGGTCTATTAAAATTTTTAGATCATCAGTTTCTATGAAAGTTGCCATGGAACGAACTCCGAAACTGTCAAAGGCTAACGGAATGATTTTGCGAATCATGATTTATCCTCCTTAAAAAATGCTTCTAACCTTTTTGTTTCTGGCTTTTTCAAGATTTCTGCACACTTTTTCGGGTCTAAGGCTTTAAACTCCAATCCAAGAGTTGCCAATAACCTCTGAACATCTTTGGCAATGTTAGGCGCCACTAGTATTCCTCGCACTTCACGGTTTGCTTTGAGTTTAATAGCTTCAATGTATTTTGCAAGCTGAAGGGCTGCTTCCCTTCCAGCCGTTTTACGTTTAACTTCAACAACAACCAGCTTCCCATTCTTGTCCACGCCGTAAACGTCCACAAAACCCGGCTCAACCTTCTTCTCGTAACTTATTGGCTTAAAACCTTCTTCCAAAAGTGAGGGTTCCAACAAGATGGCTTTATGCATGTCCTCCTCGCTTGCGTACAAGGCGAATTCGCCGGAATCAATAAGGTCTAAGGTGGAGAGAAACTGGATTTTGTCGAAAAACACTTTCACTGATTCGGCTGGCTTGTGTCTTACAGCACGAATTTCCAGAACATCATTTTTAGTTTGAATTTGGAATATGCAGCCTGGAGGTTGCCAATTAACTGGCTCATAGCCTACGGAGCGGTGGACAAGGAGAGAACCGTCCTCTTTGATTATTAATATTCGTTCGCCAGGTTCCAGTTTCGACTTTGCTCTGCCAATATAGTGAACCCAACATTTACCCACAACAATTACCGTTTTGTGCTGAGAAACAGCATCCTTAACAGCGTTCGCTGCCTCAGCAACATTTGGGTTCACAAGCACATTCAAATTTTTCGAGTTTGCCAACTCTTTCGCCAATAATTTTAGAAACCCGTATACATACATAAGACTTCTGAAGAACACTCATGAGCGAATGGAAAAGAAAACGCAGCATAATGCGCCGCTACGATTTAACGGCGCACATTTATGATATGCGCTATGCCGAAGAACAAGCGGCTAAGATTGAAGCAGCATTAGAAAAACTAACAATTGAGAAATCGGCTTTTGTTTTGGATGTTGGCTGTGGAACTGGAATTCTATTTGATTATGTTGCAGAAAAAGTTGAAACAGTTATTGGACTGGACATTTCCAGAAAAATTTTGCTCCAAGCCAGAAAACGCGCAAAAAATTTTCAGAATGCACATTTAATTTTGGCTGATGCCGATAATATTCCCTTAAGAGAAAACATTTTCACATATGTTTTTGGAGTAACACTTCTTCAAAACATGCCAAATCCCGCTAAAACCTTGAAAGAGATTAGGCGTGTTGCAAAGGAAAATGCAATGATTGTTGTTACTGGTTTGAAGAAGGCTTTCACTGGGGAAGAGTTTGAAGAATTGCTGCGTTGTGCTCACCTCAAACCCGTTAATTTGAAGAGTGAAGACCTGAAGTGTTATGTGGCTGTTTGCACAAAAATTTACCATTGAAATATGGGAAGTTTTAAAACCAAACTATATATGAAAGTTGAGTATAGGCTATACTTCAATTACGGCTACCACATCGTGAAGATGCGGTTTGGTGAATTCGATGCCGTTAAAAACAATGAAAACAGATACAGCCAAAACATTAACATTAGAATGGGTTTTGCATGTAAAAAATTACAAGCTGAACCTTAACAAGGACTTATGCGTAGGCTGTCAAATCTGCGCTTTAGCCTGCCCAAAAGAAGCTATCAAAATTGAAAAACAGCCTAAAATTCATGGAGAAAAGGCTAAAAAAGCCAATGTTGACATTGATTTGGCTAAATGTAATTTCTGTGGAATATGCGACATACTGTGTCCTTTTGGAGCGATAAAAGTAACAATCAACGGCGAACATATTCTCTCAGTTGTTGAGAAAGAAAGTTTTCCCCAATTGATACGTAATATTCAAGTTGACACAAGCAAGTGTCCAATAAAATGCGATGAATGCGAAAAGGCTTGTCCCTTAGGATTAATTAAGATTGGATGGATAACTGCTGATGGAAAAGTTTTAGAAACCAAACCTAAAAGAAAGCGGAAAGGGCTTAAAATAAAAATTGACATTGAAAAGGAACGTTGCCCATGCTGCAGAATCTGCGAATTCAAATGCCCCGAAGACGCCATCCACATGCGCAAATTCTTCCACGGAAAAATCCTCATTCACCAAGAAAAATGTCCAGAGGGCTGCACCGACTGTTTGGATGTTTGCCCAATAACTGGAGCTCTATACTTTTCCGATGAAGATAGGAAGGTTCATGTAAACGAGGTTTTCTGCGTTTATTGTGGAGCTTGCAAAGCTGTTTGCCCAGTTGAGGAAGCCTTAGAGCTTAAGAGAACTAAAATAATTCACACGCCAGTCCGTTCTGGAGCTTGGAACAAAGCCTTGGAAAGGTTAGCCTCTCCGATTGAGATGAGTAAAGAGTTGAAGGCTAAAGGCTCCAAGAAGGTTGTGGAGTCTGTGGAAAAAAGGTTGGGATGGATGCGTGCATAATATGGCTGAAAAAAAATTTGAAGCTGCAGAGCCGAGGATTGGAGTTTTCATATGTCATTGCGGCTTAAACATTGCAGGCGTATTGGACATAAAAGAGCTTGTTGAATATGCAAAAACTTTGCCAAATGTTGTTTATGTGAAAGACAACCGCTACACATGCGCAGACCCTGGACAGGAGGAAATAAGGAAGGGGATTAGGGAGCATAAGCTAAACCGTGTTGTTGTTGCAGCTTGTTCGCCGCGAATGCATGAACCCACTTTTAGGAGAACGGTTTCCGATGCCAATTTGAACCCGTTTCTTTTTGAAATGGCAAACATCCGCGAATTCTCATCATGGTGCCATCCAAGCACACCGAAAGAGGCAACTGAAAAGGCTAAGGAACTGATAAAAATGGCTGTTGCAAAGGCAAGGTTGCTTCAGCCCCTTGAAACCATAGAGGTTCCAGTAATCAATAAGGCGTTAGTTATAGGCGGAGGCATAGCTGGAATGAATGCAGCCTTAGACTTGGCGGAGATGGGCTTCAAGGTTTACCTTCTTGAAAAGGGGGAAAGCATAGGCGGTCACATGGCTCAGTTGGATAAAACCTTTCCAACCCTTGACTGTTCCATTTGCATTGAAGGTCCAAAAATGGTTGATGTGGGGCGGCATCCGAACATTGAAATTATCGCTTTCGCTGATTTACTAAGCGTCAGCGGTTTTATAGGGAATTTTAAAGTTAGGATTAGGAAAAACCCGCGTTATATTATAGCTGAAAACTGCACTGGCTGTGGCGAATGCAAAGAAGTTTGTCCCATTGAATATCCAAACGAGTGGGACATGAACCTCGGCGTTAGGAAAGCCATATCCGTTCCCTTTGACCAAGCTGTTCCGCTTGTTTACACAATAAACATGGATTATTGTATTGAATGCTACAAGTGTGTTGACGCTTGTGGGGCGAGACAAGCTATAAACTTTGAGCAGAAACCAGAAGAAATAGAGTTGGAAGTTGGCGCCATAATTGTGGCAACAGGCTATGACATATACTTGCCCTACGACAATCAGTTATATGGTTATGGCAAATACTCCAACGTGATAACTTCTCTGGAGTTTGAACGGTTAATACTTGCAGCTGGACCAACGGGCGGCAAGGTTGTTAGGGCTTCTGATGGGCAGAAACCGCATAGTGTAGCCTTCATCCAATGCGTTGGTTCACGAGACACAAACAAATATCCTTACTGTTCAAACTTCTGCTGCATGTACACTTTGAAGCACGTTGTTCAGCTTAAGGAGAAATACAAGGATGACATAGAAGTTTACGTTTTCTACATGGATATACGGAGCAACTTCAAGGGTTTTGAAGAATTCTATCAAAGGGCAAGGGAACTAGGCGTAAACTTTGTCCGCGGAAGAGTAAGTCGCGTCTTGGAGGTTCCTGAAACAAAAAACTTGCTTATACACGCTGAAGACATGACATTGGGTCAACCAATAGAAGTTGAAGCTGAAATGGTTGTTCTCGCAACTGCAGCCATACCGAAAAAAGGCTCAGAAGAAATTGCACGAATACTTAACTTGACACGAGGAGCAGACGGTTTCTTTATGGAAAGCCACCCGAAGCTTAAACCCTTAGATGCTCCAACAGACGGAATATTTTTGGCTGGTTCATGTCAAGCGCCAAAGGACATACCTTACAGCGTTTCACAAGGAAGCGGCGCAGCGTCAAGGGCGGCTACTGTGCTTTCTAAGCCTACTTGGAAGATAGAGCCCATAGTTTCCGTTGTAGACCCAGACAAGTGCAGAAATGTTACGACAAAGTGTGGAATTTGTGCTGAACGCTGTCCATACGGGGCTATAAAAATTGAGGAAAAGAAACCAGCGCAAGTGATAACCGCCATGTGTCACGGGTGTGGAACATGCGTTGCAGAATGCCCAGCAGACGCCATAACGCAGATGCACTTCACAGACGCCCAAATCTTCGCCCAAATCAGAGCAGCCTTAGAAACAAATCCCGAAGACAAAATTTTGGCTTTCCTATGCAACTGGTGCAGTTATGCTGGTGCGGATTTGGCTGGCACAAGCAGATTTGAATATCCGCCAACAATTCGCCCTATACGTGTAATGTGTTCTGGCAGGGTTGACAGAGACTTTGTCCTCGAAGCTTTCAGACTTGGAGCTGGAATGGTTCTTGTTGCCGCATGCCACCTACCCTATGACTGCCACTATATTAGTGGAAACTGGAAAATGAAAGCTAGAATGGATGCCTTAGCGCCTATGCTTCACAAACTCGGATTAAGTCCAGAAAGGTTCCGAGTGGAATATGTTTCCGCCGCTGAAGGCGTAAAATTTGCAGAACTCGTTAAAGAAATGACTGAGCAGATGAACGCTTTAGGCAAGGACAAGATTAAAGCTGAGAATGCTAAGCTGCGTCCAATTTTGGAGAACATGTTAAAGAGAAAGGAAAAGAAATAACTTAAAATGGTGATTCCACGGCATGCCAAAACAGAAAATGATAGACATTCTCTACGAATTAATGAAAAACTCTAAAAGAAGCGACAGAGAAATCGCAAAAGCCGTCAAGGTTTCCCAACCAACGATAACACGGATGAGGAGAAACCTTGAAAAATTCGGATACATCCGTGAATACACAGTTATACCAGAGCTTGAGAAAATAGGCTTCGAAATTGTAGCTTTAAACTTTCTATCCGCAAACGTTACCCCAGAACAAATGAAAGAAATTCAAGATTGGCTTTTGAAGAACCCGAAAATTCTCTTCACAACTTTCGGCGAAGGTCTCGGCGGGAAAACCCTTTTGCTTGTTTCAGTTCATAAGGATTTCACGGATTTTTCCGCTTTTTCTCGTGAACTCAAAGGCTTATTCGGTTTAAAAGTCTCTTCGGCGGAGAGTTTTCTGTTTTCTCTTAAAAAGGATGTCGTTAAACATTTTTCCTTCAAAAATCTTGAAAGACTATGATGGCAAATATTTAAGAATCATTTGTATGCTTACAAAGAGTAAAACTATGCCAAAAATTCTTCGAAGACTTTTGCCCGAAATTCTTTTAGAAGCGTAAGCGCCAACTTGGGCGCCAAATATTGTTCCAAGGGCTAAGAGGAGCGCATATTCAAAGTATATGTGGTTTGCCATATAATGCTCCGCCACGCCTGATATGGAAGTTATAATCATTGTGAACATGGATGTTGCCGTGGCGTTGTGGATTGGCATTTTTAGAGCGAAAACCATTATTGGCACAACAAGAACGCCGCCGCCAATTCCTAAAAGCCCAGATGCAAGCCCTCCGAAGAAGCTTAATCCAGCCCCTAAAAGGACGTTTCTTCCAGAACTAACAACTTCAGCATCAGATTTTAAAGTTATTTGAACCTTTTCAGGGTTTGCTTTCCTGCTTCTAAAATCGTTTAGGCTAATAATCATGCGTAAGGCTACAAAAATAATGAAAAATCCAAAAATCAAACCCAGCAAGTTCGGTGGAATTATCCTAGTGAGACGGGCGCCTAAGAAGGCTCCTGGGGCTGTTGTTACTGCCAAAATCAAGCCTGTTTTGTAGTATATTCTCTTTTGTCTTGCATAGTTTATTGTTGATGCTGCCGCTGTGAAGATTATTGAGGTTAGGCTTGTTCCCACGGCGTTGGCTGGAACAAAATTGTAAAGGATTGTTAGTATGGGAACTATGAAGGCGCCGCCCCCTATGCCTGTTAGGGAAGCTATTATTCCAACAAGAAAACCAAATATGGTTAGCAGCAAATCCCACATTTAGGCTTTCTCCATTAGCCGAATTTTTGTTTTGCAGCGTAATAAACTGCGCCTATTAATAAACTTGTGGTGCCCATTATCCATGCTTGTGGTGAAACAAAAATGATAAAAACCAAAAGAGCCAGGCATGTGACTGCTCCAATTGCGGGGATGAATTTTGGATATTTCCTCTCCTCAATCTTCAACCGTAAGGCTGAGAAATTTGCTAAAGCGTAGTAGAAGAGTAATGCGAAAGTGCTTATGGCTACAACATTGGTAAGGTCTATTGACAAAACAAGAATTGTCATTAAAACGCCAATAATCCAAATGGAATAGTATGGCGTAGCATATTTTTTGTGAAGTTTGCTTAAAGCGTTGGGTAAATCTTCTCTTCTTGCCATGGCATAAGCCATGCGGGAAACGCCTAAAATTGATGTGAGTAAAACGCTTGCCGTAGCTAGCAATCCTCCCAATGAGACTAGGTATTCTGCCGCTGGGTTTTGGGTTATGCTGATGGCTTCTTTCAATGGTGAGTTAGACTCAGCCAAACTTCTTTCTCCAACAAGTCCAATGGCAACGGCGCCGACAAGAATGTAAAAAATTGTGGATATAACCAATGAGAGCAGCATTGCCCTTGGAACAGTACGTTTTGCATCCTTAACTTCCTCAGCTATTACGGCAA
>Ga0315298_1002224_pt1 | contig 33409 bp, 31 predicted proteins | sample WHS_1_MG_FD_203077 | JGI IMG/M metagenome (GOLD analysis project Ga0315298, IMG submission 203077) | Extremophilic microbial mat communities from Washburn Hot Springs, YNP, Wyoming, USA - WHS_1_MG | ecosystem: Environmental > Aquatic > Thermal springs > Hot (42-90C) | place: USA: Wyoming...
AAAATTTGCTACCTTCCTGAATTACTGCAGTGTTACCAGGGATAAATACCTCAAAGATTGCGTTTCGAATAGCAAAAATAATAGCGCTTTCAATAAGTGTGATCATAAATTCAAGTTTTATACCCGCCTTTGCAATCTGTTCTGCCCTTTCTATAAGACCTGCACCAAGATTCTGCCCAATCATCGTGACAAGCGCAGCACCAATGCCATCAACAACTACAAAAATGATATGTATAGCTCTGTCGCCAATTCCATAAGCGGACAACGCAACCTCTGCGTTGGGAAGACGACCAATAAGGGCTGTTAGAACAACAAAACCTAAAGAGGTTGCAGAATTTCCGACCGCTGCAGGAAAACCAATTTTAAAAATCCTTGAAAACCACTCTAAGTCTATCCTTAAGTGAGATACAGATATTTTTACTCCTTTTGTCCCTTTAAACAGAAAATAAATCGCTATAAGTCCAGCAAGTGCTTCTGTAATAACCGTTGCAACTGCCGCACCAACCACAGTAAGCCTTGGAAATATCCACCAGCCGAAGATAAGAAACGGGTCAAGCACTATATTAAGAATGTTTGTTACAAGTGAAATTTGCATTGGCGTAACATTATCTCCTTTTGCAGAGAGAATATTCTGAAATGCAGCACTTACAAATAGAAAAGGAATTCCCAAAACATACACTTTCATATACTTAATTGCAGTATTTGATACGCTTTCAGCATTTGTAATAAATTTTGCAACAGAAGGCATAACAAAAAAACCTACAATTGCAACAACAATACCTGCAAGCGTAAGGAAGGATAAAACCTGCGATGCTGCATGGTTTGCGTTTTTGTGGTCATTAGCACCGGTATACTGAGAAACCAGTGCAACACCTGCAAATCCAAAGCCTAAAGTAAATGATATAATAAACCACACAATCGGGAATGCAACCTGAAGTCCTGCAACTGCACTTCCAGACTCAGCTACGGGTAAGTGTCCAAGATAGAATGTATCAGCCATATTGTAAAAAGTAAAAAGTATTTGTGAAATCATCAGCGGCAAACCGAGTTGGAACATTATTTTTACAGGATTACCGTTTAAAATTTCTTCTCTTGAAACTTTTCGCATTGTTCACCTCGTAATTTATAAAACTTCAATCACAACCTTAATATTTTTACCATCTTGATCCATATCAGTATCCACATTTAAAATAGGACCTTTAAAGTCGGGATCATTCAAAACCTTCTCTAACTCTTCTATATCGATCGGGATTCTTTCTCCTTCGACTTCAATATAATTTTTGTTCAGTAATTTAGCAGTTTTAGTAAAGAACCTCAATAAACTCAGCGGTAAATTGACTGAAACTTTCCTTGCACCGTTCTCCAAAACTTCGATTCTTACCTTTCTTGAAGTCGCTCCTTTTTCACCTTCTTTCGATTCATAAATTGCATCAATGAGTTTCATTGCCTCAACTTTACCAATCTTTCCTTCTTGAAGTAAATCAAGAATCTTCTCTAATTCTTTCATTCAAGCGCCTCCTTTAATTCTTTCTTTTGAGATAAACTCTCTACATTCATTACATTCGGATTATTTAACGCCCATATTACAACCAAAATTGATACCACACCCGACAAAAATGCAAGAAAACCAATAGACGCACCTTTCCCAGTTCCAAAAATTGCCGTGATCACATTTTTGCTTTCAAAATATCTAACAAGAACTTTGTCAACAAGAGGACCTGAAGCAAGCATAGGAATTGCTGTTGCAAACTGTGCAATGAATCTTCTTGCAGAGAAAACTCTACCTTGAAGGTTCACAGGAACAATACTTTGCCATATAGATTGAGAAGACGCATTTGCAAAGACATTGGAAATCCCCATAAGAAGCCCTGTAAAAGATATAATTATAACTGAATACGAAACACCAATGAGAATTTGTCCAAATCCTCCCATTAGAAGCCCCATAAGAAGAGTGTAAATTTTCTTTCTTGTCCCGCCCCAGATGCTCATAATAATTCCTCCAAGGATACCTCCGACACCAAAAATAGTTTCAACGGTTCCAAGTATAACACTATTTCCGTTGAATTTTCCCAAAATCATTGGTGAAAAAAGGGTATTCCAAAAGCCACCAAAGAAGTTGATAAGCAAGAAAACCATAAGAAGAGATAAAAGTTCTTTCCTCTCAAAAATGTACTTAAATCCAAAAACAGCATCTTTTATTATAGTTTCTCTTACTTCTTCAACCTTTGTTTCTGGAATTATTACTAGTATAACCACTGCAATTGCAAAAACAAATGTAATTATATCGATAAGCATAATTCCTTTAAGTCCAATGATCGCATATAGAAACCCTGCTAAAAGAGGTGCAATAAGAGCAGGAGCGCTTTCTGTTAAGGAGAACAATCCGTTTGCTCTGCCATACTCATCTCTTGAAAGCATAGTACTAATAGTTACAGAATAGGCAGGCCATTGGAATGTATTGAAAGCACCGGAAACAAATGATGCAATATAAAGAAAAGATAAACTCAACTTTCCTTTTAAGAAAAGAAGTAAAGTAAGAATTGTAACAATACCAGAGGCTAAGTCAGGCAAAATAAGAGAAATTTTCCTTGGAAGCCTATCCACAAGAGCGCCTGCAAGAGTTGAGAATATCATATTCGGGACAAAGAATGCAAAAGCAAGTATGCTAAAAGGAGTTGCATTTCCTGTAGTTTTCCAGATCCAGATACCTAAACCAAACTGTGTCATTCCAGAGCCGACAAAACTGAGAATTTGCCCTATTGTAAGAAGAGTAAAACCTTTAAATCCCTTTGGTCTATTCAACTACTTCCTCCACCAATATATCTCCAAATTTTGTAACAATCTCAACCTCTCCCTTACTTTCGGTTACTTTGGAGGACGATTTATTATTCACAGAGCCAAGCGTAGAAGTTGCCCTCACTAATACACTGTTTAGTAAGCTTAGTGTAACATCTCCAAAATATGTATTTAAAAAACTCTTACCGAAAAATTGTACTGATTTAAGAGAAATATCACCATTAAATGTGTTTAGTCTTGAGTCTTTAAATTCAAGATTATTTATATCAATGTCTCCTGAGTATGTTTTTATAAGCGCATTAACTTTTCCTTTGTTTGCTTTGATATCGCCTGATTTAGTATTAACATTAAGTGTTCCAAAAATATTTTCAAGTTCCACATCACCTGAAATTACTGAAATTACTATCCTGTCTGAAACATTTTTTACAAGAACATCAGAACTCACAGACTGAATCTGTAAAAATCCCAGAATCGAAGAGACATTTATGTGTGAACTTACGGATTTTATGATTAGGTTACTCTTATATGGGACTACTAACTTTGTAAAGTTAGATACTCCAATTGGTTCATCGATAACTAAAGTATTTTCGTCTTCCCTTATTCTAAGTGAACCTTGTTCAACTTTTGGAAAATCTATATTCTCCACTCCAATAATTTCTATATCAATTGACCTTAAATTAACCTGTATTTGCGAAACTATTTGTTGTCTTTCACTGTCATATCCAAGTGCTTTAAGTAGCTCTCTCTTCTCATCTTCTGTTATCTTTCCTGAGGCATAGAGTTCCTCTACCTTTTTAAAAAGGTTTTCACTCATCTTTTGCCTCCTTCAAAAGTTCTATCGCCTCATCAACTGTAATTTCTCCCTTTTCAAGCTTTGAAAGAACTTCGCTCTTAGTTAATCTATCATCGTTCTCTTCCTCGTACAAATTCAGATTTTTTAGAAGTTTGTCCAATCGTGCCTTTGCAGTTGGATAGGAGATATCAAGTCTTGCCTGAAGTTCTTTTATATTGCCTTTCGACTTCAAAAACTCAATGAGAAATTCCCTATCTTCATCATCAAGAAGCATAAACCTATCAAACTCAAAAGAACCCTGAATTGTTGTGCCACAATTATTACATTTTAACTCAGTTATAGTAAGAGGGCTACCACAAATAGGACAAACACCCACTATTTTTTTCTTCATCCCATTTCACCTCACAATAATTTTAATGCATTTTTCAATTTTGTCAAGAGTGAATTTAATAAAATTAAAAAAATTTTCAAAAATAAAAAAGAGGGGATAGTTCCCCTCTTAAAATTTACCGTTTTTCTCTATGCTACATCTACTTTAATAAGATTCGTTGTGCCAGAGACACCTGTATGTGTCCCGCATACAATAATATACCTTTCGGAAGGATTAATTAGACCCAAAGAAATTGCTATCTTAGGTGCTTTTTCGAGGATTTCATCAACGCTTTCAAAGGCACTTACCCGGTATGCAAACACACCCCACTTCAAAGTAAGGAAACGCTCACTTTCTTCTTTCGGAGTGAGTGCTAAAATGGGCGCCTGTGGTTTGTACTTGGAAACAAGTGTAGCAGTCTTTCCGCTTTCTGTTGCAACAATAACGAGTTTCACATCAATTAACTCAACAATGTCCTTAATGGATTTAGAAAGAACTTCAGGCACGCTTATCTCAATTATCTTTGCATTTTCACTTCTCAATTTCTCCTTGAACAGTGCACTTTCTTCTACCTCTTTAATAATATTTCTCATTACCTTTAGCGCAAGGACGGGATATTTTCCTGTTGCAGTTTCATTCGATAGCATCAAAGCATCGCTTCCATCAAAGATTGCATTTGCAATATCGGTTACCTCTGCCCTTGTGGGAAATTGCGTCTCCACCATAGACCCAAGCATCTGTGTCGCTGTAATGACAGGTTTTCCCTTTAGGTTCGCAAGATGGATTATTTCTTTCTGGATAACAGGCACTTTTTCAACTGGCAATTCAACCCCCAGGTCTCCTCTTGCAACCATTACTCCATTAGAAACATCTACTATAGACTCAAGGTTGTTGACTGCCTCCCATTTTTCAATCTTAGAGATGATAGGGACAACCCTCCCAAACTGTCTCATCAAGTTGGACAATCTTAAAATATCTTCCTTACTCCTTACAAATGAAAGGGCAACAAGGTCAACACCCACCTCGAGCCCAAATTTCAAATCCTCAATATCCTTCTCAGTAAGTGCTTCTATAGAAAGAGGAGTAGAGGGAAAATTTACCCCTTTGTTGTGAGAGACTTCCCCACCTTGGACTACTTCTGTTATGAGTTTTTCACTATCCTTACGGACAACTCTTAATTTTATGAGGCCGTCATTTATAAAAATGTCATCACCAACCCTTACTTCATCGATAACCCCTTTACAAGAAAGTGTTGCAATATGGTTATCTCCAGGTATTTCATTCTTTGTAAGAATAAACTCGTCCCCCTCTTTTAAAACTGCTACTCCGTCCTTAAACACGCCGAGTCTAATCTTTGGACCCTGCAGGTCCTGAATAATAGCAGGATGGTATTCAAATTCCTTCTCAATCTCTCTTATTAATCGGAGCATAGTGAGATGTTCTTCATGTGTGCCATGCGAAAAATTCAACCTGAAGGCATCAACACCGAGTTTAAAAAATTCCCTTACAGTGTGCTCATCTCCACAAGCAGGACCAACTGTTACAACTACCTTTGTCTTACCCTTTTCTATTCTTTGCTTCATAAATCTCCTTTAGTTTTTCATAATAGAATGCTTCTTCGCTTGAAAGAGTTGTGGGGATATCGATAATGACTTTAACAAAATAATCATATGGCATCCTTCTTACACCAAATTTCCTTTTCACCCTAAACTCACTTCCATACTGGGTGCCTCCCGGGATCTCAATCACTTCTTCTCCTCCCTCAATAAGCGGGATAGTCCTCTTTGTCCCCAGGACAGCCTCTGCCACTCCTATGTGCAGAATATAATAGATTCTATTCCCTTCTTTAATAAATCTGGGATCTTTTTCAACGCGAACCCGCACATATAGGTCACCTGCGTATCCGCCGTTATAACCTGCATTTCCATAGCCCCGATACCTTATCACTGTGCCATCTTCTGTTCCGGGTGGTACTGTCACCTTTACCTGAGTTGTTGTCTCTACAACGCCTGTGCCTCCACAAAAATGACACTTTTCCTTTATGACCTTCCCCGTTCCATGACAGGTAGGACAGGTTGTCTGAACAATGAATTCTCCAAAAGGTGTCCTTTGTCTTTTCTCTACAACACCCGTTCCATGACAGGTAGGACAGGTTGTTAGACCACTCCCGGGCTCTGCACCAGTCCCGTGACACACAGGACATACATCTTTCTTTCTAATAGGAATTTCAATAGTTTTCCCAAGAACTGCATCTCTGAAAGACAATTTTATCTCCACCTCAATATCTTCACCTTGGCGTTTTTGTTCTTCAGTCCTTGTGCCAAAATCAAAACCACCAAATCCAAAGTTTCTTAAAATTTCATTAATATCAGAAAAGAGATCCTCTCCAAACCCGTAAGAAGGGCCAGATGATTCAAATCCCCCACCCACTCCTACAGTCCCAAATCTATCGTATTGTGCCCTCTTTTCAGGGTCACTCAACACCTCATACGCCTCGTTTATTTCTGCCATTTTTTTTGCCGCCTCAGGGTCATCTTTATGAAGGTCGGGATGGTACTTCATTACAAGTTCTCTGTATCTCTTCTTTATCTCTTCCTGCGTTGCATTTCTCGAAACCCCGAGGATCTCATAATAGTCTTTATTAGCCATGGTTTAATTGCACCACATTAACTTGGAGTTTGCCCTCCTGCTGTTCCCCCTCCTTGCTTATACATATCCTGCCCAATCCTAGACATCAACTGGTTAACAGCATCAATTTTTGCCTTTATCATTTCAATATTGCCTTCCTTTACATACTTTTCGAGTTCATTAATCTCATTCTCAAGTGCTGTCCTGTCGTTTGAATTTATTTTATCTCCATAATCCTTTAAGAACTTCCTGCCCGAATAGACAAGCGTATCTCCACTGTTCTTAATTTCGATCTCCTCTGCCCGTTTTCTATCCGCCTCTGCAAATTCCTCTGCCTCTTTTTTCATTCTCTCAATCTCTTCTTTGGAGAGTTTGTTACTATTTGTAACAGTAACCTTCTGCTCTTTTTTAGTTGCAAGGTCTTTTGCTGTCACATGAAGAATCCCATTTTCATCAACTGCATATGTTACTTCAATTTGAGGCACCCCCCTGGGCGCAGGTGGAATACCATCGAGAATAAATCTTCCTAAAGAAAGGTTGTCTTTTGCAAGAGGCCTTTCGCCCTGTAGAATGTGAATCTCCACGCTTGTTTGATTATCTGCAGCAGTCGTAAATATCTGAGTTTTTGAAGTTGGAATTGCTGTATTTCTCTCGATCATCTTTGTAAATATGCCTCCAAGAGTTTCAATGCCCAGGGACAGAGGAACAACATCTACAAGGACAACATTCTTAACTTCTCCTTCTATAATACCAGCCTGGATTGCGGCACCCATTGCAACACACTCCATCGGGTCGATACCTCTTTCAGGTTGCTTCCCGATATAGTCTGCAACAAATTTTTGCACAATGGGCATCTTCGTTGGTCCACCAACAAGTATTATTTTGTCTATTTGTTGTGGTGATAGTCCTGCATCTCTAATTGCCTGTTCCATAGGACCTGTGCACTTCTTTACAATAGGCTCTACGAGTGCCTCAAGTTTTGCACGGGTTATATTCATTACAAGATGTTTAGGACCAGTTGCATCTGCTGTAATAAAAGGTAAGTTAATCTGCGTTTCAAGAACAGAAGAAAGTTCTATCTTTGCTTTTTCTGCAGCCTCTCTTATCCTTACCATTGCCATATTATCGTTTCTTAAATCAATACCCGTATCTCTCTTAAACTCACCAAGGATATAGTTAACGAGTACTTCATCCATATCACGCCCGCCGAGCTGGGTATCACCTGCAGTTGCCTTTACCTGAAAGACACCTGCTCCAAAGTCCATAATTGTCACATCAAGCGTTCCACCACCAAAGTCAAATACAAGAATCTTCAGTTCTTTATCAGCCCTGTCAAGGCCGTAAGCAAATGCCGCTGCAGTTGGTTCATTCACAAGACGAACTACCTCAAGTCCTGCAATTTCTCCTGCATTTTTTGTCGCCTGCCTCTGGTCATCGTTAAAGTAAGCAGGCACTGTAATAACCGCCTTTTCCACCTTTTCTCCCAAAAACGCCTCTGCATCCCTCTTTATCTTCTGAAGAATAAAGGCAGAGATCTGTTCTGGTGTATATTCTTTTCCATAGACAACAATGCGTTCCTTCGTGCCCATCTTCCTCTTGATACCGGTAATGGTCCCTTCGGGGTTAATGGTAGCCTGCCTTCTTGCAGGCTCTCCAACGAGAACTTGCCCATCCTTTGTAAAAGCAACAAATGAAGGCACTGTCTTTCCTGCCACGCTTGGACCTTCTGCTGCTGGAATAATAGTTGGTTTTCCACCAATCATTGTAGCCGCTGCCGAGTTACTTGTGCCAAGGTCAATTCCTATAATTCTTCCCATAGTTCACCTCCTAATTTGTTGAATTATTATTTTCTTTATTTCTATGCTCTTCAGGCATAGCAACCGAAACAACTGCTGTGCGTAAAACATCGTCGCCAATATAATAACCTTTTCTTAACACTTTTACTACTGTATTTGGAGGATAATCATTTGTGTAAATAACTTCTCCAATATCTGCAATATTTGGATTATACGGCTCATTCATTACTTCAATTTCCTTTACACCATAAGAAGAGAGAAACTTCTTTAATTGTTCCTGAATGAGTTTTATACCCCGGAAATGCTCGGAGTTCTCATCGCTATTAAAAGATTCAAATGCTCTTTCAATATTGTCAAGCACCTCTAAAAACTCTTTAAAAATATCAATCTTTTCTTTGAGCAATCTTCTTTTTATCTCCCTTTCGTATATTTCAGAGTCCTTCCGTAACTTCTCTTTAAGTTTTATATTTTCCATCTTTAAATCAAAAATCTCTGAATCTTTCTCTTTCAATAGTTCTTCAAGGTCCTCCAATTTTTCATGAGAGGAATCTTCCACTTTTCCCCCTTCCTCTATACTTTCAGTCTGTTTTGGTTCATTTTCTTCTCTATGAACATTATTCTTTTCTTCCTCATTATTAGCCATCACTTACCTCCTAATTAGCAAACTCATCATCTATCTGCTAATAATTTATCAAAAATTCAATTTTAGTCAAGAGGTTCCGAAAATAAAAACTTAAAATTCTTATAGAAACTTCCTCTCAATTACATATCCAATATTGGATAGCATATCCCTTTTTGCAGTTACCACAAATGCATTTTCATAAATCTTGTAAACTCCTTCTCTGAGTTTTACAGGGCTTATACCATAGGTAATAGAAAGATTATCGAGTATATTTCTCTTGATTGAAAGTGTTGTATCAATCAAAAGGATAAAAAGGTCGGGCTTTATGTTTCTAAACCTTTCAAATGTTATCTTCAAATCGGTTAAAGATATGTTATTAGGAGGACTCTCCTTCAACTCAATTATGAGTAATTCCAACTTCCATTTTCCGAGAATATCAATATCGCCACCGTTTTTGAGTTCCTTAAGTTTCACATTTAAAATAGACTCAATATTAAACCTTTCCTTTAAAAACCTGGCAATAAAGGATTCAACAAGTAAGTCAAAATCATAACCCACAGAATACCCATTAGTTTCTCTTGAAAGAACTCCACCTTCTAATAACTGATCTAAAAATGACTTTTCCACTTTCCATTTCGAACATAGATTCAAAACTTCTCCCTTTTTTAGGATTTTATACACATAAAAATCGCTTAAAAACCTCCTTATATAATATTTCGAGAGTTCATTAAAAATATGAGAGGCACCTGTATCTTGTGGTTCCTTAAAAGTAAAATCTTTAAATCCACGAATAGACAAAAGTTCTTTAAAGTCAATCTCTTTAAAATTAGTAAAACGCTCCAGAAGTTTAAATTTCTTTTCAAAAATGTCTATTCTCTCAGACAGAATAGAGAAATCTTCCCTTTCTTCCCGCATGTTTTCCTATAAGTGCTGCATATAGTAAGCCAAAAACAAAGCCGCCAATATGAGCAAAAAATGCAACCCCACTTGCAACTCCAAAACTCGAAAGCCCTTCGAAGAGTTGTGAGAGAAACCATATAAGAAGATAAACTGGCGCAGGGATTTCGACAATGGTTATAAAGAAAAAGAAAACAAGGGTTCTTATTCTTGACCTCGGGAAGAGTAAAAAGTAGGCACCCATTATGCCTGCAATTGCTCCACTTGCACCAATTACCGGCATAGATGAGGTACTCATAGTGAGAAGTTGGACTAAAGAAGCAATAACACCTGCAAGAAGGTAAAAAAACAAAAAGTGAAAATGCCCGAAATAATCTTCAATATTATTACCGAATATCCACAGGAAAAGCATGTTAAAAATAAGATGAGACCAACTACCGTGGAGGAAAATAGAAGTGATAAATGTAAGATAAGACATACTGAAGAGAGGTGCATTAAGTATTTTAGCGGGCACAAGGCCAAATTGCCCGTAAACCGAGGCAAGATATTCTTCAGGCACAGGCATTGCTTCTGCAGTAAAATATATATACATAAATATAAGGCTATTTACGACGATCAAAAGAATTGTAAAAAATGGGACAGTTTCAATTTCTTCTGTATCTCGAAGTGGAATCATTTTTTATTCACCTACTTTTGCACCCTTAAGTGCTTCACCACACCTGCAGTGCCTTTCAACTGGCGTATGCTCAATAATGTATTTTACAACTTCCTTTAAAGTGCCTATGTTTTCATTAAATTTCTTTATGACTATCTCCTGTGTTACTGGCTCGACATTACCTTCTGCAACAATTCCTACATCGTAATCAGTTATAACTCCGATATTTACATAGCACATCTCAAGTTCTCTTGCCAAAACAACCTCAGGATATTGGGTCATATTAATAATATGGTATCCAAGTTTCGTAAATGTAAGGCTTTCAGCCTTCGTAGAGAACCTGGGGCCTTGGATGACTACCACCGTTCCTTCCCTATGGAACCTTACGCCAAGTTTTTCAAGCGCTTCAATTGCAATTGCTCTTAATTCAGGACAGTATGGTTCTGCCATACTTATATGAGTGGTTATTGGTCCTTCATAAAAAGTGCATTCTCTTCCGCTTGTAAAATCGACAAACTGGTCAGTTACAACAAAATCTCCTACCTTATATTCAGGCTGGAGGCTTCCAACTGCTGTTGGTGCTATAATTCTTTTAACGCCAAGTTCTTTAAAAGCCCAGAGATTTGCTCTGTATGGAATCTTATGAGGTGGATACTGGTGAAGTTTTCCATGTCTTGGTAGGAATGCAACACTTCTACCCTTATATTCTCCGATTGCAATAAGGTCGGATGGTGCTCCATATGGAGTTTCTATTTTAACTTCCAAAACACTATCAAGAAAAGAATAAAAACCCGACCCACCGAAAACTCCAAATTCTGCCTGGTAATTTCCCATAATGCCTCCTTAAATTATTTTTTCAAGTATATTATATCCAGATTGGAATTTTTTGCTATGTTGGAATATAGCGTTTTTCTTTGAATATCTACGGATCAGTTTCTTATTACTTTTCAATAATGGATTAAAGAGATATTCCTCAGGAAGCGCGTTTGGGCCAAAGATATAGTTCCCAAAATAAAAAATGCCCCCAGAGGGGGCAACACAGAAACTCTGTAAATTACAACTGGACTCCTGATTCCTCGAGTTTGAGAAGTCTTTCCCATTCTTCGTCTATCATCTTTTGCAACTCTTCAATTATATGTTTATTCTCGGGTTTGAAGAGATGTCTAAATCTTCCTTGACCTTTCAGGAACTCTTCAATGGGTTTTCTTTCTTTTGGCTTATAGTTAATCTTAACCCTCCCATTTTCGATTTCATAGAGAGGCCAGAAGTTTGTTTCTGCTGCAAGTTTTGAATATTGCATTGTAAGAGACGGATCGTAGTGCCAGTTTGTTGTGCAGGGTGAGAATACAGCAAGGAAAGCAGGACCATTTGCTTCAAGCCCTTTCTTTGCCTTGTTGTAAAGGTCAAGGACATTATGAGGAGCAGCCTGTGCTGCATAAGGGATTCTATGTGCTGCTGCAATTTCGACTATGTTTTTCCTCCATTGAGGTTTTCCAAAACTTACCTTACCTGCCGGGACTGTTGTCGTATTTGCTCCAAACGGTGTTGCACCACTACGCTGGTTACCAGTATTCATATAACCCTGGTTGTCGTAAACCACATACATAAACTTGTGTTGTCTCTCTAAGGCACCAGAAAGCGCCTGTATACCAATATCATAAGTTCCACCATCTCCGCCAAATGCAATAATATTTACATCTGTATCAATTTTACCCCGTTTCTTGAATGCCTTTAAGGCAGTCTCAATACCCGCTGCAACTGCTGCGGCATTTTCAAATGTAAGGTGAATCCACGGCACATTCCATGCAGTAAATGGATAGATTGTAGTTGCAACTTCCAGACAGCCTGTTGCATTCACAATAATGACAGGTTTGGAAGAAGCAGAAACTATTGTATTCACAATTGGAGGAACAGCACATCCTGCACATAGCCTGTGCCCCGGTACCAGGGGCTTTTCCTTAGATACAATCTCTTGAATCGTTGCCATATTTACCCCCTTAATCCTATGTACTTCTGAGTTTGAGAATCCACATTCCCTGAAAGAAGTTCCTCAAACACCTTTTTAATATCACTCTTGAATATATCCCTTCCCCCAAGACCAAAAACATAACTCTGCAGTTTAGGCTTTCTCTCCGATTCAAACAGTGCATTTCTTATCTCTGCATAGAGAGGCGCATAAGCACCAAATGCTATTGCTCTATCAAGCACTCCAACAACCTCAAATTTCTCAAGGGCAGATCTCATTTCTTTATAAGGGAAAGGTCTAAAGAGTTTTGGTTTTATTAAGCCCACTTTATAACCTTCTTCCCTCATCTCATCAACTGCATCTTTTGCAGTGCCTGCAGTAGAAGAAAGGACAACAATCACAGCCTTTGCATCATCCGTCCTGTATTCCTCAAAGAAAGGATATTTATTCCCTGTCAATTTTGAGAGTTCTTCTCCAACCTCAAGGTAAACATCCAACGCATTCCATATTGCTTCTTCCTGTTGCCTCTTTAATTCAAAATAATAATCTGGCAGTGCAAGAGGTCCAATCGTGTAAGGATGTTTTACATCGAGAAGATACCTATCGGGTTTCCTTTCTCCAACAAACTTCTTTACCTCTTCATCCTCAAGGACACTTACTACCTCAACATCGTGGCCCACAATAAAACCATCCTGCATGACCATAACAGGTAAAAGGACCTTTGGATGTTCAGCAATTCTTAATGCAAGAAATGTATTTTCGTATGCCTCCTGTGCATTTTCAGAGTAAATCTGCACCCAACCCAGGGTGAGTGTCCCCATTGTATCGGAATGGTCACAATGGATATTAATAGGTGCAGAAAGTGCCCTGTTTACAACAGGCATAACAATGGGAAGTCTTAATCCAGGTGCTGCTGCAACAATCTCCCACATCAGTGCAAGACCCTGTGAAGAAGTTGCGCACATTGCTCTTGCACCTGCAGCAGATGCACCAACTACTGCAGAGAGTGCAGAGTGTTCCGACTCAATGGGCACCATCTCAGTCTCAACAACACCATCAGCAACAAACTGGGCAAAAAATTCAACAATTGGGGTTTGTGGAGTGATTGGATATGCAACAACTACATCAGGATTTATTTGACGCATCGCCTCAGCAGTTGCCTGCGCTCCAGTTAAAGGTTTTACTTTTGCCATAAGCCCCTCCTACTCTTCTCTTACCATAGTAATGCACTTGGTGGGACATTCAACTGCACAGATGCCACAACCCTTGCAGTAATCAAAATTTGTCTCCAATCTCACAATACCCTTATAGACTCTTCCACCTTTTCCAACAACACCTTCTTCACTTTTTGTAACAGGGATTGCCATATCGGGACAGTAAGAGACACAAATCATACAATGGATACAGTTTGATGGGTCGAAAACAGGACGAAGACTCCTCCATGAGCCTGTTTTATACTTAAGTGCCGTTGCAGGAGGTAAGTCTGCTCCTCGCATTAATTCTTTCCAGCCTTCTTTCTCAGCCATTTTTCGCCTCCTCATAACCTCTTCTAAGGCCAATAATATTTTTTTCAACCTTCTCCTGACCAATCTTGTCCAGGAATTCTTCCTTAATCACTTCTTCCAGCGTTTCAAGTTTTACAATGCCTGTTGCCTTTACCAATGCACCGAGCATGGGAACATTCGGTGCATCCATCTTAAGAAGTTCAAGAGAAATACCCGTTGCATCAACAGTATAAATCTTCCCTTTAAACCCTGTCAATTCTCTAATCTCTTCTGGCGACTTCGTAGTGTTAACAATGAGCACCCCATTTTCTTTGTCCAATCCACCTGTAACAGGCACACTCTTTGCAAGGCCAAAATCAAAAACAAGTACTGCATCTGGCTCAACTATTGGTTCATGAGTTCTAATAACTTTGTTAGAAATACGGGTATATGCAACTGTTGGAGCACCTCTCCTTTCAGAACCATACTCAGGAAATGCCTGTATTGATTTTCCTTCCTTAAATGCAGCAAGCGCAAGCATTTGAGATCCAGACTTTGCACCCTGCCCTGCTCTTCCATGAAATCTTACCTCATAAACACCTTTTTTTGTTTGAACCACCATTTTAAACCTCCTTAATAATTGTAAGGGGTGGCTTCTGCCACCCAATCCCTTAACCTACCTCCTCAACTGTGATGCTCTGTGTGGGGCAGTTCTCTTGAGCATCTTTGTTGCAATCTGCATCAGAAATCTCGGAGATGACTGCCGCTTTCCCATCATCTTCCATCTTAAAATTTTCAGGACAGATAGAAGCACATACACCACAGCCAATGCAAGTGTCTTTGTTAATTGTAACTTTGTATTTTGCCATTATGCACCTCCATACCTAATTATATATTTTTTTTAAATATTCACAAAGAAAATCAAAACCGAATGTTCAAATTTTAACAAAAATTAATTTTCACTGCTCAAGAAATACACCAATATACCTATGAGAGAACAAGAGAGATTTTTAAAAAAACCGTTTTTCTCTTATAATTATATTGATGGCAAAGAAAATAAACATTATTAAAATAGCAATGTTCTCCATCTTTATATATTTTTTAGTAGAAACCTCTATCGGTAGTTTTTATCTCATAAACACATATATCTCATATAAAGAGAAACAAAAAGAGTTAAGTGAGTTAAAGGCAGAAAATGATAAACTAAAGGATCTTGTAAATGAAGCAAATACCGATGATTTTATTGAAAAATACGCAAGGGAAAATCTTGGGCTTGCAAGACCAAACGAAACTGTCATTTATTTCAAGCCAAACAACGAGAATACACAATCTTCACAAAATCATGATAATTTCATTAAATCCCTCTTGAAACTTTTTAAAAAATGATTATTATATACAGTGTATGGGTAATACAGAAGTAACTGGCAGAGTAATAAAAGTAATGTCGTATGGTGCTTTTGTAAAACTGGACGAAGGAAAGGTTGGGTTAATACATATCTCTCAATTCAAAGAGTTAGAAAGCGAAGGATTAGATGAACCTCTCAAGGAAGGGGACAGGGTAGTAGTAAAAATAAATGGAAAAGATAAAGAAGGAAAACTCAATCTTTCTTTTGTAAGGAAAGTGGTTGACCCACCCAAAAAATCAGAGCAGCCCAGAGAAAATTTTGAGCAACTGCTTAAAAAGTTTCTCAAAGAATCACAGGAGTCGCTCGTTGCTCAAAAGAGAAGAATAAAAAGACATAGAGGAGAGGCGGCGTAGCCCAGTGGTTAGAGCATCCGGCTCATACCCGGAGTGTCGAGGGTTCGAATCCCCCCGCCGCCACCAATTTTTCCTACTACTCTCTTATTCATCTATAACTCTCTATAAATTGGTCTAAAAATACATAAAATTCCAAAACACTATTGGATGAAAAGCCTAATTAAGAATGTCTTCAACGATTGGAAATTTTATAAAATTGTCCTATAATGTATAAAAAGTAATAAGTAATTAGGAGAAACATTATGGACAAACATAGAAAAGACGCCCGTAATAAAAGTGGGGCATCTAATGAAAACCTGCAAAAGGCGAAAGAATCAAGCATCCAAAAAGGAAAAGAAATTCTCGAAAAGTTAAACCTCTTAAAAGTGCTTGAGAATTTCACAAACGGCCTTGCCCTTCATGAAATTATTTTAGATAAAGATGAAAAACCCTGTGATTATCGTTTTTTGTACGCTAATGCCGCTTTCGAAAAACTTACAGGCTTAAAAAGTGAAAATATTATAGGGAAAACTGCTCTCGAAGTGCTTCCAGGCCTTGAAAAGTATTGGATAGACACATACGGAAAAGTTGCTATGACAGGAGAGCCAGTGCAGTTTGAACATTATGCTCAAGTTCTCGATAAGTACTATTTGGTAAATGCGTTTTCTCCAAAGAAGGGATACTTCATAACAATTTTTTCTGACATCACTGACATAAAAAAGAGGGAAGAAGAAATTTCAAGATTACTTAAATTCCAGAAGGCAGTTAGAACTATAAACCAGGTTTTATTGAAAGCGTCTAACGAGAAAAATCTTTTCAAAAAAATCTGCGATATAGTCACAAAATCAAATATTGCAAAGTTTGCATGGATTGGGCTTATAGAAGAAGGAAGTTTTGATGTAAAACCAGTGGCTTCTGCAGGACCTTATGAAGATTACATCGCAAACATCAATGTTAAGTGGGATGATTCTCCCCTTGGTAGAGGACCAACAGGGACGGCAATTAAGACAGGAAAGCCTTTTGTAATTGATAATATCGAAATAGATAAAAGATTTCTTCCATGGAGAGAACAGGCCTTAAAAAGGAATTTCAAGAGCAGTGTAGCGATTCCTTTAAAATATCGCGGCACAGTAATTGGAGCTATAAATTTGTATTCAGATAAAGAAAAAGCATTCGGGAAAAAGGAAATTGGATTTTTAAAAGAGGTTGCAGGTGATATTGTGATTGGCGTCAATTCAATAAAGATGGAGCAAACCATTATCCAAAAAAATAAACAACTCGAGAAGGCATTAAAGGACATTTTAATCGTAATGGCTAAAATGGGAGAGGCTAACGACCCTTATACTGCAGGTCATCAAAGAAGAGTTGCTCAATTAGCAACTGCTATTGCAAAGAAAATGAAACTCCCTTCGGACAAAATTAAAGCAGTAGAATTTGCTTCAATTATACACGATATTGGCAAGATCGGAATCCCCAACGATTTACTCGTTAAACCCACAAGGCTAACAGAGCCAGAGTTTGCACTTATAAAAGAGCATCCTAAAATAGGCTATGAAATTTTAAAAGATGTTGATTTCCCGTGGGATATAGCAAATATTGTGCGACAGCATCATGAAAGACTCGACGGCTCAGGGTATCCTCAAGGACTGAAAGATGATGAAATATTACTTGAAGCAAGAATTATAGGAGTTACAGATGTCGTTGAGGCGATGAGTTCTCATAGACCATATAGACCAGCACTTGGAATTGATAAGGCGCTCGAAGAGATAACAAAAAATAAAGGAAAATTGTACGACCCAGAAGTTGTCGATGCCTGCATAAAATTATTTAAGGAAGACGGGTTCAATTTCGAGGAGTAAAATCGAACATACCTGTCCAAAATTTCTTGAAACCATTTTATAAGAACAAGAGATATTAAAACTACCCCCATTTTCACATTAGTAGTTCGTATAGTTCTTGACAAGATATGCATTTGAACCCTTAAATCCATATACATATACAGGCTTTACAGGGTCATGTGCATTCCTGAATTCTATCTTGCCAGTAATTCCTTCATAAGTTAAGTTCTTTAAACTATTCTTTACCAATTCTCCTTTGGAACTACCGGCTTTCCTTATTGCTTCCAGAAGGATACCCATTGCGTCATATGCAAGATAGGCTTCGATATCGGGCTCTTTTTTATATGTCTTCCAGTAATTTTCTACAAATACTCTCCACTTCTCATTTTCTACACTGTAATGACTAATATAGTAGGCATTGTAGGGCGCACTTACTCTTGCCAAAAACTGAGGTGCATCAACTCCATCTCCAAAAACAACTGGACCAACAAAACCCTGCTTTCTTAATTCACTATAAATCATTGAGGCATCACGATAGAGATCCGGGCAGAACACAAAATCAACTTTCAAAGAAAGCATTTTCTGAATTGGAAAGGAAAAATCCAGAGGTTCATAAGGATGAGGATAAAAAGCAATGATTTTGCCACCTAATTTCTCAAATTCATTTTTGAAAACTCCTGCAAGGTAAGTCGAATATGGGTCAGATATATCATAAAGGACCCCGCCTGCTCTTCCATTTAGTTCATTATAAATAAACTCTGATGCAATTTTCCCCTGGATATCATCGGTAAAACAAGCCCTGAATGCATATTCTCTTCCCTTTGTAACGAGAGGATTTGTTGCAACAGAAGAGATAAACGGTATCTTATATTTATCAGAAACTTCACCCAAGCCAATTGCAATTCTACTAAATGGTGCACCTACAATTCCGACAAACCTTCCCCCTGAAAGCAAATTTGATACATCTTTATTTGTCTTTTCTGGATTACTTTCATCATCAAAGACTACAAGGCTCACTCTCCTGCCCAGCACCCCACCTTCTCTATTTATCTCATCCACCTTCAATTTGGCCCCGTTAACAGTGCTTTCACCAAACTCTTTGAGTTCGGTAGAAAGAGTTGCAACAACAAGAATTTTTACTCCACCAAAACAGTCAAGCGAAGTAATTGATACAATGAAGAAAACAACAAAAACGGAAAAAATTTTAAAAAGTTTCTTCATATTTTCCTCCCTATAAATTTTCTTGCTATTATAATTGTGCTAATCCCATAATCGGATGGCTCCTCTTATTAAGATATAATACCTTAAAATAAATTTAGGAAGGAGGAATCGCCCATGGATTATTATACCACAGATAGCCTAATTAAGGTAAGGCTAAAAATGATGGAGATGTATTACTCCTTTTGGTCCATCGAGAATTGCCTATGAGTTAAATAGAAGCGGTATTGCTATTTCACCTCATGGGGTATACAATGTCATTGTCTCATATCCTTCATGAGTCTGTCTAAAGAATAGCGGGAAGCAAAACTCACAAGAAAAAGAAGAGAAACGAACGAATTGTAAAGTAGAGAGGTGTGAGAGAACCGTGGGAGAAGAGTTCTATAGCAGGCACTTTTATAAGAGTTTGGAGGATATGGAAGAGGGTCTAAGAACATATGTTGAATACTATAACAAGTTTAGACCACATATGGGTTTACATGGACTCACTCCTTATGAAAAGTTGAAAGGTCTACTTGGAAGAAGGACTTCAAAAGATTTCGAAGTCTGTAACAGTTTGCCTCTTGACAAAATCTTTAATTTTGGTACAATTAAAGGCGAAGATGAAAGAGTTTACAGTCACCCAATTTAGGGAACACTACATAAGAAAAAAGGCATTTTTTATTTCACTTACAACTAATGTTCTAATTCCTTTAGGTGCTGTTTTTCTTGCTCTTATTGTTGGAAGCATATTTCTAATAACCGCTCATGTAAATCCATTAAAGGCATATTACTTAATGTTTGCTGCCTCATTTGGAAGTCTTTATGGTATTACTGAAACTCTCGTTAAAGCAACTCCACTAATTATTGTAGGTGCTGGTATTTGTGTAGCATTCAGAAGCGGAATGGTTAACATAGGAGGTGAAGGGCAAATAATTGTCGGCGCTATTTTAACAACATTTGTTGCTCTAAAACTTCCATCACTTCCTAAAATCATTTCGGTTCTGACACTCTTACTGGTCGGTTTTGTTGGTGGTGGTATCTACGGCTTAATACCGGGTGTATTAAAAGCTTATTTAAATATCAACGAAATTCTAACAACTGTAATGTTAAACAGCATAGCAACACAGGTCCTATATTTGTTACTGAGAGGCCCTATGATGGATCCATTAGAAAAAGCATTCGGGACGGGATATCCTCAATCCTCAATAATAACTCAATCTGCTTGGTTAACAAGATTTTTCCAGGGTAAAAGACTTCACTCAGGGATATTTATAGCAATAATCCTCGCGGTTGCAATGTATTATCTCTTATGGAAGACTACAATTGGATACAGGATGAGAGCTGTAGGAAAAAACAAAAATGCATCAAGATACGGTGGAATAAATGTTGAGAGATATATGATCCTTTCAATGCTAATTGCAGGAGGGATGGCCGGCATTGCAGGTGCTGTAGAAGTAATGGGAATACATCATAGACTGTTGGACGGGATAAGCGCAGGATACGGCTTTTCTGGGATAGTCGCTGCGCTTTTTGGAAAACTAAATCCCCTTGGCACGATACCCGCCTCAATTCTTTTTGGTTCAATACTCTTTGGTGCAGACAGCCTTCAGAGAACTGTTGGAATACCTGCAGCGATGGTTTACGCAATCGAAGGGCTTGTTGTGGTATTTGTCGTTAGCGGAGAGATAATATCAAGAAAAATAGCTTCAAGAAATACAGAAATATTAACAGAGGATGAGAAATGATGGGAAATTTTTTTCAAACAGGAGTAATTGTAAGTATTTTTAGTGCAGGTATTAGGCTTGCAACGCCGTATCTGCTTGCCTCAATTGGCGAGATGTTTGACCAAAGGAGCGGTGTATACAACCTAGGAATAGAAGGCATTATGCTAATTGGTGCTTTTGTGGGTTTCTACGCCGCACTTAAAACAGGAAGCTTAATACTTGGAGTACTGATGGCGGTTCTAGTTGGTCTTCTTATGGGATTATTGAGCGCCTTTATAAATGTAACTATGAAAGCAGAACAAGGAATAAGCGGAATTGGTATTTATATGTTTGGCTTTGGCTTATCGGGACTGCTTTTCCGTTTGACTATGGGTGCTATTGTATCTATTAATGGTTTCAACCCAATTGCCATACCACTCTTACATAGAATACCATTTATAGGCGAAATTCTGTTTAATCAAAATTGGATGGTATATTTTGCTTTCCTGCTTGTACCTACTTCTTACATAATTCTTTTTAAGACAACATTTGGTTTGAAAATAAGATCGGTAGGCGAAAATCCGTCAGCAGCAGATTCGTTAGGAGTATCTGTCGACAAAATAAGGTATATTTGCATTATAGTTGGGAGTATCCTTGCTGCTCTTGCCGGCGCATTTTTAACTATCGGTCAACAGAAAGCTATTTTTGTAGAAAACATTTCAGCAGGAAGGGGATTTATTGCTATTGCCCTTGTATATTTCGGAAGGTGGCAACCTACCGGAGTAATGGTTGGCTCACTTCTCTTTAGTATACTTGATGCCCTCCAGATAAGGCTTCAAATAGTAAACATTGGCATTCCTTACGAATATGCGGTAATGGCGCCTTATATTATAACGATTTTTGTACTTATATTTGTTACTCAAAAAAGAATTGGCGGACCTACAGCGCTTGGCAAGCCTTTTAAAACAGAGGAGTCATAAATTGGGCATTGCCCAAAATATAGAAAGGAGGTAAAGATGAGCAAGGAGTTAAAGAGAAGAAGACTTATTGTAAGTCTTCTTGTGTTTGTTTGTGTAGTTGGACTGGTAGCATCCTATGGATGCGGAAAGAAAGAGACAAAGGTAGAGAAATTAAAAATTGCGTTGATTCTGCCCAGTACAAAAGACGACATGTCTTGGAGTCAGGGTATGTACGATGGTGTTATGGCTGCACAAAAAGAACTTGGTGTTGACAATGTAGAAGTTAGTGTAACAGAGCAAATGCCAGACCCAGTAAATGCGGGCGCAGCAATAAGAGACTATGCAAACAAAGGATACAACATAATAATTGCCCACGGAAGTCAGTACCAGAATTCAGTGATGGAGGTTGCAAAAGATTTTCCAAACATTACTTTTGCATATGGCACCGCATATCAGACTGCTCCTAATGTCTTTGCGTATGATGAAGATTCACAGGACGGAGGCTATATTTTTGGAGTCCTTGCTGCTAAACTTACAAAAACAAAAATTGTTGGTATCGTTGGCCCGGTAAAGACTGGCGATGCAATAAAGTACAATTATGGCTTCAAACAAGGCGTAGAATCTATTGATCCTGCCATTAAAATTCTGGAATCATATACGGGGTCTTTTGGTGATACCATAAAGGCAAAAGAAATGGCTACTGCTCAAATAGATGCAGGTGCAGACATTTTAACCGGCACGGCACAGCAAACACCCGGAGCAATCCAAGCAGTCTCAGAAAAGGCAGGAGTATACTGGTTTGCCAGTGATGTAGATCAAAGTCCTCTTGCCCCGGACCATGTCATTGCTTCAGAAGTTTATGGTTGGAAAGATGCGATGCTCTACATGATAGATAACTTTAAGAAAGGAAAGTTGGGAGGAGAGGTTATTAAACTCAGTTTGGCCAATGGTAGAATTAAAATTGTTTTCAATCCCAAACTAAAAACACTTATAACTCCAGAAATAGAAAAATTATTTAATGAAACAGTTGAGAAGATTAAAAACGGCTCCATTAAAGTTAAACTACCATAATCAAACAGTAGGAGGGGAAACCCCCTCCTACTAGATATTGAAGGAACCAAATATGAAAAAGATTAAGGAAATAGAATTAAGAAATATAACAAAGAGATTCCCAGGTGTTGTTGCAAACGATAATGTAACAGTAAAATTCAAATCGCAAGAGATTCACACTCTGCTTGGGGAAAATGGAGCTGGAAAGACAACGCTAATGAGAATTCTTTATGGAATGTACCAACCAGACTCGGGCGAAATTATCATAAACAGCAAAAAAGTTAAAATATCGTCGCCAAAAGAAGCAATTGACCTTGGAATCGGAATGGTACATCAGCACTTTATGCTCGTCCCATCTTTAAGCGTGATTGAAAATGTTATATTAAACTATCCTTCTCCAAACGCACCTTTTATCGATTTTGAGTCAGCAAGAAAAAAAATAAAAGAAATGTCAGACCAATATGGTCTCAGGATTGATCCGGATGCTAAAATCTGGCAATTATCGGTAGGAGAACAACAAAGAGTAGAGATATTGAAAATTCTTTTTAGAGATGCCTCATTCATTATCCTTGATGAGCCAACATCGGTTTTAACCCCTCAGGAAGTCGAAGATCTTTTCAAAACCTTAAAAGAATTAAAAAAAACAAGAGGAATTGTATTCATCTCACACAAACTAAAAGAGGTTCTTCAAATTAGTGACAAAATTACAGTTTTAAGAAATGGGGAAGTAGTGGGAGAAACCGAACCATCGAAAACAAATATAAATCAACTTGCAAAAATGATGGTCGGAAGAGAAATTATAAACCAGTGGTCAAGAGAAAAGAGTAAAAAAGAGAGAGTCATCTTAAAAATAGAAAATTTAAACATAAAAAGTGATAAGGGCCTAACTGCAGTAAAAAATCTTTCATTAGAAGTAAAAGAAGGTGAAATACTTGGTTTAGCAGGTGTTTCTGGAAATGGCCAAAGAGAATTAGAAGAGGTACTATCCGGATTGAGAAAGGCTGCAAATGGGAAAATACTTCTCGAAGGAATAGATATTACCAACAAACCACCAAAAGAAATCATAAAATTGGGTGTATCGTACATTCCAGAAGAAAGAATGAGCACAGGAGTGATAGAAGATTTTACTGTGACAGAAAATCTTATACTTAAAAATCACGACTCACGGCCTTTTTCAAAATGGATCTTTCTCAATAATAGAGTTATAATTGAATATGCGAAAAAACTTACAAAAGAATTTGATGTAAGGACACCTTCTGTTACTACTCCAGTAAAAAATCTTTCAGGAGGTAACATCCAAAAACTCATTCTTGCAAGAGAACTTGTAGGAACTCCAAAATTACTTATTGCATCCCAACCAACAAGAGGCGTAGATATAGGAGCAACAGAGTATATACACAAACGAATTATAGAAATTGCAAATAAAGGAACTGCAGTTCTTTTAATTTCAGAAGACTTGGATGAAATTATAGAACTTTCTGATAGAGTAGCAGTGATGTACGGAGGCAAAATAGTTGGAATCGTTTCACCTGATACACCGACTGAAAAGATTGGCCTTATGATGACGGGAGCATTAAGAGAGATTACAACGACATCAATTTAAATATATTAAGGAGGTTAAGAAATGTTAAAATTAAAAAATATTGAGGAATGCTTTTATCCTAAGACAATTGAAGAAGCAGTAGAAATCCTGAAGAACTCAAGAGAACCATTAAGAGTTGTAGGAGGCGGTCTGCATCTTTCTGTATATCCAAATCCACAAATTAAAGGTTTTATTTTCCTAAATAATTTAGGACTAAATTACATCAAAGAGGAAGAAGGAAACATAAAAATCGGTGCAACAGTAACAATAAACGACGCTGCAAAATCTGATTTAATTAAAGGGCTTTTTAATGGTAATTTATCCAGCGCTCTGTCTTTAATTGCATCGGAACTTTTAAGAAATCAGATTACTTTCGGAGGATCTGTTGCCCAAAGAGAACCCTATTCGGACATTACAACTATACTTCTTGCTCTCGATGCAGAGGTAGTTTACTTTGATGGAAGTGAACACACAGAAAAGATAGATGAATTTTTCAAAACTGACTTCAGAGCAAAACTCAAAGAGGCTATCATAAAAGAAGTAAGATTCAAGAAGTTTGACTCCTCGTATAAATTTGGTATGGAAAGGCATGTAAGGAATGCAACCGATATTGCCCTTCTTAATATGGCAATGCTTGCTCAAATCGAAGAGAACAGGATAAAAGATATTATTGTAAGTTATGGTTCAAGACCAATGCCTGCTATAAGGTTTAAAACCCTTGAAGATTTCCTGAAAGGGAGGGACTTAAACGAGGCAGTGAAAGAAGTCTATAACTTTGCAAAAGAAAATGCTGATGTAAAAGGCGATATAAGAAGAGATGAACAATACAGAAGAGAACTTACAGGCGTATTTGCTAAAAGATTGCTTGAATCATTTGGGAGGTAGAGATGAAAGTTCATTACAAAATTAACGGTAAGGATTACGAATTTGACATCCATCCAGGTAAAGTCCTTTTAGATGTCCTGAGAGAAAATGGCTTTACCGAGATAAAAGGGAATTGCTACATGGGAACATGTGGTGCATGCACAGTACTTATAAACGGCACTCCTAAAACAAGTTGCACAGTACTTGCAGCACAGGTAAACGGCGCAGAAATTACAACAGTAAAAGGCTTGGGAGATATATTCAATCCGCATCCACTTCAAAAAGCATTTGTTGAGAAAGGGGCAGTCCAGTGTGGGTACTGCACACCTGGAACAATTCTTTCAGCATATGCATTGCTAAAGCAGAATCCAAATCCAACTGATGAGGAAATAAAGAAAGCAATTGATGGAAACCTCTGTAGATGCACAGGATATGTTCAGCAGGTTGAGGCGATTAAGTATGCAATTACACTTCTTAAGGAGGGAAAATAATGGAAAGGCAAGTAATCGGAAAAAATGTAGAAAAAATTGATGCGCTTGCCCTTGCAACAGGACAACCAGTTTATACTGATGATATAAGACTTCCAAATACGCTTCATATAAAATTCCTTTATTCACCTCACGCAAATGCAATTATTGAAGATATTGACACCACCGTTGCAGAAAAAATCTCTGGCGTTCATATGGTTCTCACATACAAGAACACGCCGCAGGTTTACCACACTACAGCAGGGCAGGGATGGCCAGAACCATCTCCATATGATACCTGTATGTTCAATCAACATGTAAGGTTTGTTGGTGATAGAGTTGCAGCAGTTGCAGGAGATTCAGAGGAAATTGCGTTAGAGGCGCTAAAACTTATAAAGGTTAAATATAATGTGCTTCCTGCAGTATTTGACCCAGAAGAAGCGATGAAGGGGGGAGCACCGATACTTCACGAGGAAAATCCCAAGGGTGTATATGATGCAAAAAGGAATTTGGTTGCTCATATTGAAGTTAAAGCAGGCGATGTTGAAAAAGGCTTTGAAGAGGGAGATGTCGTTGTTGAGCACACATTTGAAACACAGTTTGCACAGCACTGCCCGATAGAAACCCACGCAACAATCTCTTATCTTGACGAAAACGGAAGAATAGTTATAAGGTCATCTACACAGGTGCCTTTTCATGTAAGAAGAATTGTTGCACAGGTTTTAGGGATTCCCGTATCACAAATAAGAGTAATTAAACCAAGGATTGGTGGAGGGTTCGGAACAAAACAGGAGATAATACTCGAAGAAGTGTGCGCATTTGTGACACTTAAGACTGGAAGACCTGCAAGGGCGGTTTATAGTAGAGAGGAAGAGTTTATCTCAGCAAGGACAAGACACCCAATGAAAATAACAGTGAAAATTGGGGCAAAGAGAGACGGTAAATTCACTGCAATAAAGATGTACGCATTAAGTAATACAGGTGCATATGGCACACACGGGCTTACTGTTGCATCAAATGTTGGTTCAAAGACGCTTCCATTGTATAACAAAGCACCAGATGTTGAATTTATTGCAGATGTCGTTTATACAAATCTTCCAGTGCCAGGGGCATATCGTGGGTATGGTGCAACACAGGGTTATGCATGCCTTGAACAAACAGTCGATATGGTTGCAGAGAAACTTGGATTGGATCCAATTGCAATAAGAAAAATAAACCACATAAGGAAAGGAGAAACTTCCCCAATATTTGAGGCACTTGGCGAGGGAAGAGAAGGTGTCGTCCAGTACATCGAAAGTGAAGCAATAGATAAACTTCTCGAATTAGGCGCAAGGGAAATTAACTTCTATGAAAAACGGGGCAAGAAAGTAAGGAAGGGCTCGAAAGTTAGAGGTATTGGCATGGCACTCGTTATGCAGGGTTCGGGTATTGCAAAAATAGACGCAGGTGCCTCAACAATCAAGTTAAACGAAGATGGCTCTGTGAATGTCCTTTACGGCGGAACCGATCTTGGAACAGGGCTTGACACAGTCGTTGCACAAATTGTGGGTGAAGTACTTGGAATTGATCCTAAGAAGGTGATCGTCTATCCATCAGACACAGATGTAACCCCCTTTGATAAAGGTGCTTATGCCTCTTCTGGCACATATATCTCAGGGAGCGCAGTTTATAACACTGCACTTAAACTAAGAGAGGAAATCCTCGAAGTTGCAAAAGATATGTTCGGAGAACAGGATAGCAAAGATTACATACTGAAGGATGGCTTCGTTATCTCACCAAGAAGTGGAAAAAGTGTAAGCCTTTCAGAAATTGCATACGATACATTCTATGTAAAGAAACAAAAACAGATAATGGCTGTTGGTTCATTTGTATCTGAATCTTCACCGCCACCATTTGCAGCACATTTTGTAGAAATTGAGGTTGATGAGGAAACCGGTGTTATAACACCAATTAAATATGTTGCAGCGGTTGATTGCGGTATTGTTATAAACCCCGAACTTGCAAAAGGACAGATAATAGGTGCAATTGTAAATGGCATTGGATATGCACTAACTGAAGAGTACAAGTTTGGAGAAAATGGCAAGGTTCTCAATCCTAACTTTATGGAGTATAGGATTCCATCCTCAAGAGATATCCCTGAGATTGTTCCAATACTTGTTGAAACATACGAGCCTACAGGTCCACTTGGTGCAAAATCAGTTTCAGAGATTAATATAAACGGTCCTGTTCCTGCAATCGGTAATGCACTCTACGATGCACTTGGAATAAGGCTTCAAAGTTCACCATACACACCTGATAAGGTTCTAAAGGCATTAAAAGAAAAAAGAAAATAAGAAATCTCTTCTTCTCCAATTTCCTGCATCGCCCTTACTACATAAGGGTTCAACTTACCTGGGTGAGTTCCTGCAGAGTAAGATTCAAATCGCTCTCCGTAAAGCGCATTTAGAAATGCTTCTGCCATTTGACCTTGCTGAATTGTGCGTACAAACAAATAAAACCTTTCTCTTCATCGAAAAAAACCTTCCGCCCGATTATATGAAAATGTGGAACAAATTTCAAAGATCGGTTATCTAATATTTAGAGTAAGTAGTAAAATAATTTTGAAGGAGGTATGTATGAAAAAAGTAGTTTTGTATGCAATCATTTTGGCGCTTGTTGTTTCACTTGTAAGCGTATCAGTCTATTTTGCTTTGCACAAAAATGCTAATGAGATTGCAAACAATGGAAATCCCCAAAATCCCTCAAATGGACAACCGGGGAACGGCGAAAACAGCGGAAACTCACAGAGCGGAACGAATACACAGGAACAGCCCGGGCAAGGCGAAAACCCAGAGGGTGGAGCAAATACACAGCAAAAAATTGAGTTTGTCATGAGCAAGTCTTTTGAAGCACAAACGGCACCAATTGAATTTACAATGAACCCACACGCAAAACAATATGCACTTCCTCTAAGTCTTTCCAATATTCTCAATCTCAAGACAATTCAAGGGAAAATAACTGTTGGAGCAACTGCACTTAATATCCTTGAGAAGAATGGCTTTGTTGTTATAGAAACGCCAAAGGAAATAGGTGATATGAAGATCTCAACAAGGTATGTCCAGTATCCTGAAACAATTTCACCAAAGGAGGATTTCTTTTCATACTACCTTGCGCTTCAAGAAAAAGAAATTCCAGTTTATATAACAACTGACTCCATTCTCCACTTCTACCATATCTTTTTTGAGAGGACACTTATTGACTTTGAGAAGAATGTCTTTGCTCAATACATAAAAGACCTCACAGATTATTTCTACAATGAAAACCTCAAAAGATACAAGAATACGGATGATTCTATTATAAAAGAAGTCGCAAAAAGAAACCTTGCATTCTTTGGAGTAGCGGAGTTACTTCAAGATCCAAATTTCAATGTCGATAATACCGTAAAAGACCTTGTAGAAAAAGAATTGGCACTCATCAATGCGCATAGAGGCTTTGATAACTCAAAAATATTCCTCTATAAAGAAGATTACTCTCAGTACATACCACGGGGGCATTACACGGAGTCAGAAACTCTAAAATCGTATTTTAAAACTCTTATGTGGTATGGAAGGATGACTTTCCTGCTTAATGGCTCTTCACAACTAAAAGAGGGAGAATCAGAATGTGGCTTTTCTGATGGAATCATTTCTGTATATGATGCAAAAATTCAAACTTTACAGGGACTATTCATATCGTATGATTTTCTTAAATCTGAGGATGCACAGAATAAGTGGTCAACAATTTACGAAATCACATCTTTTCTTGTAGGATTCTCAGACGAGATAACGCCCTACGAATATGCTCATATCTTAAATGGATTTCTTAAAGACAATTCAAGTGAAAAGGATATAATATCGCAATTTGACACAATAAAGGCTGAACTTCAAAAACTAAGGGACCCTCAAATCTATAGCGGTTTAGGCGCCTGTGAGATGCCAATACCCCATTGCCCGCCATTAAGTAAGGAGGATCTTGAACATCTTAAAGAAACAAATCTAAAACTTCTTAAAGAGACAAAAGGTATGAGGCTACTTGGACAAAGATTCACAATCGATTCCTATCTTTTTTCAAGGATTGTCTCCCCTTTTTCGGGCGAATACACAGGAGAGAAAACTCCTCTTCCCACAGATGACCTTCCTTTTACTTACACCTGGTATGACAAGTATAAAGACTCAGAAGAAAACAGACCGTTTACCTGGATAAAAACATCTGTAGAGGGATGTAAGGGACGAGAAGTAAGAGGATTTCCAAGAGGGCTCGACCTTATGGCATTGCTTGGCTCTGATAGGGCATTTGAATTACTGAAGGCCGAGGGCGACACAAACTACTCAGACTATGATAAAGTCTTTAACGAACTTAAAAGTTATATAGACAGTTTACCGAAAGATGAGTGGAACAAAACTCTCTACAACAAGTGGCTTGATGTTCTTACATCACTCTTCTTGAAGGAAGTGCAAGGGCTTCCAACTTTTATGAAAACAAATGCATATGCTGATAAACTTCTTCAAACTGCTCTGTCATCATGGACTGAATTAAGACATGATACAGTCCTTTATGTAAAGCAGAGCTATGTAGTGGCAGAAAAAGGCGAAGGCGGTCCTGAAGAAAAACCCTACCCAGGTTATGTTGAACCAGTCCCTGAATTCTACATAAAACTCATTGAATTAACACGCCTTACAAAAGATGGGTTTCAAAAGATAGAAGATAAAACAGCAGATGGAAAAATTAAAGACACGCTACAGTGGAAAATGTATGCGCTTGGTAGTATTGATACCTTGCTTCAAAAACTCCTAAACATTGTAAAAAAGGAACTTGAGAATACCCCTCTTGATGACACTGACTATTATACAATTAAAGGCATCGGTGAATATTTTGATAGAGCGACCCAGATGCTATTCTCAGGAGAGTCCGATATTGACCTTATAAAGCCAACACTTGTAACAGATGTTCATACGGATGGAAACACAAAGATCGTTCTTGAAGAAGGACTTGGCTACATAAATACAATCCTTGTTGCATGCCCTGATGAAAAAGGAAACATCCATCTTGCAGTTGGTCCTGTGTTTTCTTACTACGAGTTTAAGTATCCTATGGAAAATAGACTTACGGACGAACAATGGCGCAGCATGCTAAAGGAAGGGAAGATTCCTCCAAGACCAAAATGGGCAAGCAACTTTTCAAATTAATAATCTTTGTTCTTATTGCAATTTCAACAATACTAACTTTAAAGCCTGCTTATATATCGGCTCCTGAAATTGTTGAGCCGAAAATATTGGGCGGTGTTGTCCCACATCACCTTGTAGCAAAGGATGTAATTGAGGACTTTTACAAGCGCATTTCAAGTGAAGTTGCACAACCGAAAATTATCGTGTTCCTTTCACCTGACCACTTTGGGGAATGCACCAGAGCAGGCGTTTCATTTATCACTTCAGAATCACAATTTCCTGATTTTAGAGTTGCAACCGATGAAATAAATATCCTTAAAAAGCAATTTAATATAAAAGGGGATAATGCCTCAATTTATTTAGACCATGGGATTGCAAATCATCTTCCATTCGTAAAAGAATATTTTGGTAAAAGCCTGATACTACCAATTCTTGTAAGTCCTAAGGTCACAATGGATGAAGCAAAAAATTTTGCATCACTTTTGAATAGCACACTTCCTGTTGACACTTTTGTTATTGCAAGTGTAGATTTCTCGCACTATCTTCCCAAACAAATTGAGGATGTCCACGACAAGAAAAGTATAAGAGTGCTTACAAATTTTGTAGAAAACGAATTTCCAGCAATCGATGTTGACTCATGGCAAAGTTTGTACATTTTAAGATACATTTCAATCCTGAGAGGTTATGGCGACTACGAAATCCTTGCACACAAAAACGCCCAGGACTATTCAAAAGAATACCTCACAAGTTCAACATCGTATGTGAGTTGTATTTTCAAGAAAGGCAAATTATCCACTCAAGACAATGAGCCCACTACTCTTTCTTTTGTTGGTGATATTATGCTTGATAGAGGTGTATATCAAAAAATTTTATCAAATTCATATTTCTACCCATTTTACTATATCGAACAGGCATTTAGAGGCATTGACTTAGTAGTTGGAAACCTTGAAGGACCAATTGCCTATAAAAAAGTAAATTTCCCAAAAGAATCTTTTAGATTTTGCTTCGATAAAGATGTTATTCAAACGCTACAATACGTTCACTTCACTACCCTTTCTCTTGCAAACAACCACACCGATAATATGGGTTTAAACGGCATCTCCCAAACGAAGGAAATTCTACAAAAAGGTGGCATTAACTTTTTTGGTGAACCAACTAACTTTAAAAATTCACGCATTATAGAGAAAAACGGTGTTGTTTTGGTAGGATTTAACGCAACATATCCCTTTAATCTTGATGAAGTTTCGGAATGGATAAGAGATATAAAAGAAAGTTACGAAAATAGTTTTGTTATCATAGTCATGCATTTTGGAGAAGAGTATATTGGAAAAAGCACTTATAGTGATAGGTATCTTGCACATACACTTATTGACGCCGGTGCAGACCTCATTATAGGAAGTCATCCCCATGTTGTGAAAGATATAGAACTGTATGAATCAAAAAAACGAAACATCAAAACCCTTATATTTTATTCACTTGGGAATTTCGTTTTCGACCAGTATTTTTCGAAAGAAACACAGGAGGGTTTGATAGTTTTTGTAACAAAATACGGAAAATCATTTGAATTTACCATAGAGCCCGTTTCATTAACAGAATCGCAACCAAAACTTATGAAAGAAAACGATAGAATTAATTTTCTTAACGATCTTGCAAACAGGTCAAGCGATGTAATAAAAGAGCAAATAAAGAAAGGAAAAATTACATTAACAATTGACTATTAAAAATTAGGGGGCTTCCGCCCCATTTTTATCAGTCAACTACTTCAAACTTATCAGGTGCTATGTAATCTCCAAACTTTGCCTTTGCTTCTTTAAGCCTTTCCTCTTCTTCACTGTATAGTTCGAATACACGAGCAGGGACAAACTTTAAATCTGAATAGATATTTCTCAATCTTTCAATTTTTGCAAGGTTTTCATTTACTCGAAGTGTAAATTGCTTAACATAATCCTTATAAGAATAGTCCTTGTTAAGGTATTGTTTAAAAAGCATCTTTAGGTCTTCATATAGAGGCATCAAACCAACAGGTGTCTTTATAGCCCTTGCTTCATTATGGACTCTTCTTTCCATCCACTTGAGCCACACTTTCTTATCATTTTTCTCATTAAGGAAACGCCCATCGATATCCTTAAGGAAGTAGTTCACACCAAAAATCCTGGGTGTCTTTTTTAGTTTCTTCCCAAATTCGAGGTTAATCTCAACATATTTGCCAATTGGGATTGAAAGGAAATCAAGGTTAGACATAGGGTTAAATGCCCTTACGCCTACCTTGCCAAGCGTTGCTGCAGTTGTCTCTGACTCAATTGAAGCCCCTTTAAGGACAATTCCATGTTCCCAGTTGAATGCTTCGCAAACAGGATTCCAGGTATTAGAATCTCTCCCACCATAAATTATCCCTGAAACTTCAACTCCTGCAGGGTTATGCAGGTTCTCATCAATATTTTCCAAAACTTCAAGGTGCAAGGTAAAGCGCGCATTTGGATGCGATGGCGGAATTTCTTTTCCGTTTTCATCTTTTTTGCCTTTGTACCATTCACCTGAGTGGTTTATTCCTTTTTCAGGAACTGGTCCATCATGACCGTTCCAATAAACAGCGCCATCCTCAAGCACTAAAACATTTGAGAATATAATTTCATTTTCGCTGTGAAGCGCTTTCCACTGAATCGGGTCATCCTTCGAATTTATGCCCTCGATAATTCCAAACATTCCCTTCTCAACATTAACAGCCTTTGCAACGCCACCAATTTCCCTCAGGTAAGAAATATCATCGCCAACAATTTTCTCTCCTTCAAGCATCGCAGTTGAAGTCTTACCACACATT
>Ga0315298_1002225_pt1 | contig 33402 bp, 33 predicted proteins | sample WHS_1_MG_FD_203077 | JGI IMG/M metagenome (GOLD analysis project Ga0315298, IMG submission 203077) | Extremophilic microbial mat communities from Washburn Hot Springs, YNP, Wyoming, USA - WHS_1_MG | ecosystem: Environmental > Aquatic > Thermal springs > Hot (42-90C) | place: USA: Wyoming...
CAGTGCATGGTAGCGAAGAAGTGAAAAGAGTTTTAAAACTTCCAGTTGAAGACTATGTTTTAAAAGCTTCATTGTTATTGGGCTTCTGAAAGCATTATACATTTCCACTTGGCACATCCAAACGCGCGCGTTGAGGGTTTCGAATTCACTAGACATTGGAACTCTGATTTGGGATGCAGATTTTGAATCCTGTTTTTGCTTATGTAAATCATTTATATGGATTTAAGATTAATATCACCTTGATAGTGAACGGTATGCTTGTAACAAATAGGGAGTTGTTGTTGCCTGCTAAACGTGGTGCTTACGCCGTAGGAGCTTTTAACATTCAAAATCTTGAAAGCATTTTGGCTGTTGTTGAGGCTGCTGTTGAAGAGAAATCTCCGGTGATAGTTGCTGTCACGCCAAGCGCGATAAAATATGGCGGTTTAACCTACCTGTCAAAGATTGTTAGGGCTGCTGCTGAGTCTGTTCCCGTTCCCATGTCTCTTCACCTTGATCATGGAGAAGATTTTGAAACTGTTTTGCGATGTGTTGAAGCTGGTTTTACTTCCGTGATGATTGATGGTTCATTTTTAAGGTTTGAGGATAACATTGCCGTAACAAAGCGTGTTGTTGATTTCGCGCATCCTAGAGGTGTTTCCGTGGAAGCTGAGCTTGGCAGACTTGCTGGAGTTGAGGAGAAAACGGTTGAGGAAAAAGAAGCGGCTTTGACGGATCCTGATGCGGCTTTGAATTTTGTTAGGCGAACAGGCGTTGATGCCCTTGCAGTGGCTATAGGAACTTCTCACGGAGCCTACAAGTTTAAGGGTGAGCCGAAACTTGACTTTGAAAGGCTTAAGTGCATAAACGAAAAGGTCGACGTCCCCCTTGTTTTACATGGAGCTTCAAGTGTTCCGCAATGGATTATTGAGAAGGCCCAAAAGTACGGCGCCGAGCTTGCGGGTGCAAGAGGAATCCCTGAAGAACACATTAAGAAGGCGATATTGCTTGGCGTCACGAAGATAAACATTGACACAGATTTGAGGCTTGCATTCACAGCTACAATACGCGAGGTTTTGGCAAACTCGCCCAAAGAGTTTGACCCGAGGAAGATTTTAGGTCCTGCAAAAGAGGCTATGAGAGAGGTTGTTAGAGGCAAGATGCGGTTGTTTGGGAGTTCCGGCAAAGCGTAGCTTGGGGGAGACGGTTGAAAGTTGGAATACTAAGTGGCGGCGGGGATGCTCCTGGGATTAACGCTGTGATAAGGGCTGTTGTTAGGAAAGGCGTCCAACATTACGGTTATGAAATTGTCGGAGTGCGGGATGGATGGCGTGGTCTTCTGGAAGGCGAATTCTTAACGTTAGATTTGCAGTCGGTTTCCGGGATTCTCCCGCGTGGCGGTTCAATTTTAGGCACTTCTAGAACTAACCCGTTTAAACATGAAGGTGGACCCCGAAAGATACTGGAGAACGCGGAAAAAGCTGGGATTGGGGCTGTGGTCGTTATTGGTGGAGATGACACATTAAGCGTAGCCCATAATATGGGTGAGCTTGGATTAAAGTGCGTCTGTGTACCTAAAACAATTGACAATGACTTGTATGGCACGGATTATACATTCGGCTTTAACACTGCAGTGTCAATAGCAACGGAAGCTCTTGATAGGCTTCACACAACAGCTGAAACTCACCGAAGGGTTATGATTCTAGAGGTTATGGGACGCTACACGGGCTGGATAGCCTTGGAGGCTGGACTTGCCGGAGGCGCAGACGTCATACTTATTCCTGAAAAGCCCTTCGACGTGGGCGAGGTCTGCGAGTACATTAAGAGGAGGCATGAGAGGGGAAGAAACTTCAGCATAGTCGTAGTTGCCGAAGGCGCGAAGCCAAAAGGCGGCAAAGAAATTGTTTACAGTGACAGCATAGACGAGTTTGGGCACATACGCCTCGGCGGTGTAGGCTATTACCTCGGCAAAGAAATTGAAAAAAGCCTAGGAGTTGAAACAAGAGTTGTTGTTCTAGGGCACCTTCAACGCGGCGGCTCGCCAACAGCCTTCGACAGGATACTAGCAACACGCTTCGGAATAGCCGCAGTAGACCTTGTTCACGATGGAAAGTTTGGGCGTATGGTGGCAATAAAGGGAAACCGCATAGTTTCCGTCCCGTTGAAAAATGTTGTTGGCAAACGCAAAACCGTTAACCTGGAGCTTTATGAAATAGCAAAAGTGTTCTTCGGATAAAAAACGCAATTACGTCGAAAGCACCCTAGCCAACCTTAAAAGGTTCAAGTCTAAAGGTTTTTCTTTGCTGCATGATTCTTCAAGCTTCACGTTTGCTATGCTGCCGCCTTGCAGTGCGACAATTCTATTTCCTTCTTTATTCAATAAGAGCCTAACAGCCTCATTTGCGAACAGGCTTGCGAGAAGGCGGCTTCTTGCTGTTGGATTTCCCCCTCTCTGTGCATAGCCCAAAATGCTTAACCTAACCTCTGCGCCGGTGTTATTCTGAATTTCTCTTGCAAGTCTGCGTGTGTCGCCTATACCCTCCGCTGCAACAATTATGCCAGACCGCTTTCCCTTCGCGCTGTTTTCCTTTATTATCCTGAAAATTTCTTCTTTTCCCAGTTTTTCTTCTGGAACTAGGATTACCTCTGCGCCTACTGTTAACCCCACAGTCGCTGCCAGAAAGCCTCTTGTCCTTCCCATGACCTCAACTATGAATATTCTTTCATGCGATATGGCTGTGTCTCGAATTTTGTCAATTTCAGCGACAGCCGTGTTTACCGCTGTGTCAAATCCTATAGTCTCGTCAGTGCCGTAAACATCATTGTCTATCGTTGCTGGAACTCCAACAATAAGCGTGTCTGTTAACTCGCTAAGCTCTAACGCTCCTTTGAAAGAGCCGTTTCCGCCTATAACAACCAAGCCGTCAACCTTATTTTGCGCCAAAGTTTCAGCAGCCCTTTTAAGCCCATCCTTCTTCTTGAATGCCGGACACCTAGAAGTTCGCAGAATTGTTCCGCCAAGCTGTATTATTCCACCAACGGAACGCGGAGTCAACCTCCTAAAAGTGTTGGTTAATAAGCCTTCCCAACCCCTCTCGAAGCCTAAAACTTGAAGGTTTTCCGAATAGGCAATGCGCGTCACAGCTCTAATGGCAGCATTCATTCCAGGCGCATCTCCGCCACTTGTAACAACACCAACATTTTTCAAGCGTGCATCCACTCCTGCAACAAACCTCTGTTACTAACAAAGATAAATGTGACTTTAAGTAAAAAGGTTGTTAAGGGTGAAATAAGCTTGGAAAGCAGCAACCTCATAATTGTGATTGCAACAACTGCCACCAAAGGCGAGGCAGAAAATATTGCACGTTCTCTGCTTGACGAGAAACTAATTGCATGTGCAAATATAATCGGTCCAGCACATTCGCTGTTCTGGTGGCATGAAAAAATCGAAAGCGCAGAAGAATATATGCTTTTCATGAAAACCCGCGCTGATATGTTTAAAAAACTTGCTGAAAAAGTAAAAACGTTACATAGCTACGAAGTCCCAGAAATAATCGCAATGCCAATAATCAAGGGATTCAAACCCTACATAGAATGGCTCGACAAAACGCTAAGATAAAGTTTTATAGTTTTATTTTGCTCAATGAATGTTGGCGGTGGGTCTTAGGCGGGGGGCTAGGGGTCCCCTGAACCGTAAACCCTCTATACGACGGGCCGAAAGCTGGGGTTGAGGCGCTCGTGGACGCTGAAATCCTCACTTCCGAAGCCTTGACTACCCGTCCCTTGGGGCTGGCGGTCGTTGGGCGTCTTCCGTAGGGAAGTCGTCTCCAACGTTTACCAGGCGAACCCGGCCAGGCCCGGGAGGGAGCAACCTAAGTCTGGGCGTTCAGTGCTCAAGGGGGTGCGGGTACGAGTGTAGGGTTTGGGGGTTAGGCGGATTCTGGGCGTCGAACCCCAGTGACCCACCGCTACGATTCTGAGATAACTCTCCGTAGGGATGGGTTGTAAACTGCGAAAGGTTGAGGAGTTGTTTAGATTAGCAAGGTGGGGCAGGCTTAAAATTTACGCTGGTCCTTGGAAATGAAGAGTGGAAAATGAGAAAAAATGCAAAATTTACAAGAAGATGATGCAAGGTAAACACTTTAACTTGGAAAGTGCTAAATCTTGTAGGCGCACATTTTATGTTTGCTGGAGTTATAGCTAATGCGCTATAATGAAGTGCGTAAGGATTATCTGCTTGACCGATGGGTTGTAATTGCAACGGAACGTGGCAGAAGACCAACTGACTTTGCAAAACAGGAGAGGCAGAAGGCTAAAGTTGCTGTCTGCCCGCTTTGTCCTGGAAATGAACAGATGACTCCCCCAGCGGTTCTTGTTTACTTAAAACGTGGGAAGGGCATAAGGAAAAGTGCAGATGAAAATGGCTTTAGGTACAAGGACTGGCTTGTTAGATGCATCCCAAATCTCTTTCCAGCTTTCAATCCGCCGAAAGAAAGGATAAGTAAAAAGCAAATCGCGAAAAGCATCTGTTTGATGAGTGCTGTTGGGCATCACGAGGTTTTGATTGAATCGCCAATGCACGACTGGCATCCTTCAGACGCTGCAATCCAGCAGCTAGTATATGTTGTTAACGCTTACATCGATAGGCTTAGTGAACTTTCGGAAAAGCCATACGTGCGATATGTTTCCATATTTCGCAATCACGGTTTAGAGGCTGGAGCTTCGCTTTCACATGCACACAGCCAAATAATTGCAACACCGTTAATCCCGAAAACCTTGAAAGAAGAATTTGCCGCAAGCAAAAAATTCTACGAGGAAAATGGAGAATGTATCTTCTGCCGCATTCTAAAAGAAGAGCTAGAGGGACCCAGAGTCATACTTGAAAACGCGAAATTTGCTGTTTTCGCTCCTTGGGCAAGTGTTCATCCAATGGAGTTTTGGATAATCCCGAAAAGGCATGAAGCCACACTTCTTGAGATGACAAAGAGCGAAGTGGAAGCCTTCGCATATACATTAAAGGCATGTTTAGGTGCGTTAAAAAAACTTGCTAACGACCCACCCTACAATTATGGCTTTCACTTAACCATAAACAAAGATGCACGAGAATATTACCATTGGCATTTGGAAGTTTACCCGAAACTTGCAATATGGGCTGGCTTCGAAAAGAGCACTGGAATGTACATTAACACTGTTGCCCCAGAAGTTGCAGCGCAAAGCCTAAAAGAAACAATTGCCCCCTAAGCTCTTCCGCATTATTTCTCTCTCATGTTTTGGTCTAATTTGTAAAACATCTTCAACGTAGGCTCTTAAGGGCTCCGCGATACTCCATGCTTGGGCTATGCAGCCTCGAGGGTTATGCGGAGGTTCTCCGTCAAAAATTTCACTTATTAAGCCAAGTCCAGCCCTATTAATTTGTTCCGTGAAAATTGGCAGTAGAAAATTTAGGGCTTGTTCACGTCTATATTCCGCGTAGCCCTTCGCCTTAAGAAATGCCGTTGTGAAAGGTCCCAGAAGCCAAGGCCAGACGGTGCCGTTATGGTATGCCTTGTCTCTGCTTATTCTATCTCCGGAATAGATGCCAACGTATTTTGGGTTGCCTCTTGCAAGTGTTCTTAATCCATATGGTGTTAAGAGTTCACGGCGTACAGCATCAACTATTTTCTCGTTTCTATTTTGGTCAAGCATAGTGAAGTCTAGGGAAACAGCAATTATCTGGTTCGGTCGAAGTGAATCGTCCTTAACGGTTTCAGTTACAACATCAAACAAGTAGCTTTTCTCCGCATTCCAAAACTTGCTTGCAAAACTCTTTTTGGCTTTTTCCGCCATACACGCGTACTCCTCTGCCCTATCAGCTTCTGCATATTTATCAGCTAAAATCTCCATAAACTTAAGCGCATTGAACCATAACGCTTGAACTTCAACGGCTTTTCCGCTTCTTGGTGTGACTGGCTGTCCATCAACAACGGTATCCATCCACGTCAATTGGGCGTCATGCATAACTAAACCATCACTGTCCACGCGCATTCCATGCGCCTTGCCATCAGCAAGTCCGTCAATAACCGCCTTCAACGTCTCCCACAACTGTTCTTGGACGAACGTGAAATCTCCAGTATACTTCAAATATTGTAGCACGGCGTTCACGAACCATAACGATGCGTCAACGGAATTGTACGCTGGTTGCGCAGGCGTGTCTGGAATAAAATTTGGAATAAGTCCATCTTTACAGTATTCTTTGAATGTTAAGAACACTTTTCGCGAATCTTCGAATCTGCCAGTTACAAGCATAAGCCCCGGCATGGAAATGAAGGTGTCTCTGCCCCAACTCTCAAACCAGTGGTATCCCGCAATCACAGATTTTCGTGTGCCATCCACACTTTGCACTATGAATTTGTCCGCTGCGAGAATAATCCAGTTAAGCCAATCTCTAGCGTTAATTGTTGGGTGCTCATCATAAAACTTTGAAATCAAGTTTTGATGGCGACTTTTCTCTTGTTCTCGCACTATGCCTATATCATAAATATCCATTGATGTTTCCTTCAAAAACTTCTTCACGATGTCTTCATATTTGTCCGCGACTGTAACCACGGCAAAACTCTCTGCTTTATCAGCATCTACAATCACTTCGAAGTGTCCGGTCTGATAACAGTCTTCGAGGCAGCTTTCCCCACGTGTGGCTTCTTCTCTGTAAAACAAACCTTCAATCCACCTTTCATCAGCAACATAGCGACCGCTGGTTGCAGCAATGGCTAACGTGCACTGTGGAATTTTAAAGTTTAATATCGTTTCTCTTTCGCCGTGCGTCTGCGTCAAGTCCCATAAACTTCGCCGTCGATCTGTCACTTCATGAATATGCCTACAATTTACAATTGGAAAAATTCGCACTTTAGCTTGATTTTTACTTGCGTTTGAGAAATTGTAAACTGTCACTACAGCGTTTTTCTTGTAAAGCATAAAAATGCCTTTTTGAACTCTAAAGTTTTGAATTTCATAAACATATTTTGGTGTAAGCGATAGAGAAAACTCTTTCAGGTGCAGGTCTCCACGAGGAAATATTCTATTCTGAAATTCGTTAACAAAAAGTGGGTAAGCGTTATTTCCAATATCCACTTCCTCGTCAAGCTTCGTTAGGCACACGGTGCGCTCTCCTGGCGGGCTGAGCGCAGCAACCAGAAGACCATGGTATTTTCTCGTGTTCATTCCCAAAACAGTTGATGAAGCATATCCGCCTAAACCGTTTGTAATGATCCATTCTTTCTGGGCGACATCATTAAAGCGTGAAAGCGCTTCACCATAGATGCGAATTGATGGCACACTCATTTATAACATCAGCTTTGCAACATTTTTTTCCTTTATTATGCCAAAAAAGTTTGCCACAGGATTACATTTCGCCCTAAAAAGGAGAACATGCGGTCTGGTAAGCTTGTACTCTGTTAAAGTTTCAGCGTAACCCATCCCCTTCGCAAACACCATGTCCACGGAGTTGTAAACTTCAAGAAACTCTGATGAAGCTTCTTTCAGGGCTAAACCCACAGCGTCCGTTCCTGTTGTTATAACTTTGTCAGCAATTTTACTCATACCAGAAGCCTCAGAATCCTCTAAAGTTGCATCGTTAATTATTGGTGCACCTTTAACGCTGACAACAACATTCAAGCCCATGTTTTTTAGCTGTTCGACGAGAAGGGTGTCAAAAACTATTTCGCCTGCGTTGTCGGTTAAGTAGAGAATAGACTTTGCCTTTTTAGTCAACTCATAAATTTTAAGGGTTTCGTCTATGACCAAATCTTTTCCAGCATCTCTTAGACTTTTTTTTAGACTGTTAAATGAGAACTTGTGGGCTGGGATGTCAAATTCAATGGTGTTACCCACAATAGCGCATAAGCATGCTTTCTTGAATCTATCTTGTTGCGTGTAGCCTTCTTCAACCAGTTTTCTGGCGTAGGGTAAAAGCTTCAAAGCCTTTTCGTTGCTTATTCTCTTGCTTCTTTTGTATGGGTCGTTATTGCCGGTTATCCTTTTTATTAGGCGGTCTCTCTTTGTGCCCAAGTCTGCTGGGACAGCTGTTGGCCTAAACTCCTTTGTTAGTAAGCGTAAAAGTTCACTCATGGCTCTGAAACGTAATGCTGGATTTGCAGTTGCTTCGGTAAGCTCCGCTGAAGCTCTGTTTATTATGCACGCGGCGCATTCTGCTTCAACTTTCAAGCTTCACATCCACACCTATCTTTTTGCTGCTTCTGCAAATTCAAGTAAGACTCTATATGGGTCTTTCGCCTTAACGATGCCGCTTGCAACAAGCACTCCTTGGGTGCCAAGCTTTAAGGCTACTGCAACATCCTCGCCGTGGCTTATGCCGGCGCCGCACAAAAGTGTAACATCCTTATTTATTTCTCTCACAAGCCTAACAGTGCCAGTAACCACTTCTGGCTTTGATTTTGAAACTGGAATTCCAGTGCCTATAAGCTCTGGTGGCTCAACAGCGATTATGTCTGGCTTCAGCGCTGCAACAGCCGCACTTATTGCTGGCGTATTTGCGCATACAAGTGATATTAGCTCTTTCTCACGGGTTATGTTAATTATCTCGCCTATATCTGAAAGCCTAAGCTGCCTTTCAGAATGATTAACCAGAGTTCCTACAGCGCCAGCCTCTTTTACAGATTCAGCGAGCACGTGTCCAGTGTGGCTTCCGGGATTTATCGGGTCAATGTGTTGGGCGAAAACTGGGATGTTTACGGCTTTCGCTACGGCTTTTATATCTACAAATTGTGGGGCAACCCCTATGAACACGTTTGTTTTATTGCTTACTTTTTCAGCCTTCTCTGCGAGTTCAACAGCTCTTTTCCCGGTTGCTTCAATGTAAGCCTTAAAATTCACGATTACCATTGGCGTTTGAATTTTTGTCTTCAAAGGCTTCACCTAACACCTTAAGGTTAACATTAAGTGTTTAACGCTTATATTATTTAAAGGAGATAAAAATGGATAATTATTGTGCGCTTTTAAATTTGCGCTAGCGCCGTTTCTCTGGAACAAAAACAGCTGCTGCGATGGCTGTTGTCCATAAACCGTTTTTATCGCCAGTTGCGGATTGCGTTATGTTGGTTGTCTTAATTATCAGCCCAGTTGTTTTGAACAGTTGTTTTCTTTCGTCCCAAGCGGTCTCAGGGTCGAAAGGTATCCCCATAGTTGTAGCCAACATGGTTGCAGCCAAATCCTCAGCGTAATCTCCCGCCGCCTCGTCTGTCTGCCCGAAGGAATGATGTTCTGAAAGATAGCCATAATTGTTTTTGCCGGAGGGAATGGCTACTCCTATTGACGCTGCAATTAACCTATGCGGCTCGTTCGTCGAGTTCCTAGCTAGAACAACAAATGTTATTTCTCCTGGCTTCAGCATCTTCAGTCCCTTTTCTCTTGTGATCAGTTTACATCCCGGCGGTATTATGCTGGAAACGTTTACTATGTTACAGTGGTGTATCCCCGCGTTTCTAAGAGCTAACTCGAAAGATTGCAGTTGCTCCTTGTGTTTGCCAACGCCCTTTGTCAAGAAGAAATATTTTGGAATCATTTTGCCCTATCGAAATGAAATTAACAAGATTTGCTTATTAGTCTTTTTATTTTACGTGGCAATCTACTTAGGGAAAAAGATAACAAGCTGCGCACATAATTATTTTGAGGTTCACACAGTTGTATCAGCGCAGCAGCGTCTTCAAGGATGAAACAAAACTCGACATAAACTACGTGCCCAGAAGACTTCCCCACAGAGACCAAGAAATACAACTGTTAAGGCAGTTCTTCAACTTTTTATTGCAGTTTCCAGGGAAAATGGCTCAAAGAGTCATAATCTCCGGCGATGTTGGAACAGGCAAAACTGTGCTTTCCCAACGTTTCGGCGCCGATATCACAAGTGAGGCTAGCAAGCTTGGGGTAAAACTGCATTACATTCATGTGAACTGCCGTGAATACCGTGGGAGCCTCTTCTTAATCCTGCATCAAGTCGTCATCAACTTTCATCCAAACTTCCCGAGAAGAGGCTACTCAGCCGAGGAGCTTATCAGCATTCTATTTGATGTTTTAGACGAAGAAAACGCCTACGTAATCTTGGCTCTGGACGAGTTTGAAAGTCTTGTTGAAAGAGAAGGTTCAGAGGCAGTTTACAAGCTTACGAGAATGCAGGAGATCAGACATGGCAAACCCCAAAGACTCTCATTAATCTGCATAATTAGAAACCTGAAAGTGATTGAGCGGTTGGATGCGAGCACGAGAAGCACCTTGCAATCCAACATAATAAGCCTAGAAAAATATTCAAAAAGCCAGCTTATAGACATACTCAATGACCGTGTTCCCCTAGCCTTCAAGCCATCAACAGTTTCCGAAGACACGGTGAACCTAGTTGCCGAGCTTGCCTTTTCAGAAGGTGGGAATGCCCGTTTCGGAATAGAACTTCTCTGGAGAGCTGGAAAATATGCAGACGCGGAAGGTTTTAGCATTGTCTTGCCAGAACATGTTCGAAAGGCAACTTCAAGCATAATTCCAACAGTGCGGAAAAGCGAAATTGCATATTTAAGCTTTCACGAAAAAATCTTTCTACTCGCCATAGCACGAATTTTCAAGACAACACAAACGGCTCATATTACATTCACGGATGCTGAACGAGCCTACGCCGTAATTTGCGAGGAAATTGGCGAAGAACCACACAGCCACACGCAGCTTTGGAAGTATCTCAAAAACTTTGCAGCAACGGAAATTGTGAAACTTGAAGTTTCGGCAAAAGGCGCTCGTGGAAGATCAACGCTCATTTATTTGCCGAGAATTCCAGCAGAGGAGTTAGAGAAAGAACTTTCAATGCTTTTAGAAAAGGATAGGCGAAGCTTATGAGCTTGGAAGATGTTCTCTCTTCAAAGTTGAGGATAAAAATTTTGAAAATTCTCTTGAAGATGAGTGAGCTTAACGTTTCCGAAATTGCCCGTAGACTCGGCGTAAATTACAATACGACAAGTCAGCATCTGAAAATTTTGGAGAACGAAGGAATAGTTAAACACAAGATGTTTGGAAGAATACGGTTGTATAGGCTTAATGAGCAGTCGCCGAAAACTAAGGCTCTGCAAAACCTTCTTGAATCCTGGGAGCATTCAAATAAATAATAAAGCCGTAAAATAAACATTTGGAGTTGAAAATGTTGGTGAAAGCCGAGTTTAACGAGAACATACGGGAACTTGAAGCGTTACTGCAGAAAATGGCAAGTGACATAGCAAGTGGCGCAATATATGAAAAGCTTCCGCCACAAGAACTGTTAAGCAAAACCGAACCCAGCATAGCCCGTTTAAGTGGCTTAACAGAGAAAAGCGAAGAGCTTATGCTTATCCTAAAGCCTGAAAGAGCCCTAACAATAAAATCCATGTGTAATAGACTGACGCAGACGCTAGCCAATTTTAAGGAAATACTGCTCCAAAACACAGCTGACCCCCTTGCAAACTCCCGTTTAGCCTTTGAGCAGCTAAGAAAAGCGTTGGCAGACGGCTCAGATATTCTCTTCATGATGCGCGAAATTAGGGACAGCCCATCTCCGCTTATTGATGCAATCCTAAACTTCAAAAAGGCTTCAGAAACAAAGGCTTCGGTTGTAAGCATACAAGCTAGTGAGGATGTAGAACCCTTTGTTAAATACATTTTAGGTCGAATAGACGATTTCAGGGCTGTGCTAATCAGTTTGGAAAAGAAGGTTGATGAAATGAAACAAATAATGAGGGAGTTACAAGAAGAAAGCCTAAAAATTCTCTCAAAAGAAACATCCGTAAAGATGGAAAGCAGGGAAAACAAAACCGAAAACAGGCAGCTTTCCATTGCAAACTTTAACCAAACAAAGCATGAGGAGCGGATGTGAAAATGTCGATGGTTGATGTTTCCCAAAAACCAGAGATCTTCCGAGAAGCAACAGCCACTGGAACAATTAAGCTGAAGCCAGAAACAATAAATTTAATTCGCGAAGGCAAAATTGCAAAGGGAGACCCACTTTATACTGCTAAAATTGCCGGAATACTTGCTGCCAAAAAAACAAGCGCTCTGATTCCGCTCTGTCATCAGCTTCCACTAACAAACGTGGACATAAAAACCGAAATTATAGACGGAAAACATGTAAAAGTAACTTCCACCGTTAAAACTAAGGCTCAAACAGGAGTTGAAATGGAAGCCTTAGTTGCCACAGCCTCCAGCCTTCTAACAATCTGGGACATGATTAAACAATACGAAAAAGACGAGGAAGGACAATATCCATTCACATGCATAGAGAACATCCGCGTTGTCAGAAAGGTTAAAGAGGATGAGCCTCATGAGCGAAAGCACAAAGAGGCATAAGGCAGAAGCTCCAAAAAAACTGAACTTCGCCATTTTCGTTTGCAGCACATCGCGACACAAGAGGTTGAAAAGCGGGGAGAAAATCACGGACGAGTCTGGAGATCTAATTGAATCGCTAATAAAAGGCGCAGGTCACAGCGTCGCCATGCGGAAAATAGTTCCAGACGACAAAGCTCAAATTGAAGAGTGCGTGCATCAAGCATTAACCTCTAATTTAGATGCAGTCATATTTTGCGGCGGCACAGGCATAGCACCATCAGACATTACAATCGAAACGGTTTCTCCATTCCTAGAAAAAATTCTACAAGGGTTTGGCGAAATTTTTCGGCTTTTAAGCTTTAGGAAAATTGGTTCAGCTGCAATTCTGTCACGTGCAATTGCGGGCACAGCTAGAGGCAAAGCATTTTTCTGCATCCCAGGCTCGCCAGACGCCGCAAGACTCTGCATTGAAAAGCTTATCCTACCTGAGGCACCTCATATAGTGAAGCATGCACGCGAATGAATCAAGCGATTATTTCCTTTACACATTCGGTTTACTGGAAATTGAATGCGAAACTTTCAGAATTTCCTCTGCTCCTTCACATCTTTTTCCATTGATAATGGTTGACGGCGTCTTCTTAACTCCCCCCTTCATAGCCTTCAACTTATCAGTCATCGTGAAACATCGAACACGAACACTTCCTTATTAGTTTCACTAGCGATACGCAACGCGTTCTCTAAAACCGCCCGGTCATCTTGGGCAAGATGCATCCTTTAAGTTTGGACATAAGGTCTGCAGCCCAATTAACCAGTTCTGGCGAGCAATAGGTATGTTGAGACACTATGATGACCCACATCTATATATGGAGAAAAGGAACGAACGAAAATTTCAATCAAATGGCATTAATAATTTAATTATGCGCTTTAACATTTATTTTCGTCGCTATTTTAGACAAGTTTTATATTGTTGGAAGGTTATGGAGACGTCGATAAGCACGTGCGGGAATAACGATGGTTTTAATTGATCATTGGGGGCGCCCTCTACTCAATCTGCGCATAGCGGTGACACGCGTTTGCAATCTGAGTTGCCTCTACTGTCACATGGAAGGTGAAGTTGCGTCAAATTCCATGGGGGAAATGAGCGCCGAAGAAATTGTACATGTCGCAAAAGTTGCTGTCAAACTTGGAATTTCAAAGGTGAAAATTACTGGTGGAGAGCCACTAATGCGCAAAGACATTACAGAAGTAGTTCGTGGAATTGCTGCTATACCAGGCTTAAGTGAGCTTTCCATGACGACTAATGGCATAATGCTTGCTACCCTAGCGAAGGAATTGCATGCAAGTGGTTTGAAACGTGTGAACATAAGTCTTCCAACATTGGATAGCGAAACTTATAGAGCTTTGACTAGCGGGCGATTGGAAAACGCTTTAGAAGGTGTCAGGGCAGCCGTTGAAGCTGGACTTTACCCAGTTAAGCTTAACATGCTAATTTTAAAAGGGGTCAATGATGATGCCGTTTTGGAGATGATGGAATTCGCAGGGAAAGTTGGAGCAATTTTGCAGCTGATTGAGCTTGAGCCGATAAACTTGAACATGGCATATTATTATGCGCATTATAAGTCCTTGGATGAGTATGAAGAAATGTTAAGGCGGAAAGCCGTTAAAGTTGAAACTAGGAAGTATATGCAGAATCGCCATGTCTATCACCTTCCAGACGTAACGGTGGAAGTTGTGCATCCGATTGAAAATACTAGTTTCTGCTTAAATTGTACGCGGCTTCGTTTGACGAGTGATGGAAAACTGAAACCGTGCCTAATGCGGAATGATAATCTGGTTGATGTTCTAACGCCTATACGAAATGGCGCGTCGGATGATGAGCTAATTGAACTTTTTAAGCTAGCCAACCTGCGGAGGCAACCGTACAATCAAATTAGAGCTCAATGATTCTTGCCTCTCGCTTAGCCGTGTCAAGCAAGCCTATCGTCGACTTGCCAGTTAAATATCCACAAGCTTCGCCAGGATTAATAACAAGCGTTTTTCCATTCTCGTAGATTTCAGCCTTATGCGAGTGCCCATGAACAACAACGTCAAAGCCTTCGCTTTCAATCAAAGCCTTTAAAAGTGCACTTTCAGTTCCATGTATAAGCGCAATTTTTACGCCGTCAACCGTAATTTCGGCAAAACTTCCGCGAATCTCCAAATTGCCATATTCGCTGAATCTTTTCCTCAGCAACTCGTGGTCTCCATCGTTGTTGCCAAAAACCCCTATAAGCTTGGCGTTTAAATCCTTAAACTTTGGAATGACAAATGGCGCTACGTAGTCTCCAGCGTGAAGCACAAGCTCAACTTTTTCTGCGTTAAACTTCTTTACTGCTTTTTCAACATTTGGAAGCCTATCATGCGTATCCGCTATCAAGCCGACAATCATTCCGTTTCACCCTTTTCTTCTCTAAGCTTTTATCACGTTGATAAGATAAGCTATTTCGTTTACTAGCATATAGAAGTTTGTTCTAGAGAATATTTCGGTTATTGGAATAGTTTCCCAAGCGAAACACGGCTTAAAATGCTCGGTGCATCCTTCAAGTTATAGAAAGCTGTTCTAAAAGAGGAAATTGGAAAATTGAACCCATGGGGCTCGGACGTAGCTTTAAAAAGAAGGGATAAACTCTACATAATAGCTGAAATTTTGGACATAGCGAAAGATGGAACATTAAAAACGCAGATAATGTATAGGGCAAACCTAAGCTTCACGCAACTAAACGACTACCTCAGGTTCATGTTAAAAATAAAACTGCTAGAAAAAATTGTTGAAAACGACAAGGAAAAGTACAAGGCAACCGAGAAAGGCTTAAGCTTTCTCCAACGCTACCGGGAAATAACACAACTTCTTAAAGAAGAGGAAAACGGCAACTACAAAAACAACGTAAAAGTCCCGCCGCCACATCTGCTAAAAAAGAATTAAACCCTGTTTCGCTCTTTTTGCATTATAATTGCGTAGTGTTTTTACAATAGCTTTTTTAGCATCCAAGTTTGATTTCATAAAGGTGTTCTAAACGACTCTCAAGCAATGGACACCAATGGATGGCGACACATTCATAACAGAAGAGGGCTTTATATTCAATGTTTTTGGATATGAACACCCGGAGAATAGAGTCTTCGCCTTTCTTAAGTATATACCCTTAAATTTCAAGAAATTTTTCAAAATAGATTTCCTTGAGCGGGAATGGAAGATTGGAAAAATGAAGCTTTTTCGCGCAGAGAAACTCTACACTGCGCAAAACTATCAAATCCTTCTTGAAACTTTAAGGAAGAATTTTCCAAGATACGTGTATTTTTGCCCCTTTAGGGGAAAAGATGTTATCAGTGCACCATTAGGTTCTGTTAAAAAGTTTTACGTTCCAAGAGAATGCCTAAAACATATCGGTAAACTGAAACGTAAGGACAGCTTGCAGAAGTTGACATTAGATTTTGTTAATCTGCTTTCCAGCGAATCAAATGTTCCCATCGAAGATTTTGGCATACACGGTTCTGTCGCTTTAAACATGCATACACAAGAATCTGACATAGACATAGTTGTTTATGGGTCGCAAAACTTTCGCAGTCTAGAAAATGCGGTGCAAAAACTCGTCGACGCTGGCATTTTAAGTTATGTTTTCAACAATCGTCTAGATGTCGCGAGAAAATACAAGTGTCGCTTTAGCGGCAAGGTGTTCATGTATAATGCTGTTCGTAAACCAGAGGAAGTTGATTCCAAGTATGGCTTATACAATTTTAAGCCGCTTAAACCAGTTAGTTTTATCTGCGCAGTTAAAGATGACAGTGAAGCAATGTTTCGACCTGCTCTATACAAAATAAAAGACTACAAGCCCCTAAACGATTCCTCGGAATTGCCCAAAGAGAAAACTCCAGAGGCTGTTGTGTCAATGATTGGTTGTTACAGAAACGTTGCCAAGAAAGGCGATAAAATAAAGGTTTCTGGCATGCTTGAACGTGTGGAAAACGTCGAAACCGGGAAAACACACTTTCAAGTTGTTGTAGGAACAGGCGCTTACGAGGAAGAGTACATTTGGCCAGCATAAGGTTAAGAGATAGAGATGCAATAATAACGCGGGAAGGCTTAATTTTCCGTGTTTTTGGCTATACGCACCCGCAAGATGGCTTTATATGTGACGCCGAGTATGCACCTTCCAATCTCTTCAAATCTCCCAATCCAAAAGCCTACAGGACAGACGGGGAAAAGATTTTTTACAAGTTTTATGAAGATGAGGGTTGGCGTTTTATTGCGGCGAAATTTCCGCAGCACATGATTTTTCATGATCCTCTTGGCAGAATGGTTGTAGGCGTTAAATGCTCAAATGTGGCTGCCGTTAGGAAGCCGGAAGAAGTCCTCAAAGTGCTACTTGAAAAAGAGCCTAAAGATGAACTTCTCAAGGCTCTCCAAACAGTTCTTGAGGCGACTGTTGTGAATCACCGCTTTTTCGTAGGAGATTTTGGGGTTTTCGGCTCGCTTCTCCACGGCTTTTACCATCCTCGCTTCTCTGACATAGACATAATCGTTTATGGCAGAAACAATTTGGAACGAATACGCGGGATTTTGCAAGAGCTTTATGCAGACAAGCGTTCACGATTTTCCAACGAATTTGAGAGCGACTCACCAATTAGACGGAAATTTTGGCGTTTCAAGAACATAAGCCCACAAGAGTTTGTTTGGCATCAGAGGCGCAAACTTATTTACGGAGTTTTTTACGACGAGACCTCTAAAAGGACTGTAAAGGTTGAGTTTGAACCAGTGAAGAGCTGGAGTGAAATCAGCAATGAATACGGCCAAATAAAAAAGATAGCGCGTGAAGGCTGGGTTAAGGCGTATCTGCGCGTAAAAAACGATTTTGATGCGCCTTTTATGCCCTCAATTTACAAAGTTGAAGTCTTAAAAGTTGTTGAGGGGCGAAGAGTTGAAGACTTAGAGCGGGTTGTCTCCTATATTGAAGAGTTTAGAATGCAAGCGTGGAAGGATGAAATGGTTTATGTTGAGGGAAACCTTGAAAAGGTTGAAACGCGAGATGGCGGAAGCCTTCATCAAATAGCACTGACTTATGGACCACGCTACTACGAGCAAGTCTTGAAGGTTACGGCTTCCACAGCCCAAAGCTAATGCTTTAGAATCATGTAGTCTGCGGGCTTGTTTCCAAGAAGCAGCCTAAAATACTCACAGTCTTTTCTATGGTCTTTCACATGCTCAAGTTTTCCCTGCGCGATGACATTTTCGCCATTCCTAGCTTGCTCGCAGAATCTTCCACGAAATGAGGCAATCTCCCTTATCGGCTGGAGTTTTGGTCCCTCAATAACTTTTACATCTTCAATCTTGTATGTGCATGGCGTGAATATGGCATTCACGTCATCAACAACTGTAGCCTCAATCTTCACATATCCACAATTTCTGTAGCTGACATTGCCATACCTCTCCTCTGTTTCATTCCAGTCCTTCACGAAGCGTACAAAGTAGTCTCTGTCCCCAAACTTGCCTTGATAAACCTTCCGAGATTCGACTTTTACGAAGTCTTCGAAGCCCATATAGGTGTCTTTCGAACGAAAAGCGAAAAGCCTCCGCAAATTCACCAAACCATAAGGCTTCAAGGGACAAGAGTGCTCTTCAAATAAAGCTTTAATGGCTGAATGAACTTTCCGGCAGTTCTTAGATCCGTAAACAACAATGTCAATATCCGAGCTATGCGTGTGCAAGCCAACCATGATTGAGCCTGAAGCTCCAATGGCGTTCCACGAGATACCAGCAGAAGATTTAAGCAGATAAGCCATTTCCAAAATCGTGCGTTCTAAAAGGTCTAAGCCCTCAGACTTTCGAATTCGTCTAAGTACCTCAACAGGCACATATACTTTCTTGATATCACTTTTTGGGACTTCACATAAAACTTCATCGAAAATCGAATCGTAAACCAGGTATTCCGGAAAATTCTTCTTTAACCAGGCATATCGCCTGGAAAGGGAATAAACCTTTTCATAAGATAATTCTCCACTTTTCCTTTTGCCCGTTTTGCTTGGATAGTACCTTATAAAGGCTATTACTTTGTCTGGTGGGTGAACTACCCCCTTTACGTCAAATATGAGGCCTTGTCTGGTTTCTATAAAGTCTCCTTCTCGAAATCTTCTTTTCATCAAGGTCAAATGGCGGCCATAAATATTTATTGTTTCTTGAAAATGAGGCCAGCCTTGTAAAGTCCAGAAATCAACCCTAATCCGACTATCGTAGCTATGACTGTCATTAGTATTCTTTCAATGGCTGAAATTGGAACCATGTACATGAACAGAGACGGTATGTCAGGTAATCCTAGAGGTTTGAGGAAATAATCCTCAATAACTTTGAGGGGGATGAAAATGTCTATAGTTTCTATGAATATTAGGTTTCCAAGCATATGATCAGCTATTATCCCGCAGTAGCTGGCTAGGAAAACTGAAGAAATAAAAGAGAATCGTCCAGCTCCGAAAATTCCGTATAAGATGAGGATTGCAGCTGTTATATATAATGGAAGTGAAAGATAGTTTAGTGGAAGTGTTTCGTTTAGATATGGTTTTGTGAACATGTAACCAGTAACAAATAAAATTACTCCGGAAAGTATGAATGCTGGTTTAAACTGCCAGCCCTCTTTTATCGCCCCTATTTCCTTGAATGAATCCGCAACCCAGTCTCGCGTGATTAGAATGGCGAATAAGCCTGCGAAATGGAGAACAGGATAAAATATGGCTTTTTGTCCAACCCATGTGGCATACCATCCGGCTATTAAGGCTCCAAGGATTACTGCGGAAATGGACCACCCTTGAATTTTGCTGTTTTTCGAGATTTTGTCTAATGTTAAGAACCCGGCTACCATGGCTGAAGTCGCTGTGCAGAAAGATGTCAAGACACTGAAGGGGCTGCCTGCAGCAATCAGGCCACCTATTAAAGCGGCTAAAAACCCTAAATATGGACCAATTATCATTCCGTATAGTGGAGCAATTGCTGCATCAAACTTTATACTTGCATCTGGGACTCCGACTATTGGTATTCCGGGTATAAACTTGCAGATTATGAACGAGAGAGCCGCGAAAATGGTTAATAGTGCCACGTTTCTTGCAGATAATTCAACGCTTGCCAATTTTTTCACCTATGTATTTTTGGTAATTGCTGTGTGATTTTTTACACAACGTTAATAAGCTTTTCCACAAAACTATTGTGCAAGGTGCAATTATAATGGCGTTGGCGCTCAACAAGGCTGAGCATGTTTCGCGTTGTTTGGAGTTGGCTATTCTTTTGGAGGTTAGTGCTGACAAGCCTGGAAACGTGAATTTGGTTGTTGGTTTTGAGGGTACTAATCACATGCACTTTTTTGCCTCGGCTGTGGCTGCTGCCCCGCATTTTAGGTTGGCTGCTGAGCGGGGGATATCTGTTTCGAAGGGTGAGATAGGCTTTGAAGATATCCGTGTTGGATACATTATAAGAGATTGCGTTTCAGAAGTTAGCGCGTGGCAGAGCGGAGGAAACACTTTACTTGGCACGATTATTTTACTTTCTCCTATTGCTGTTGCTGCAGGTATGGCGCTTAACGAAAAAGGTGTTTTTGAAATTTCCAGTTTAAGGCGGAACTTGAGAAACATTGTTGAGGCAACAACGCCTGAAGATGCTGTCGCCGTTTACGAGGCAATAAGAATTGCTAATCCCAGCGGACTTGGAAAGGCTCCGGATCTCGACGTTAACAATCCAAACTCGATAAGTAGAATACTTAAAGAGAGAATTTCCCTCTATCAAGTGTTCAAAATAGCCTCAAATTATGACACAGTTTGTTCAGAGTGGGTAAACAATTATCCAATAACCTTTGATTTTGCCTATCCAAATCTAATAGAGGAGGTCAGAAAAAGCACAGACTTAAACGTGGCTATAATCCACACTTTTCTGAAAGTTTTAGCAAGAAACCCAGACACGTTCATTGCACGAAAGGTTGGCATAGAAAAAGCGCGAGAGGTCTCATTTATGGCTGAAGAGGTCCTAAAGCACGGGGGACTTAACACTTCATTGGGTAAAGAAAAACTGCATGAATTTGACTTAATGCTAAGAAAGTCGGATAGCCTCTTAAATCCAGGCACTACGGCTGATATAATTGCGGCTGCATTGGCGTTAAGCATCTTAAACGGGCTTCGACCCTGAAATTATTTGTTAGGCGCACTCAATTCCATGCTGCATAAAAGTTAATTAATTTAAAGTATATTTTATGTTAAGTTTCAAGTAAGAGTACCAAATTAGGAAGTTTGCCTTTCATTGAGGTTGTTGAATGGAAGAGAAACCCAAGCTGTTGGTAACATTGCTTACTGGGCGGACAATTGAGCAGGGCGTTGGAAAAGAGTGCGGAAAGGCTTCGAAGGAATACGTTGAAAGCGTGTCTGTTTGTTACATCGACCCTGATGATCTGAAGAGGCTCGGGGTAAAAGAGAAAACTAACGTTCAAGTTTCCACGGAATACGGCTCGGTTGTAGTTACAGCCCTAAAGTCTAAAAGAGCTCCACATCCAAGCGTAATCTTTATCCCATATGGACCATGGGCAAACGTTGTTGTAGACCCCGAAACTCACGGGATTGGCATGCCTTCTTTGAAGGGAATTCCAGCTTATGTTGAGCCAGCGCCAGAAAAACCTGTTATGGGTTTGCTGGAGCTTTTAAAGCTACATTTTGGGAAGGGCTGAAACAATGTCTGTTGTTAGAGCCGTTGCTTGTCCAGTCTGCGGAAGCTTATGTGATGACATAGAGCTGACAATTAAAGATGGAAAAGTTGTGAAGGTAAAGAACGGCTGTGCAATGTGCGAGGCAAAATTTCTGCATTACAATAGTGAACATCGCGTTTTGAAACCACTTGTACGGAAGAATGGAGAACTAGTCAAGGCTACATTTAGAGAAGCCATAGTGAAAGCTGCTGAAATAATCGCTGAGGCTAACTACCCGATACTTTATGGTTGGAGTTCAACAAGCTGTGAAGCCATGCGCGTTGGACTTGAGTTAGCCGAAGAAGTTGGCGGAGTAATCGATAACACATCGGTTATATGTCATGGGCCATCAATTTTAAGCATTCAAGAAGTCGGTATTCCATCGTGCACTCTTGGACAGATTAGGCATAGAGCAGACCTTGTAATTTATTGGGGAAGCGACCCGTGGAGTGCCCATCCAAGGCACATGGAGCGTTATACTGCTTTTTCTCAGGGAAGATTTGCAAAAAGCGCTTGGAAGGGCTACCTAACAAAGATTAAGGCTCTAAATGTTAGGAAAAAAATCGAGAGTGCTGTTCGTAGGCTCTTTCTTAAAGAAGAGCAAATCTCATTACGCAAACCTGGAATGGAGCCTTCTTTAACAATTTGGAAGGAAGGAAGAAAACTAATAGTTGTTGACGTCAGAAGGACAAAGTCTGCAGAAATGGCTGACTATTTCATTCAAGTCCAGCCAAACAAGGATTACGAGCTTCTCCAAGCATTTAGAGCGATTGTCCGCGACCAAGAGTTAGAGGTTGATGAAGTTGCCGGGGTTCCAGTGGAGTATTTGGAGGAAGTTGCTGATGCTATGATTAACTGCAACTTTGGAATCTTATTCTTTGGGCTTGGGCTTACAATGAGTAGGGGTAAGCTTAGAAACATTGATGCCGCGCTTTCTCTTGTTCGAGACTTGAACATGCGCACAAAATTTGTGATAATGCCGATGAGAGGGCACTTTAATGTCACTGGCGCGAATACTGTTTTTACGTGGCAGACCGGCTACCCATATGCTGTAGACTTCTCGCTTGGCTATCCGCGGTATAACCCTGGAGAAACATCTGCCGTTGATGTTCTCTTGCGCGGTGATTCAGACGCCGCCCTAGTTGTTGCTTCAGACCCGGTTGCGAACTTCCCAAGGAAGGCTGTTGAACACTTGGTTAGGAATCCGCTTGTTGTTGTTGACCCGCACATGAACGCTACAGCTCAAATGGCTGATGTTGTTATCCCCTCAGCCTTTGTTGGTATAGAAGCCAGCGGAACAGCCTACCGCATGGACCATGTACCTCTTCCGCTTAAGAAGGTTGTAGAACCGCCAAGAGGCATCCTCCCAGACGAGGAAATTCTCCGAAGAATTCTGACGGAAATTAGGCGAATAAAGAGGCATAAAGAGAGGGTGGAGGAAGCTTAAAAGATGGAGCTTTTGGTGAAAAACGGTTTCGTTTATGACCCTATTAATGGTGTTGATGGCGAAAGGATGGATATCACAATCAAGGATGGAAAGATTGTTGAAAAGGTAAACGAGCATAAGGCAAGGAAGATTGATGCTTCTGGAATGATTGTCATGCCAGGCGGAGTGGACATACACTGCCACATTGCTGGTTCAGAAGTGAACGCTGGAAGGTTGCTGAGACCAGAAGACCATTTTCGGGACTTTGAACGTAAAACTTCCATAACACGTTCTGGAGTTGGCTACTCAATTCCATCCACCTTCACAACTGGCTATCGTTACGCGCGGATGGGCTACACCACAATAATGAACCCCTCCATGCCCCCGTTAGAGGCTAAACACACGCATGAAGAGTTAAGCGACACTCCAATTGTGGATAAGGCAAGTTATCCACTTTTGGGCGACTGGTGGTTTGTCCTCGAATACCTGAAAGATGATAAAATAGAGGAATGTGCAAGACACGTGGCTTGGATGATAAGCTCAACAAGAGGATACGCGATAAAAATCGTCAACCCCGGAGGATTAGAAGCTTGGGGTTTCGGACATAACGTAAATAGCTTAGACGACCAAGTTCCATGTTTTGGCATCACTCCGCGAGAAATAATCCGTGGATTATGCAAAGTGAATAGACTTTTGAATTTGCCACACACAATTCACGTTCACACAAACAACCTTGGAAAGCCCGGAAACTATCAAACAACAATTAAGACCATGCAATGCGTCGAAGATTTAGCCGACGGCAAACCAGCAATCCACATAACGCATTGCCAATTTAGCGCCTTCAAAGGTGACAGTTGGGCTACACTTGAGTCTGGAGCTGAAGAAATTGCAAACTACGTTAATGTGCATTCGCATGTGACAATGGACATGGGGCAAGTGGTCTTCACAGATACAACCACAATGACTGCTGATGGACCTTTCCAGTACACGCTTTACGAGTTAAGCGGTAACAAGTGGGTCAACCACGACGTGGAAACTGAGACAAGCGCTGGGATAGTGCCTTTCCGCTACAGAAGAAAAAGCTACGTGCACGCAATGCAATGGTCAATAGGCTTAGAACTAGCCCTACTAATCAAAGACCCGTGGAAAATATTTTTGACAACAGACCACCCAAACGGCGGACCATTCACCGCCTACCCAAAAATAATCGCTTGGCTCATGAGCAGAAAGGCAAGAAACGCCACGCTAAAACGGATCAACTCAAGGGCTAGAAGCAGAAGCTTACTTCCGTCAATAGACAGGGAATTAAACTTCTACGAAATTGCAATAATGACAAGAGCGGGACAGGCAAAGGCGCTTGGACTTAAAAATAAGGGTCATTTAGGTGTTGGAGCAGACGCGGACATAGCCATCTACAACGTTAATCCGGAAGAAACAGACCCTTCCAAGAAGTATAAACGCGTTAGGAAAGCATTCAAGCGAGCTGCTTATACAATCAAAGGCGGAAAGATCGTTGCAAAAGATGGCGAAATACTGCGGCATATGGAAGGCGACACGATGTGGTTAGATGTGCAGGTTTCAGAGCCTATTAAAATTTCAGAGGATATGAAGAGGCGGTTCAGGGATTACTGGACTGTTGAATATGAAAATTACCCTGTGGGTGAAGATTATCTTGCGATTTCAAATCCAATTGCTGTGAGGGCAAATGTGTAGATGGTAAAGCTTTATCCCTGCAAAGAGTTTCGCTTTCCAATAGTTGCTGAATGCATAAACCCCGAAGTGTTCAGAGGCAAAACAAGCAAAGAAATTGAGATGCTAAAGGTTTGGGAAGGAAATAAACAGCGCAAGCTCAGCGAACTATTCAAAATCGAGATGGCAGACGGCGATGTGGAAAATATCGTGATTCAGGGTGATTTAAGCAAGGTTCGAAAAATAGGTGCGGGCATGAAAAGTGGAGAAATAACGATTCATGGGAATGTTGGATTGCACCTTGGCGAAGAAATGCAAGACGGCAAAATCACCGTTTATGGAGACGTCGGAGGATGGGTTGGCTCAATGATGGAGGGCGGAACAATCGAAATTCATGGAAACGCCAGCGATTATCTAGGTGCACCATACCGTGGATGCAGCGAGGGCATGCATGGAGGAAAGATAATTGTTCACGGGAATGTTGGCAACGAGGCAGGCGCTCGCATGAGAAAAGGCATAATAAAAATTTATGGTAATGCCGGACAGTTTGCTGGGCTCCGCATGCGTGATGGAACAATTTACATTCAAAAAGATGCAGAAGCACGAATAGGTGCGTGTATGAAAGGTGGCAAAATAGTTGTTGGAGGCTTTTTAGAGTCTGTTCTTCCAACATTCACTATAGAGGGCGTAAGAGAGAAAGTTAAAATCGAGGAAGGTGAAACCGCAGCTGGGCCCTTCTACCTTTTCTTGGGTGACATTGTTGAGCATGGAGAGGGTAAACTTTACATCCTTAAAGATAAGAACCCTCACCTAAGAGTTTATGAAAAATTCCTGTGATGGAGACGAAATTATGAATAAAACCTTAAGCGTTAACAAACTTGCATGGAAACTTTTAGAAAAACTATGCGCAGACCCGGAGCTTTATGGCATAAGTGTTTCAAAGTCACCTTCGGGCGCAACAATTGTTGATGCCGGAATAAAAGCAAAGGGCGGATTCCAAGCTGGAAAAATCATAACTGAAATCTGCATGGGTGGATGCGCAAAGGCAAGAATTGTCCGTAAAAGCTACGGAGAATTTGAACTCCCAACAATATTCGTTTATACGGAACATCCTGCAATAGCAACTTTCGGTTCGCAGTTTGCTGGCTGGCAAATCAAGGAGGGCGACTACTTCGCAATCGGTTCTGGGCCAGCCAGAGCCCTAGCCCAGAAGCCAAAAGAAATCTACGAAAAAATTGGGTATAGGGACGATTACGAAAAAGCCGCAATTGTCTTGGAAACTGATAAAGCTCCTCCAGAAAAGCTCATAGAACGCTTTGTGCATGACTGCCACGTTAAACCAGAAAACCTCGCGATAATTTTAACACCAACAGCAAGCCTTGCAGGCGCGGTACAGGTTTCTGGAAGGATAATTGAAACTGGAATGCTTAAGCTTAGCAGGCTTGGTTTAAATCCAAATGTGATATTGCACGCTTATGGAACAGCACCAATACCGCCAATACACCCAAAATTTGTTAAGGCAATGGCAAGAACAAACGATGCGATCTTATATGGCGGAACAGCCTATTACATCGTTGACTACGGAAACGAAGAGGAAGTAAAAAACATTGTGGAAAAAGCGCCATCAAAAGCCTCAAAAGACTATGGGAAAACATTCTTAGAAATCTTCAAGGCAGCTAACTACGACTTCTATAAGATAGACCCGGACCTATTCTCACCAGCAATCGTCATCGTCAGCAATGTAAAAACCGGGAACACATTTAAGGTCGGAGAAATAAACGTTGAAGCTTTAGCAGAATCTTTTAGTCTAAAAGTTCTTTAAATTTATCATCTCATTTCTTCGTTCGCATTTTTTCCAGACTTGGTGTATGAAAAGATTTTAAGATGAATTCTTTGAATCCTGTATTTCCAACAAGGGCGCCCATTAAGAAACTCATTATTGTTATTTCAATCCACGCTTTTGGTATGACTATGGATATCATGGGTTCCCATATGCCGCCGCAGAAATATGGTACTATGTACAGGAAATACAATATTGTGTAAATGCATTCTGGAATGTAGGATACGAGAATCACTGGAACAGTAAAAGTTGAAGGCTTACTGCTTCTATGTACGTTAAATTTTTTGTAGAGAAAACCAGCTGTAAATCCAGTTAAAGCCTTTCCAATAGGGACTCCTATGACAGAAAGTATTCCAATGGTGCCCATGACAAAACCGAAATAGTAACCCGCATAAATGCCACTCAAAAAGCCGACAACAGCGCCAATGTAAGGTCCAGCAAAAATAGCAGCTATGAACGTTGCAATATGCGATAAATCTAAAGCTGCACCGCTTTGACCAACAGTTCCCAGTAGGGGGGCTATGTTAAGCGAGATTGCTGAAAGAAGAAGCCCTAAGGCTGTCATTATTGCAATGAATGCTGTATGTTTTGAGTTCATATCCACACCTTCTCTTTTGACTTTCAGTTTTGTTAATTATTTAAGAGTAACTACTTAAAAAAGAGTAAAATAAGTCTGCAACACTGAAAAATAAATATTGCTTAAGCGTATATTTTATGGGGATTGTTTGTCTGAAGCTCTAAGGCTGTCTTCAAAAACGATCAAAAGCTGGCTTGAGAACGAGACAAGCTCAGTTTTTGTTCCAGTTCACTCACGTGCTGAAAAAGTTCTCGCCGAATTGCGTAAGGCTTTGAATGAGCTTTCTGATGCAAGCAAAATGCTATTTGACAGCAGCGTAAAGGAAATTGAAAAGCGAAACCTGAAAACCTACAAGCGTGCAAGAGCCTTGAACAAGCTTTCGCGTCTATTTATTGATAGGATAAGGCAAATTAAAATCCCAGAAAAAGCCTCATATGACAGCCTAAACGGTTTTATTCAGGAAACCCAGAGAGCGCTTGCTGTAACTGAAGTAGACATTAGAATGTGGTTTCCGAGGATTTCGCCATTTTTTATCCTTGATAGAAGAAAATTTCTTGTGTTGTTTGAGAAGATAAAAGCTTCACTGAAGGAAGCTCAAACCTTTCTCATAAAGGAGTATGTTAAAACAAAAACTTTGGAGGAAACATTTCAGCTTATTGACAAACTGCAAGATCTAGAGGAGGAACTGTCAAAATTTAAAGAGCAAAAGTTAAACGTTGAAAATGAAAAGGCACACATTCTCAAGGAAATTGCCGATGTTAAACAAAAAATGGCTGATTTAAAGAGCAAGGGCGAAATAAGCCAACTTAGCCAAGTGAATTTAGAAATAGAAATGCTAAACGCCGAGGTTAAGCGTAGCCTACAGCACCTCCAAAAGCCATTCATAAAAATGCAAGCATTAAGCCTTCATGGCGGAGGAAGCGATTTGACGCAAGATGAGCTTAAAAAGTTAACACATTACTTGGAAAACCCGTTTGAAGCTCTAGCAACAGAAAACGATGGTTACCCAATTTTGAGACAGATACTTCAAAAACTAACCCTTTCAATGTCCAGTGAAAAGCTAAAGCTCAAACCTGACAAAATGAGAAAGGCGGGACAAACAATAGAAAACATCTTGAAGAGAGATTCGCTGAACGAAATTCACAAAAAATGTGTTGATGCACTTGCGCGAAAAAATAGCATTTCAAAATCTGCGGAGCTTGCGGAAACCCAAAGCGGCTTATCTAAACTTCAAGTAGTTCTCGAGAATTTGGAGCGAAAGAGAAACGTCGTGGAGTCCGAGGAAAAGTCAGTGGAAAGGGCAATTAAAGAAACGTTGGAGAAAATCCAAAATCACAAGGATAGAATAGAGAAGAACATTCAGAATTTTCTAGGCAAAAAAGTAATCATTGAAAAAGTTGAGGCTTAGAATTGCAACTAGACATCAAGCACATAATAAAAGAAGCTCTAGAAGTGCAATATGATGAATTTGCGAGAACAATTGAAGAAGCAACAAAAATGCTCTGCAGCGAAGATGGCGATTTGGGGAACTTCCAAGTCATCGGAAGACTTGCCCAACTTAAGTCAACTGGCGAAGCCCTAGTAGTTGGCGACTTGCATGGAGACATAGAAAGCTGCTTCGACATACTGAAACAAAGCGATTTCCTCAATAAGCTGAGCCGAAAAAGCGACGCGCTTCTAATATTTCTTGGAGATTACGGTGATAGAGGCGAATGCTCAAAGGAGGTTTACTACACAGTTCTAAAGCTGAAGCTTCTGTTTCCAAAACAAGTGATTCTCATGCGTGGGAACCATGAGGGACCAGACGATCTTCTCGCGTCGCCGCATGACTTGCCATTAGAGTTTCAGATGAAATTTGGCGAAAAATGGGAAGAAGCCTACACAAAGATACGCGAACTGTTCAAGTGCCTCTACACGGCAGTCCATGTTGAAAAGCGTTGCTTAATGATTCACGGCGGACTACCAACACAAGCCAAGACAATTTTGGACTTGGCATACGCCCACAAAAACCACCCAAAACAGACATTTCTGGAGGAGATGCTCTGGAGTGACCCAAACGAAATGGTAAGCGAAACATGCGCCTCGCCTAGAGGTGCCGGAAAACTATTCGGCAAAAAAGTGACAAAGGAAATTCTCGAAAGGTTTAATGTAAGATTTTTAATAAGGGGACATGAACCCTGCCATGAAGGCTTTAAGATAGACCATGAAGGCATGGTTTTAACGCTTTTCTCTAGGAAGGGTCCCCCATACTTCAATGCACACGGCGCTTACCTAGAATTTGAGCTTTCCAAAAAATTTGAGAATGCAGAGCAACTGATCACCTGCATTCGCCAGTTTTAAAAGCCTCTATGCACAGAAACTTTAAGAATACTTTTTCTCTAGCATCTCACAGACAAAAACGAAGAGAAGGTTCAATTTTGAAAATTGGAATCATAACTAGAAATATGAATTCTTGGGGCTCAACCCAGCTCAGAGAAGCCCTAACAAGGCGTAGCATACCGCACATCTGCTTTAGTTTTCCACGCTTAGTTGCAAGAGTTGGCTATAAACCATACATAGGCATAGGCAATATCAGCGTCCTAGAAGATTTAGACGCCTTAGTAATTCGCCCAATTGGAAGAGGTTCCCTAGAAGAAATCGTTTTCAGGATGGACATGCTTTACAAGCTTGAGCGTTCTGGCATGTACGTCGTGAACCCACCAGAGGCTATAGAGCACTGCGTTGACAAATATGATATACTAGCCATACTTGAAGAGAGCAACATACCTGTGCCAAAAACCGTTGTAACCGAAAATGTTGAGCAAGCCATAAAGGCTTTTCACGCGCTCGGCGGCGACGTTGTTATAAAACCTCTCTTTGGCTCGCGGGGTATAGGCTCAACCCGCATAAGAGACGCTGAGGTCGCATCAACAATTTTCAGAGCCCTAAATTTCCACCACAATGTGCTGTACATACAAGAATTTGTGCAGCATGACTTTTCAGACATCCGCGCATTAGTAGTCGACAACCAAGTTGTAGCAGCCATGCGCCGCATAGCAAACAGTTGGAAAACAAACTACAGCCAAGGCGCTCGCCCAGAGCCAGTTAAACTTGAAAACGCCATAGAGGAAATTGCAATAAAATCGTCAAGACTCATAGGATGCAAAATCGCAGGTGTAGACATACTAGAAAGCCCGAGAGGGCCACTCGTTGTCGACGTTAACAGTCAACCCGGATGGAGAGGGTTACAATCAGTCATGAACTTCAATATCGCCGACAAAGTTGTTGATTTCATAATTTCAGACATAAAAAAGTAGGGAGAAAAGCGCAAATGGAAAAAGTAGATATAGTCAAATTCGATTTTTCAACCGGGAATTTTCAGAAGATGACTGATTATGTTGCAGAAGAAAAACCACTCCACATTTTCATAAACCGAAAGCATTATGCTACAATCTTATGTTCGCCATCAAACCTCAATGAACTCGCGGTTGGTCACCTCTTAACAGCGGGAATAATCAAATCAGCAGAAGAAGTCGAGGAGATAAGCCTAAATAACCATGATGTGTGCCAAGTAAAACTGAAGCCAGAAATCAACTTACGAAGTAGACTAAAAGTGTCAAGGCTTTATTCGCGCATAATACTATCCGCATGTGGCAGCACGACACCATACACTTTTGCTGGAAAACTCCCAAAAGTTGCATCAAACATAAAGGTTAAGGCGCAGCTAATTAGAGACTGCGTTAACCGCCTAAATGCTATTGCTGAAACATTTAGAAAAACTGGCGGGGTTCACGCAGCAGCCATATACAAAACTGACGGAAGCCTAGTGGCTTTTGCTGAAGATGTAGGTCGCCACAACGCCGTAGACAAAGTCATAGGCATAGGTGCACTATATAAGGTTAACTTTACAGAATATTTTCTCGCTGTAAGTGGACGCTTAACAGGTGACATGGTTTATAAAACAGCAAAAGTTGGTCTGCCGATAGTCGCCTCTTTGGCTGCAGCCCTAGATTCTGGTGTTGAAATAGCAAAAGCCTCAAACTTAACCCTAATCGGGTTCGTGCGCGGAAAACACATGAACATATACACTTTTCCAGAAAGAATTGGTTAGAAAAATAAAAAAGGTATTTTAAAGAGTCTACAAATATATGTTGAGCAGCTTTTTCTTTAACAGTATGAAAATTACGGTTGCGCTAATGATGAATTCTGGAACGAGATATGTTGCGTTGTAGGCTGCTGAGTAAGCATAGACGTTCCATCCTGCCCATGCGTATTCACCGAAGAATACAACTCCAGAGATGAAGTGAAAGACGAATCTTCCGAAGATGGCTACTCCAACTCCTATCATGGGACGTTTTTGGAAAGCACCTGCAAGCCCTAAGGCTCCAAACGCCAACGGATAGTCAAGCAGTATCTGTGCTGGATAATATATCTCTCCAAAAATGGCTATATGGACCAATCCATAAACTACTCCAGCTTCTAATCCCCATCTAAGCCCTCTTCTCAAAGCGAACCATATCAATGGCACCATGCTGCCTATGGTTATACTGCCTCCTTGTGGCAAATGTAGAAAAGGCAAGTACAACTTGCTAACGATGTACAGCGCCTCTGCAAGAGCGATGAAAACGATCATTTCAGCAAGTACCTTTGTTTCTGAAGTTTTCGGAATAGTCTCAACAGTCTTCATGGTTTTTTCCTCCGCCAGCATTATCTGGATCAGGTTCTAGGAGTCGACGGCGTTCAGCCGTCCTCTCAGCCGGGTCACCGCCCAGCTCCCCCAAACCCTTGGTGGGGTAATTGTTATTTACTCGTATATTTATTTTTCCTAGAGTTAAAGCATGTTGGGATGGTTGTCTATGAGGTTGTTGCCTAAGGAGTTGGATGTTGTTGAGGTTGAGCGGAAGTGGCAGAAGATATGGGAGGAGCTTGGCGTTTACCGTTTCGACTGGGAAGATACTAGGCGACCAATTTTTAGCATTGATACTCCTCCGCCTTACCCTTCTGGCGAGTTTCACATGGGAAATGTTTTAAACTGGACTTATTTTGACATCGTCGCCAGATACAAGCGTATGAGAGGCTACAACGTTTATTTTCCGCAGGGTTGGGACTGCCACGGCTTAAGTATTGAAGTTCAGGTTGAGCGTGAGCGTAATGTTAGGAAGCGTGAGGTTCCGCCTGATAAGTTTCGTAAGTGGTGCGAAGAACTTGTTGCAAAGTACATTGACATGATGAAGGAAAGCGTGATTAGGCTAGGCTGCAGCGTAGATTGGACAACCGAGTATCGCACGATGGACCCTGAGTATTGGCGTAAAACACAGTTTAGCTTCATAATCTTGTACAAGAGGGGCTTCATCTATCAGGGTACGCATCCGGTTAATTGGTGTCCAAGATGCGAAACAGCTATTGCTGATGCTGAAGTGGACTATGAAGAGCGCGAAGGCACGCTTCACTACATTAGGTTTCCGCTGGAAAACAGCAGCGAATATTTGCGTATAGCAACAACCCGTCCAGAGTTCATCCCAGCATGCGTAGCGGTTGCAGTTAACCCCGCGGATGACAGATTTAAAGGTTACATTGGAAAAAGGACAATTGTTCCCATAGTGAATCGCAGCGTCGAAATAATCTCAGATGAAAATGTTGACCCATCATTCGGCACAGGCGTGGTTATGATATGCACCTACGGCGACAAAGAAGACGTCAAAACAGTAATCAAACATAAGCTTCCAGTCATTATGCTTTTGACGGAGAACGGGCTTATAAATGAAAATGGCGGAAAATATAAGGGCTTAACCATAGAAGAGGCTAAAAAGGCGATAGTCAAAGACCTTGAAGCTGCTGGGCTTCTTGAAAAAACCGAAAGGCTAAGGCAAGAAATAGGTGTTTGCGACAGATGCGGCGCCCCTGTTGAGATTCTCGAGCGCAAGCAGTGGTTTATGAAAACTCGCATTTTAACAGACAAAGTTGAGAAAACAGCGCATGAAGTGGTTTGGTATCCAGACTACATGAAAATCCGCCTCATAGACTGGGCACGTTCACTAGACTGGGATTGGGTTATAAGCCGCCAACGCGTTTTTGGGACACCCATACCAATATGGTACTGCAAGAAATGCGGCGAAATAATACTTGCAAGAGAAGAGTGGGTGCCAATTGACCCGAAACTTGAAAAGCCAAGAATAGATGCTTGTCCAAAATGCGGCGGCAAAGAATTCATTCCAGAAAGAGATGTTTTCGACACTTGGATGGACTCATCCATATCATGTGCAGTTCACGCGGGCTGGCCTGATAGGGTTGATTGGCGAAGATTATTCCCAGCTGATTTGCATCCTTCTGGGATAGACATCATAAGGACTTGGGCTTACTACTTAATGGTTAGGCATCTGGCGCTTTTTGACGAGAAGCCCTATAAGAGCTGCCTAATCAACGGGATGGTTTTGGGTTCAGATGGCAGAAAAATGAGCAAATCCCTCAAAAACTATGTGCCCGCGCCAGACGTGCTTGACAAGTATGGCACAGACGCGACGAGGCAGTGGGCTGCTGGCGGCGGAGCTGTTGGTTCGGATATTCCTTTCCGTTGGCAAGATGTTGAATATGGAAGACGTTTTTTAACAAAGCTTTGGAATGCCGCACGGTTCGTAAGCACTCAGCTTAAAGATTACAAGGTCGACGACAAGTTTGATTTGCAGCTTTTGGATAAGTGGATTCTAAGTAAGGCTGAGAGGGCAACGCAGAAGGTTACAGAAGCCTTTGAAAATTACCAGTTTAACATTGCCCTAGAGGAAATCCGCAATTTCAGCTGGCACGTTTTCTGCGACGAGTACATTGAAGCCGTGAAAGATAGGCTTTACAA
>Ga0315298_1002226_pt1 | contig 33394 bp, 28 predicted proteins | sample WHS_1_MG_FD_203077 | JGI IMG/M metagenome (GOLD analysis project Ga0315298, IMG submission 203077) | Extremophilic microbial mat communities from Washburn Hot Springs, YNP, Wyoming, USA - WHS_1_MG | ecosystem: Environmental > Aquatic > Thermal springs > Hot (42-90C) | place: USA: Wyoming...
TTCAACATCATACGCACTATTTGCCAACTCTTCCCAAAACCAAAAACTAAGAAAAGCCCTATTAAGACGATATGACCACTTTCAGATTAGCAACATCTTAAAAGCGACTTCTTTTAGTTGCTGTTAACAGAAAAAAGCAAGCTTTTTAATGTTCAAAAATAGAAAAAGAGGGGATTCGCGGGAGAAATCGACAACGTCTAATAGATTTGACCGGACTATACTACCGGAGCTTTGTTCTTATAATACTTGTTTTTGTTATGGTTAAAAGGCTTTTATTTGCAGTTTCATGTGGTGATAAAAAGTGTTTGGGAATTTTATGAGAAAAATGGGGGAGCTAATATTCGCCGCTTTCGCCTTCTTCGGATGGCATTTTTTCTGGTCCTTTTTCCTTTGTTTTTGTTGCTGCTATTACGTCGTCTATGCGTAGTATCATGGATGCGGATTCTGCGGCGCTTTTGACCGCTTGTTCTTTGACTACGGCTGGTTCAACTACGCCGTTGTTTAGCATGTTTTCTGTTTTTCCTGCGAATACGTTTACTCCCATGTATTTTCCGTCTGTTTTTTCGTGGGCAGCCCTGAGTTCAACTATTATGTCTATTGGTTCTAGTCCAGCGTTTTCCGCTAGTGTTCTCGGTATTATTTCGATCGCGTTTGCGAAAGCTTCTATGGCTAGTTGTTCTCTTCCGCCGACTTTTGTTGCATAGTCGCGTAGTTCTTTGGCTATTTCGATTTCCACGGCGCCTCCACCAGCAACTATTTTGTTGTTTTCTATGACATCTGACACTACGGATAGGGCGTCTGTCATGGCTCTTTCTGCTTCGTCAACCATTCTTTCGAGACCTGCGCGGATGAGGATGGCAACTGAGCGGGGGTCTCTGCATTCTTCGACGAAAATCATTTTGTCTTCGCCTATTTTGCGTTCTTCGACGAGGCCTGCTTCGCCTAGGTCTTGCGGCGTTAAGTCGTCCAAGTCTGTTATTATTCTTCCACCTGTAGCTCTTGCCAGTTTCTCCATGTCTGACTGTTTAACTCTTCTTGCTGCTAAAATTCCTTCTTTGGCTAGGAAATGCTGTGCCATGTCGTCTATACCTTTTTGGCAGAAAACCACGTTTGCGCCTGAAGCCTTTATTTTGTCAACCATTTCTTTGAGCATTTTTGTTTCTTGGTCTAAGAAAGCCTTCATTTGTGTTGGGTCTCGTATGCGTATTTCGGCGCTGAACTCTGTTTTTTCAATTTCTAATGGGCAGTCAAGTAAGGCTATTTTGGCGTTTTCCACTTTTTTGGGCATGCCAGCGTGAACAACTTCTTTGTCTATTATTACGCCTTTGACCAGTTGGGTTTCAAAGAGGCTTTTTCCTGTTTTCTTTATTATTTGGATGTTGTCTATGTCTGCTATGCGTTTGTCGCCGCGCTGTTCAACTATTTGTTTCACGGCGTCTATGGCTATTTCCGCCAAGTGCTCTTTTGCTGGTCCGACGGCTTTGCTTGCCATCGACGTTAGCGCCACTTTTCTCAACGTCTCGCGGTCTTCTATGTCTATTGGCATTGCGATTTTGTTTATGATTTCCATTGCTTTTTGAGCTGCTTTTCTGTAGCCACTTACGATTATTGTTGGATGGATGTTTTGGTCTAGGAGTTCTTCAGCTCTTTTCAATAGTTCGCTTGCCAGAACTACGGCAGTTGTTGTTCCATCACCCACCATGTCGTCTTGGGTTTTGGCGATTTCCACCATCATTTTTGCTGCAGGATGCTCAACTTCTATCTCGTCTAGGATTGCTGCGCCGTCATTTGTTATTGTTATGTCACCTAGGCTGTCGATGAGCATTTTGTCCATTCCGCGTGGTCCAAGGGTTGTCTTTAACACTTCGCCTATTATGCGGGCTGCCATTATGTTGTTTCTTTGAGCTTCTTTCCCGCGACTTCTGCTTGTTCCTTCTTTGAGGATAAGAACTGGTTGTCCCGACGCTGTTGTTGTTAAGTAAGCCATATCAAATCCTCCTTTTATGGTTAGAATGTTACTTTCTATTCCGAATAGCAAAATGCCCTAAAATATAAACCTTACCTTGCGATTAAACGCTGTAGTTCGTATATCATCAAGCCATGTGTTCAATTACGATTTTGGTTCCTATGCCTATTAAGATTAGGCCGCTTGCAATCCCAACTTTGTTTGAGAATTTGTTGCCTAATTTATTGCCGAAAAGGGCGCCGAAGAACGATAGGGCGAATGTTACTGTTCCGATGACTGTTATTGCTGTGAGGATTGAGATTTTTAGGAATGCGAAGCTTAAGCCGACTGCTAAAGCGTCGATGCTTGTGGCGATGGATAAGAATAGCAAGGTGTAGAGGTTTAGCGTTTTCTTTTGTGGTTTTTCTTGTTTGAGTACTTCATAAACCATTTTAAAACCAATTACACTTAAAATGGTGAAGGCTGCCCAGTGGTCAACGCCTGAAATTAAGTATAAGAGTTCGATTCCCGCGGACCAGCCTATTAGTGGCATAATGGCTTGGAATGCTCCGAAGGATGTTGCCATTTTTAAGGCGACGTTTTTTGTTTGTATTCCACTTGCTATTGATACACTGAAGGCATCTAATGCTAGGCTGATGGCTACGGCGAAAAGCGTTATTACATCCATTTTGCATCGCCTTATTCTTGTAGGCTTATTGTGCTAACAGTTTAAATTTTGGCTTGCAAAGTTTATTTTTGGTGTGTGGAGCATGCAGGTTTCGGTGCGTTTCTTCACTACGCTGAGGGAAGTTGTCGGTAAGCGTGAGGAAACCTTAGAGTTTTCAGATAGCGAAACTGTTACGGTGGATGCTGTTCTTAGGCGGCTGGCTGAAGTTTATGGTAAAGGCTTTGTTGATTACGTTTATGACAGCAAAACTGGCGACGTTAAAGGTTTTCTGCAGTTTCTAATAAATGGTAGAAGCGCCTCGACGCTTGATGGACTTAAAACAAGGCTTGTTGATGGTGATGTCTTGGCGATTATACCGCCTGTTGGCGGAGGCTAACATTCATTGGGGGTTTCGGGTTGCAATAGGCTATAGCCCCCCTCTAGGTTTCTGCGTCAAATTTGTAAGCTGCTTTTGTAAATTTGATATCTCTATAGGTTTTTAGGCGTGTTTTGCCTAGTTTATTTTGAGTTTGTTATGGGAAAATGCAAGGTCTGCGGCGAAAAATCACCCACAATATCGGAAAGTCTAGGCGTCTGCCTAAAATGTATAAGAACCAAACCAGAACAGGCACTACCAATAACTGCTGAAGTTCATATGCGAAGCAGAGCCGTTTACGGTTTGCCTCCTAAACCTCCTAAAGACGAAAACGGGCTTCTTTGCGGCGTTTGCGCCAACAACTGTGTTATTGGCGTTGGCAACTGTGGTTTCTGTGGACTTGTCTGGAACGTTGGTGGTCGCCTAATTCGTTTTGGTGGAACAGCCGATAAAGGCGTTTTGGAATGGTATTATGATGGTTTGCCCGCGAACTGTGTTAGCTGGTGGTTTTGTCCAGGGTGCACTGGAGCCGGTTATCCGCAATACGCCTACGAGCCTTCTGCGGAGTATGGCTATTCTAATTTGGCTGTTTTTTACGGCGCTTGCAGTTACGACTGCCTTTTCTGCCAGAACTGGCATTACCGCAACCTTTCTGTGAAGCATAAGCCAGTTTTAAGCGCCGCGGACTTAGCCTCAAAAGTCAATGCACGTGTTTCTTGCATATGCTATTTTGGAGGCGACCCGTCCCCGCAGATGCCACATTCGCTTGAAACAAGCCGAATAGCCACGGAAAAGGCGAAGGCAGAAAAGCGTATTTTGCGAGTCTGCTGGGAAACAAACGGTTATATGAATCCGAAATTGGCTGAGGAAGCCGCTGAAATCGCCCTAAAAAGCGGCGGAAACATAAAATTCGACTTAAAAGCTTGGAGTGAAGAGTTGAACATCGCCTTGTGCGGGGTCTCCAACAAACCAGCCCTAGAAAACTTCCGCATGATAGGCAAAAAATACTATGACAAGAGAGCGGAACTACCAATGTTGACGGCTAGTACGCTGCTTGTTCCTGGTTATGTAGACGCTATAGAAGTTGAGAAAATAGCCAAATTCATAAGTCAAATAAGCCCAGAAATCCCCTACACACTTTTGGCGTTTTATCCATGCTATGTAATGAATGATCTGCCAACAACAAGCAGAAAACAAGCCATAGAATGCCAAAAAGCAGCAGAAAAACACCTGAAGAACATACGCATAGGAAACATATACCTACTCTCCTAATATTTCACAAAACTAATGTTGCCATTTTCACGAACAAGACATGAAACCAAGATTCGGAAATTCCTCAAGTTATAATTCCATAATTGTTGCAACGTCTTTCACAGTTATTCTGAGCGTGAGATATTCTCTCTGCAAGTAATATTACGAAACAGAAGCACTCCTTATCAGACAACAACAGAGTGGAAAGGGTGAGAGTTAAAGAGAGCAGTTCCATGTTCCATGGATTTTCGCGGAAAATGCAAAAAGCAAAATGTTCCTACTTTAAGGAAAGGGTTAAACAGCGACAGCACTTGAATAGGGAAATCGCCAGATTAGACAAGCTTTTCAAAGAGAACGTAATCGACGAAGACACCTATAGGCGATTTAGGAAACTGTTAGAAATAGCCTATCAAAAGAAACGCCAAGAAACAAGACGCAAATACGGTTTTCCATAAATCATCCTTTATAAAAGTGCTTTACGCCGCCCAGAACGAAGTTTTCTTCCTCATCAAAGCCACATACTCGTTTAGCGCTTCCTGCTCTTCCCCCGTCAACTTATCCATAAACTTTGTCAACAATGCTTTCGCGTCTGCCTCGGGCACCTTCACGTATAATACGTCTTTTTCGAAAAGATGCCGCCCAACTATAGGCTTATCCATTGAAATCGCCACCTGCATTCCCTGTTTCGCCTCTGACAATGCTACGCCTTTCTCTTGAATTTGCTGTATCTCGCCTAAATCCTTTCCATCCTCAGCCCTTACCAAAGCGTATCGTGGTCTTATTCTTCCAGCCAAAACCTCAACACCGAAAATCGCTGGCTTAGCTCTTCTGAAAATGTAGCCTTCCAAAACGCGGATTTTTCCAGGTTTCACCAATTTTTCAAATTCCTCTTCCATTTTCACTTCATGCTGAGTTTTAAGCCAAGAAAGATAATTATCTATTAAATGATAAATGATTTTTTCCATAAATACTTGGACATTTTTGTTTTTTGCTTCTTCCTCGGCGTCTGGCAAAACTTTAACATTAAAGGCTAAAATAACCCCGTAAAGCGGTTCATGCTCCTTAACAATGGAAGCTTCTATAACGTCCCTCTTTGAAACGTCGCCGACATCCGCAAGACGAATTGGCACGTTATTTCGTTTTAGGATTTCTGCGATAGCCTCCAAAGAGCCCAGTGTGTCAGCCTTCAAAATAACGCCTTTAACATCTGTGGCAATCCTGATCCGTTCAACCTCTTCGGAAACAAGCCTAACATACGTTTCCACATCTTCGCCCGGCGGAACAGCGTACAAAGGCGCACCTGCCAAAGCCCCTTCCAGTTCGGGAGCAACAATTTTCACTCCAGCCGCTGCGGAAACAGAATTAACAGAAGAAAACTTGTCGCGGGGGTCTCTAATCTCGTCTAGGGGTTTGGGAACCAAAATGGCTCTAATCCTCGTTACAATGGGCTTTTCCTTCCCGCCAACAACTATCAAGTCATCTTCATGCAAGACTCCATCATAAATTATGGTGTTAACGGTTAAACCCAACCCAGGTTCTTCTTTCACCTCTAAAACCGTGCCTTTCGCGGCTCCCTCAGTGGTCTGCAGCTGCTTCTTCAAATACTGTTGAGTTAACCCAACGAGAACCATGAGAAGTTCTGTTATGCCCTCACCTGTTTTTGCGCTTGTAGGCACAATAGCTATTGTTTTTGTGAAATCCCTTATCCTATCAAAGCGGTCAGCCCTAAAGCCCAAACGGGAAAAAACGCCAATAATATCGTAAAGCCTCGCATCCAAATCCTCACGTACATACTGGTCTTGAAGCTGATAAGCCTTCAAAAAAGGCGTGTCATGATAAGACTTCCATCCTGGTAAACGGTCAATCTTGTTTGCAGCAACGAGAAAAGGCGTTTTCCGCGCCTTTAAAATTTCAATGCACTCGTAGGTTTGCGCTTCAAAACCTCGCAGCACATCAATAACGAGGATGGCTATGTCTGCAACGCTTCCGCCTCTACGCCTCAAATTCGTGAAAGCCTCATGTCCAGGAGTGTCAATAACAAGTAAGCCTGGAATCTCAATCTCCGCCTTAACCATAGAAAGCATGGGGCCAACAAGCTGTTTAAGCGTTTCAGCTGGAAAGAAGCTTGCCCCAATGTGCTGTGTGATGCCGCCAACCTCTCGGGCTTGAACACTTGTTTTGCGGATTTTGTCCAAAAGCAAAGTCTTTCCAGTGTCAACATGCCCGAGAACACATACAATCGGTTGGCGAATAGGCATTTGGGTCTCCTGCGCTGGGTCTAACAAGTAGACTTCTTCAAACTAAATAAACTATACCTTAATAAACACTAGGTAAAGGAAGGCATCTGCCTGAAGTTTTATTCTGTTTTTGCAATAATTAAAAATATTCCTAAAGCCGCAAGTAAAATGCTTAAGAAACCGAATAATCCAGTGAAAGCTCCTAAATCGCTGCTGCTTGTAAGCGTATAATACGTGGTTAAACCGCCAATAATGAGGAGTAGTAAACCGAAGAATTTTTCAGCTAAGGTTAGTCCGAAACCGCCTTCTTCACTCATGTCCGCTTATTCTCCTAACACTCCCGTTACATAGAGATGCGCAGTTATTTTAAATTTCCCTTTTCGGCAATTATTTTGTTTCTTCGAGTTTTGCTGGCAGATACTCATCAACAATGTATGTTAAACCGTAGCGGCTGAAGGCCTCTTGCTCCGCCTTCCTCCCAATTTTCATAAAAGTCTTAATTTCCCTCTGCCACAGCGGGTCTTTATACCGTGGGTCTCGCTGCAGTTCCAAAAGCCTCTTTTTATCAACTTCGTCCAGCGGATCTGTTGGCAACTTATACCTTACAATGTCTGTTGCCCATACCCCGCTCCATTTCGCGTCCGGCGTGTTTAGCTCTCTTAAGTGCGCGGCGTTTGCAGAACCCGAAATTATGACCATAGCTATGTGCATTCCCCATGGATCACCATCGGTGAATATGAAAACTGGAAGGTTAAGCTCCTTATTTAATCTTCTAATGAAATGTCTTGTTGCCCGCGGCGCCTGTCCAGCCGTCAAAACAAGTATTGCATTAAACTTCTTATGCACGTTTTCCTCTATGAAACGCGTGAATAAGCCGCCTTTCTCTATGGCTATAACTTTGTCTGCTGTGGTTTCCACGAATTCCGCCGAAGTCAAAGCTGGACCAATGAGGACACCGTCTGGATGAGATGTTAAGTTAAGTCTTCTTCCCTCATATCCCGGCACAGTGTACTCTATTGTTAGGTCGCCGAAGACTGCTGAGCGTTCTTCTGGGAAGATGTTGAAGTCTTCTCTTGACAGTCCCAAGACTGTTTCTAGGTCTGTGACGATGTTGTTTGATTCCTGCTGGTCTTTGAAGGTCATTTCGTACGCTTGCGCAGAGTAGTAGACATCCCTCAAAGTTGATGTTTTACGCTGCGAAGTAAGCTCGTGGGAAAAGGCTGCAGCCCAAACAAGTTGTGTGAAGGGTTTTAGGTGGCGGATGTTGCGGGCGCTTCTCCTAACTTCTTTGTTTCCGAGGATAAACTGCCTAAGTTGCGGGTCATAGTAGATGTTTTCTGTGGAGCGACTCGGCATAGTTATGGATGGGAAATATCCACTATCAAGCTGCTCATAAATTTTTAAACCGAAGTTTCTCAGACTTGTTAAAACCTCATTCCGCTTTTCCACTATACTGGTTTTATGCTTCTTCTGCTCCAAACCTTCTCAAACTCCTTAAAAGTTTTTCAACATTAGGGGTTTTCTCCTTACCAGCCAACTGTGTTGAAAACTGAGCTATTTTAGGAAGATATTTACTGAAGAACCCGAGCTTTTTCCGTTCTCTGTCCACATGTTCTTTTCGTGTTAGGAAATGCTGAATTTGTCGCGCAACTTCTCGCAGTCCATTGGCTATTTCTCTTCTCACTTCTGGTCTATCCGCGATGAACTCTTTTCCAACTGTTTTGTAGGGAACCTTTGTGCTGCAAATGTGGACAACGATAGCTATGGGCATGTCCGGCGTAACCTTGTAGCGTCTCCAGTTCATGGAATTAATTACCTTTACGGAGACGTCGCTGGCTTCATCATACAAAAGCGGGATTCTGTTGGCGAAACGATAAATCACGAAGCCTTCCTTTTTCGGGACTTCCCCACCGTAGGCGATTCCAACCTCAACTATGAAAGGGTGCCCAGCATAAGTTGCTGGTTTACGCTGATGCACAGCCACAAACTCGGGCTTCAACTCCTTCATTATGCCAGCTTTCAAAAGCTCCTCGCCCAAGGGCGAAAGACAGCTTGCGTCTGGGGGCAAAAACTCTCTGAAGCGTTTAAGCATATGCATTAATCTAACAATTTCCTCGTGGGAAAGCTTCTTCGGGTTTTTTGATGGACTTATGCCAGCGAACTCCAAAAACTTTTGAGCTGTTATTTCGCCAACTCTGTGAAAGTGTTTTTTCAAAAACTCAAGCATATTGTTGTGGGGCGTCACTTGTATGAGTCTTTGGAGAAGCTCTACATCCACTCCATAAGGATGTGGTAAAGTCTCTCTTGGGGGTTCTGGCATTTCCGTTGTAACCCTTGTGAACTTATAGAGTCTGCCTTTAGGGTCGACGAAGGTTAAGTTAGCGTAAGGATTAACCATGGCTGTCTGCTTAAAATAATCCAGGATTTTCGTCATAGCTCGAAGGTAGTCGCCTTCTAGGCTGAACTCTACTATTGTTCCCCGCCACTGCTCCTTGTTAAGGAAAATTTTTCTATCCATTATTATTGGGCGGTTTCTCTGTATGTCAATCATCAGCTTATACATGTAGATTTTCGTTGTGCCTGTGCTTGAAATTATGCAAGCTGGCTGATGTGTCGTAATCTGCCCATACAAAATTGCCATTTTCCCGCCTAAGCCGAAAGTTCCCCTCTGCTGCTTGAGCTTGTATTTTGAGCCGAAAAGAACCTGTCCAAAAGCCGATGGTATGTGCCTAGGCGGGACACCTATCCCATTATCTTCAACCCGCAACTTGTAAATTTGGGTTTCTTTGCTTGCCTCTCCCTCAAAGGAAAGCCTAACGTAAATGTCTGGCGGAACCCTTAGGCTTTCAGCAGCGTCTAAAGAGTTTTCAACAAGCTCCCTTATGGCTGCGAAAATAGCTCTAGACGGATTGGTAAAGCCGGCGATGTCGCGATTTCGATAGAAGAAGTCGGAAGCGCTGATTTCTTCGAATGTCTGAGCCACCTGGGTTTCCACCAACTCCTCTACGACACGACACTTTTACGGATATTGTTTTGCATCCTCTTTAATTTAACTGCAATGGAAAGCGGAATTTACCTCATTTTCTGAAAGGGAACGGCAACAATTCCTCCAAAGTCTTTACCTTAACAGTTTCAAAAAAGACTTTACTATTTTTGGCTTTTGCCATGACAATTTCAATTTTAGAGTTTTCTGCAAAGTCATGAATATATTGTAGACAGGCTCCGCATGGCTTGGGTTCACTTTGGCTATCTGCGTCTATGACAACCGCCACTTTCTTGATTTTTCGGTTGCCATGCAAAATGGCGTGGTTTATTGCACATCTTTCAGCGCATATGCCCAGCCCAGAAACCCAGCTTTCCACGTTACAACCTTTATAGATTTCTCCGTCTTCCGCAAGTACAGCGGCGCCGACGGCGAAACCCCAAAGCACATAGGCGTTGTGCATGGCCCCTAAAGCAGCTTCTAAAAGCTTCTTTTCGTCTTTGCCAACTTTACTCATGACTGTTTCCTTCAATCTATTTCCGCATTAAACGAACATAATAGTATTCTCCGATTTCTTTTTGAAACTTGTCACGTCTGGAGCCTTCCTTGTTAACCCTTGGTCTCTTAGTTAAGGGGTCTCTACGGAAGGTTATTCCAACTTCCTTCAAAAAAGTGTTCATTCCATCCCTTAGACTTGTTGGCTGATGGGCTATGCCCTTCACTCCTGGTTCGCCTGTGAAGACCATGAGGCGGTCTGCTATGAAGTCTTGCGCCACAACATCATGTTCGACAACAAAGGCGGTTGCGTTTTGGACTTCCACAACTCTTCTGATGGCGCGAGCCATGTTCAATCTTTCTTCAACATCCAAGTAAGCGCTTGGCTCGTCGAGGAGGTAAAGTTGCGCCTTTCGAGATAAGCATGCAGCAATAGCCACTTTTTGCAGTTCCCCGCCGCTAAGTTCGCTAACATTCCTCTCTAATAATGGGTTTATTTTCAGTGGTTGGAGAATTTCTGTTTTATACCAGCTTGAAGTAAACTCCTCTTTAGCTATACTCATTAAAAGTTCTTGAACTGTGCCTTCGTACATGGCTGAAATGTACTGTGGCTTATAGCTTACCGTCAACTCAGCGAACTTCCTTTTGTCATCGGTTTTCTCTATCCCAGCTAAAATTTTAACGAAAGTTGTTTTTCCGATACCGTTGGGTCCGAGAATTCCGATTATTTCTCCCTTTTTCACCTCCCCTGGCTTGGCGACAAGCTTAAACCCTTCATAGGTTTTCTCTATCGAATCCCACTTCAGCAGAGTCTCGCCTGCTTCTAAGCTTTGGGCCGGCGGCTTTTCATGGAAAATTATTGATTCTTTTCTGAAGCGCACATTTTCGTCTGGGATATAGCCTTGCAGGTAAATGTTTATTCCCGTTCTGACGCTGTGGACATTAGAGACTATGCCGTAAACGCCGGGTTCCCCGTAAAAAATGCAAACTTGGTCTGAAAGATAGTCTATTATGGCTAGGTCGTGTTCCGCCACTATCACTGTTTTTTGTTCGTTTTTAAGGGACCTTATGATTTTGGCAACTTCAAGCCTCTGCTTAACATCCAAATAGCTTGAGGGCTCATCGAAAAAGTATATGTCTGCCTCACGGCAAACCACGGCGGCAACCGCAACACGTTGAAGTTCGCCTCCACTTAAAACTTCCAGTGGGCGATTCCAAATTTGTCTGAGTTTAAGCTTTTCCGCAACAGTGTCCAACACTTTTCTTTCATCCACTTTTTCTAGAAGTTCACCTACGTTTCCAGACACAACCTTTGGAATCTTATCAACATGCTGAGGTTTATGTGCGATTTTGAGTTTGCCCCCACTCATTTTCTGGAAATATTCTTGAAGCGTTGAACCTCTATAATTCTGTATTATTTCATTCCAGTTGGGCGGATTTTCGTAGTGTCCCAAGTTAGGTTTTATTTCTCCAGAAAGTATCTTGAGTGTCGTTGTTTTTCCTATTCCGTTTTGTCCAAGCAGACCCAAAACGGTTTGAGGAGAGGGTGTTGGAAGCCTGAAAAGTTTGAAGGTGTTTGGTCCGAAGCGGTGACTGCACTCTTTCTCTAGCTCGTCTGGGAGGTTAACTATTGAAATGGCTTTGAATGGACATTTTTTCACGCAGATTCCGCATCCGGTGCAAAGGGATTCAATGATTACTGGCTTATCGTTTTCAAAATGTATTGCTTCAATGTGACTTCGCACCATGGGGCAAAAGCGATGGCACACCCTATTACAACGTTTCGGTCTGCACTTGTCCGCGTCCAACACTGCAACCCTTATCATTGCCCTTCCAACATTCTATGGTTATACCCCTAATAACTAATAAACATAAACTTAAAAACGCATGCAAAATGCCAAAAATTATTGGTTAAAAAGAAAATACAAAAACATTGTATGGTTAAGCCTTCATTCTCACCATTCTTCTTCTTCCCATTCCTCTTCTTCTTCCCATTCCTCTTCTTCTTCTGGCATCCTTTTTCACCTCCGTTGGTGGCTTGATGCGTAGTGGAGCGCACTATCAAGCTTTAAAAGATTTCCATTCGTCAATTGTCGAGAAAAAATTCAATCATAACCGTTGCCCATGATTCTTTCACAATTTTTTAGCCGTCATAGAAGCCACAGGCTCAAGATTTTCAAGCGTGCAATATGCCCAACAGAGACTCGGCGAGTTATGCGCTGCGCCGAAGCCCCCGTTCACGTCAACCGCTATCAGCCCCATATAACTATAAACCATAGGCATCCTCTCGTTAACAAGCCTTATCGCCTGTTCAACGGCCTCTTGCGCACTTTTTCCATATTCCATGTGGTTACAAACGGTTTTTGCCAAAACAAGCCTTATCGCTATTTCGCCTATGCCAGTAGCGGAACAAGCCCCCACTTGATTATCTGCGTATGTGCCGCATCCAATTAGAGGCGAATCCCCTATTCTTCCAGGAATTTTCAGCGGGAACCCTCCAGTGGATGTTGCTGCAGCTGTATTTCCTTCTTTGTCTAGGGCGACAGCGCCAACAGTATCCGCAGCATCAAAAAGCCTAGGATAATTTTTGATTAATTCCGCCAGTTTCGGCAGTTCAAATTTTCTTTCCAGCAGAGCCTTCTTCTGCTGTTCATAAAGTTTTATTCTAAGCTCAGTTTTTGGGCTTCTTCTCTCTAAATTAAAGAGTGTGGCAAGCCTTTCAGCGCCTTTGCCTACAACGAACACATGGTCTGTTTTCTCCATCACAATTCTCGCCAAGCGAACTGGATTTTTAATGTCCTTTAAAAGCCCCACTGCCCCCGCCTGCAATGTTCTCCCGTCCATAATAGAGGCTTCCATCTCCGCTTCGCCGAGGATGTTTAGGCTTGAACCGTAGCCTGCGTTAAAAATGCCTTCATCCTCCAAAACAGCCACAGCTTCGGTGACGCTGTCTAGAGCTGAACCGCCATTTTTTAGAATTTCAAAGCCCACTCTTGCGGCTTTTTTCACGCTTTCCAAACATGGATTGTCACGTTCTGGGTGTGCCGGTCCAGCTCCGCCATGGACGACTAATACCGGCTTTCGCCTTCTTTGAGACATTTTCTATTACCTTTAAGTCATGCGACTCCTAGAGCGGAAAACCGAAATTTAAGTCTAGTGTCTAATAATTACAAGTTCATAAGCTCACGTTTCAATTTTCACGGCAGCTCTAAGCCTCGCGGACCTTGAACGGGGATTATTTTTGACCTCTTCCGCAGAAGGCTTAACAGGCTTCTTCGTTAACACCTTTAAAAAACCTTTCCACGCGTTCTCCCTTAAAAAATTTTTGACTATGCGGTCTTCCAGAGAATGGAAAGAAATTACCACAAGTCTTCCACCAGGCTTTAAAATTTCTATGGCTTGAGGCAAAGCCCTTTTCAAATTGTTCAACTCGTTGTTTACAGCTATTCTTAAGGCTTGAAAAGTTTTTGTTGCTGGGCGAATCCGCCTTTTCTGATACCAGTATGGAACAGCCCTCTCCACAATGTTAACAAGCTGCAGTGTTGACATTATGGGTTCTTTCTCTCTTGACTGCACAATTTCGTTAGCGATTTTTTTGGCGAATCTTTCTTCGCCATACTCCTTCAATATTCCTTCAAGTTCTTTCTGTGGCCATGTGTTAACGATTTCTTGGGCTGTTATTCCGCCTTGGAAGCGCATGTCTAAAGGCTCATCTCTGGAAAAGGAGAAGCCTCTCCCGCTTTTTTCCAAATGCCAGCTTGAAAGCCCTAAATCAAACAGCACTCCGGAAACTTGTCCAAAACTGTGTTTTTCAACAATACTTTTTAAATTGGCGAAGTTGTCGCATACCAAAATCAGATTTTTGTTTAGGTTTCCAACCTTAGTCTTTAAACTTTCAATGAGCTCTCTAGTCCAGTCTATTCCAAGCACTTTTCCATTTGGTAGTATCCTTTCCAATATGGCAAAGGCGTGGCCTCCTTCTCCAATGGTGCAGTCAACGAAGTGCTCATTTATTTTCGGGTCTAGGAAATGCAAAACTTCCTTCTGCAAAACTGGAACGTGAACTGGGTTCATAGGTGCGTTTTCTCCATATTCTAAACATTTGCAAAAGCATAAAAATGGATAAATCTTTGTGGGGCATACATTAGTATGGGATGATGTTAGGCGACGGCTAAGAGCCAATTGGCGGTGAGAAAGCCACTAACCTGCACTGACCCGACAATCTTCATCATAAAGTTCAAAGCGGATGTGGATGGCGTATGTTGCGTGATTTTAACCTTTTAGCCACAACTTCACGTGGGAACGAAGATGAGGCATGCTCAGAACTGTGGTATCTGCTTGGGCAAGTGGGTGATTCTGCGCCTGCCGTTGACAAAACTGGAGTTTCTGGTTTAATAGCCGCAAAAACAGCCTTCAACCCCTTCGAGGTTATAGTTAAATTCCGCGAAATTTTGCGTGAACGCCCGTACGAGTTTCGCTACATCCTCAGGGTGATTCCGATAGAGAAAGTTGTCCGCACCGACTTGGGAGAAATTAAACGTGTGGCAAGAGAGCTTAGTAAAAAAATAGGCGAAAACGAAACTTTTAGGATTACGGTTGAAAAACGCTTCACGGAAACCTCTACGCGAGACATAATTGAAGCGGCTGCAACAGAAATCGAGCGGAAGGTTAACCTAAACAATCCTGACAAAATCCTTTTAATTGAGGTCATTGGCGGATTAACAGGGATATCCATAATAAAACCCGAAGATGTTTTATCAACAATGAAGGAGAAAATCCTATAAGGCTAATGCTGAACTGAAAGAAGTGCCATCCTCTCAATAACGAGGTCAACCAGGGCTTCTTTAAAGTCGTCTCCTTTCGCGATTGTTTCAATTTCTAAGTTAGAGATTCCAAAAACCCTCTGAATCCCTTTCATTTTAGCATCTGTCAGTTCGAGGACTCCGTTGTCTTGTTCGGCATTGAAATGCTTTAAAACTGTTGACAATGCAGTTTTCACAGTTTTCGGGTTTTCTCCAACCACTACGACTGCTATTTCTGAAGAGTTAGGCTTTATTCCAATAAGCTCCATAGCCTTTCGGATTTGCCGTTGCGCCGAGGCATAAAGCATTATTTCAATGGCTAAAGCTTTTGAAATGTTCTGTTTATTTTTAAAAGCTGTCAACGCGTTTAAAACTGCAAAATATAAGTGTTGCCACGTAGCCACAAGCTCTGCATCGAAAAACTGTATTTCCACGTTTGCTGGCTTTTCCTTGCGTATTTTCTCGAGAAATTCTGCAACATCTTTAATTTTAATGTTTTTGAAACCTGTTATCCCAATATATTTTGCAAATTCTTTAAGATGTTTCAGCAATGTCCTTCCTCAAGGGTTTCTTTCAAAAATTTCTTAACAAGTCTCCGCGGTATTCCAGCATCCACAAGTTTTTCAACATCTTCTTCAATTGGTTTTCCCTTCTCTTTACATTTTTTGACGATTTTCTGAATTGTTTCCTTTATCTCCCATGGGAAAACTACCCATCTGTTTGTCTCTCGTTCGTAGTAGTCTGGCTTGACGGTGCTCCATGGCTTATAGTAGACTGTCGCTATTTTAACTTCTGCTGCTCCTTTTTCGGTAATGTGCTGTTTAATTAGCTTTAGACTCTTGCCAGTGTCAGCAACCTCATCCACAACAAGCACCCTTTTACCCTTAACCTCAACGGAAACTGGCTGCGTCAGAATGGGTTCGCCCTTTGTTTCAGCTACCCCCAAATAAAATTCTACTTTAACATTCGCAAGGTTTGGGTTACCAAGCAAGTCCGACATCACTCTCGCCGGGGGCCATCCACCTCTTGAAACGCCGACGATTACGTCTGGTTTAAATCCGTCCCTTTTGATTTTTTCAGCTAAGTTTAGTAGCATATTGTAAATTTGGTTCCATGTTGGAGCTTCAAATTCAAGTTTTGATGGCAAAGGCATCTCCTCTTTTGCATAGCTATTGATTGTTTGAAAACTATTAAAACTTTGAAGCGCGACTGAAAACTTATAATCTTCCAGGATTTTGTGTAGGCGCCGGGGGCTTATAAGGGAAAAGCGTTTTAAGGGAGATGAAAAAAGTTAAGAGCGCACACGTTCTCGACACATGATATTACTATAATTAGGCTGGGTGTCTCTTTTATCGGCGGAAAAACCGCGGTTTTGAAGGCTGCTTAAAATGGCACGGGAGAAGGCATCAAAATGCCTATGCTAAAATAGTCCAGTAAGTCAATCAGTCTGAAAGCGATGCAACAATTATTTCCCTTCAAGGCAACCTAAATACATATATATACGATGATAAGTTTTCCAAAAAGCATAAACTCAAAAGGCGATAAGTGAATGTCTAAGGAGTCAATAGAGGTTTATAAAGAATTTGAAACAAACATAATTCCGCCAAGCTGGAAAGACAATGTTTGGGACAAAGATGACTTTAAAAAATGGTATGAGAGCACTGTGAAAGACAAAAAGGCGGTGGAAGAATGGTGGGAAAAGTGGGCAAACGAGATTTTCTGGTTTAAAAAATGGAGCAAAGTTTTGGATGACAGCAATCCTCCATTTTACAGATGGTTTGTCGGCGGCGAAACGAATCTGGCTTACTTGGCTACAGACTGGCAAATCGCTCAAGGTAGAAAAAACAAGCTGGCTCTAATATGGGAAGGAGAACCATGGAACGAAGCACTGCAACAACCAAAAGAGGTTAGAAAGTTCACGTATTACGACCTTTACAAAATGTCAAACATCATCAGCTACGCCTTAAAAGAAAAATTGAAGGTCAAAAAAGGAGAAATCCTAACGTTCTATTTACCTATGATTCCAGAGCTTCCGCTTTACATGCTTGCGACACAAAGATTAGGCGCACGCCACAGCATAGTCTACAGTGGATTTAGCTCAGAGGCTTTGGCTACAAGAGCAATAGACGGTGGCGCCCGAATTATCGTCACAGCAGACGGGTTTTACAGAAGAGGACGTTTAATAAGCTTAAAACCCATCGTTGACGAAGCAGTTAAAATATGCGCGCAAAACGGGCTCAAAATAGAAAAAGTAATCATAGTCAAAAGGGCGGGTAACGAAATTCCATGGAACAACGAGACGGATGTTTGGCACCATGAACTCATTAAGGATGTGCCGCAAAATGTAAACATTTCAGTTGAGAAATGCGGCTCAGAAGACTTCTCATATATACTTTACACTTCAGGAACAACAGCTGCTCCAAAAGGGGCACAGCATTCTGTAGGCGGTTACGCGGTGGGCGTGTATACAACTATGAGATTGATATTTGATGTGCGCGAGGATGACATCTATTGGTGCACGGCAGACATCGGATGGGTTACTGGGCACTCCTACATTGTTTATGGTCCGCTTATGACTGGTTTAACGTCAATAATGTACGAGGGAGCTCCGGACTATCCGCAGCCTGACAGATGGTGGAGCATGATCGAGAGATATGGTGTGACGATTTTCTACACTGCACCCACCGCCGTTAGAATGTTAATGAAGTTTCCAGAAGAATTCGTCAAGAAACATGACTTATCAACCCTAAGAATTGTTCACACAGTTGGTGAACCCATAAACCCCGAAGCCTTCAACTGGTATTTCAAGAACATCGGCAGAGGAGACATTGTTGCATCAAGCACTTGGTGGATGACGGAAACAGGACACATACTCACAGGACATTTTCCTGGGTTGGGAAGAATATTCCCGCTTAAGCCTGGAACAAACGGTTATCCCATACCAGGAGTTACCGTGGACGTTCTCGACGATGACGGAAACCCATGCAAGCCTGGAGTGAGAGGATACTTTGCCATAACATCGCCGTGGCCTGGAATGCTTATGACGCTTTACAAGAATCCGCAGAGATACATTGATGTTTATTGGTCTAGGTTTAAGGGTAAGCTTTACTTCTACACCGGAGACTTCGCAATAAAAGACAAAGATGGATACATTTGGGTGTTAGGAAGGGCTGACGACGTTCTCAAAGTTGCCGGTCACAGAATTGGAACGGCTGAGGTGGAGTCTGCTCTGGTGAAGCATCCAGCAGTGGCGGAAGCAGCTTGTGTTGGTAAGGATGATCCAGTGAAGGGACAGACGCCATTTATCTTTGCAGTTCTTAGACAGGGTTATTCGCCAAGCCAAGAATTGGCTGAAGAACTGCGAAAACATTTGAGAAGCACTATAGGCGCTCTTGTTGCGTCCGATACTACTATAGCCTTTGTTGACGCTGTTCCTAAAACAAGAAGCGGTAAAATTATGCGGCGGCTGTTGAAGGCGATAATTACGGGAGCAAGTCTCGGTGATGTTAGCACATTGGAAGATGGGGTTGCTGTTGAGGAAGCAAAGAAAGCCTACGAATCTGTGAAAACTGCTCTTGAACGCAAATAACCATTTAAATAAGTTTCTGTTTTCCATCGAAAAATATTAAGACAATTCTAATGTTGCAATAAAAAGTTCGCTGTCAAAGGGCTGTATCCTGAAACCCTTTTTTGTGCACATGTCAATCATTCTTCTGTTTTCCGAAATCACATAACCATAAATCATTTTTAGCGCCATTTCCCTGCCGACCTCAATAATAGAATCAAGAAGTTTTGAGCCCAAACCAAGCCCTTGCCATTGATCACCCACGAGAACAGCAAACTCTCCGCGTTTTCCACCAGGCTCTAACGTAAGCAGGGCAACGCCGATTATGCGCTTACGTTCTTTTTGCATCTCTGCAACTATAGCCATCTCGCGGTCATAATCTATGTTACAGTAACGCATTAAGGTTTTATGAGGGAATTCTTTGAAGACTTGGAAAAATCTGAGGCGCATGTTTTCTTCAGACAAAGAGCAGTAAAGTTCACGCAGTAACGCTTCATCTTCCGGTTTTATTGGGCGCAGAGTAACTTGACTTCTATCTTTCAAAGTCCATTGGGTAATGTACTTTTTGGGGTAAGGAGCAATGACAAGATGTTCGTGCGGTCTGGTTTCAGTTGAAATCTTTTCAGCCTCTATAACTATTTTAGCGTCAACAGCCACAGCGTCTGTTTCATCGACCAGCAACGGGTTCACGTCGATTTCTTTTATTTCAGGGAAATCCATAACAAGCTGTGAAAACTTTACCAAAATCTCTTCAAGCAATCTGAAGTTGAGGCGTAATCCGCTGGACTCTGAAAGCCTGTAGATTTTGGTTCCTTCCATAAGTCGTCTTGCAAGAATCTGATTTAATGGAGGAAGCCCCACATTTACATCCTGCAATATTTCTGCCGCCACACCGCCCATACCGAAAACTATCACAGAACCAAATTGCGAATCCTTTTTTGAACCGATCAGCAGTTCACATCCAATTTTTCTAATCATAGGCTGTATTATGACGCCTTGAAATTCGGCTTCAGAACTATAACTTTTGACTTTTTCAGCTAACTCATTGAAAAACATTTTAACTTCCGCAGGCGTCCAAACGTTTAGAATAACGCTTTCAGCCTTGAACTTATGGGTTATCTGCGGCGAAAGTGCCTTCATAACAACCGGATATCCCAACGTAGAAGCTATAGCCTCAGCTTCTTCTGGGCTTTTGGCGATCATGGTTCTTATTGTGGGAATTTTGTATGCTTCGAGAAACTGGAGAGATTCTGGCTGAGTTAAGACTCTCCGTCCCTCGCTGAAGGCTCTTCTCAAAATTTCTTTAAGAAAAGTTGGAATAGTTAACTCAACAGAAAGCTCTTCAGGAGTTTCATAAAGCAACTCCAAATTTTGAGTATAGCTGTACATGTACATGAAGGTGGAAACTGCTTGTTCTGGTGTGTTGAACGCTGGGATACTATTCTTTTGCAATAATTGTCTAGCCTTTCGGCATTCGCCTTCTCCTATAAATGAGGTAAGGACTGGTTTTGTGGTTTGCTTTGAAAGTTCTATTATAGCCTTTGCGGTTGCCAATGGTTTGGCTGCTCCTTGAGGAGTGTATATAATTAAAAAGCCGTCGCTGTTCTGGTCTTTAAAACATATTTCCATAACTGTTCTAAACCTATCCACAGTGGATTCTTCCAAAATGTCAATGGGATTTGCGACACGACAATATGGCGGTAAAGCATTTCTTAAAGCTTGCACTGTTTCGCTACTTAACTGTGAAAGGCGTCCACCTCGCGCAATGAGGCAGTCGGTAGCCATTATATTTGGTCCACCAGCGTTAGTGATTATCGTAAGGTTTGGACCTTTTGGGTTTGACTGCATCGCCAAGGCTTCTGCGCAGTTGAAGAGGTCGTTTATTGCTTCTACGCGAACTATTCCCGCTCGTTTAAAAGCAGCATCATAGACAGCATCTTCTCCGCACAATGAACCGATATGAGAAACTGCTGCTTCAATGCTTTCTGGAAATCGTCCAGCCTTTACAACCACAATGGGTTTGGCTCTGGCGAATCCTCTTGCTGCGCTCATAAATTTCCGCGCGTTTTTAACGGATTCAATGTAGAGTATGATGCTTCGTGTTTGAGGGTCATTTCCAAAATAATCAATCAAGTCTCCAAGGTCCACATCTATCATCGAACCAGTCGAAACTACAGCACTAAATCCTATGTTTGCCTCCGAAGCCCAGTCTAGCACAGAGGCGCATAACGCTGCGCTTTGAGAAATGAAAGCTATTCTTCCAGGCATGGCTGTTTTGTCCGCGAATGTTGCGTTTAACTTGATTTTTGGGCGCATTATTCCGAGGCTGTTGGGTCCGATAATGCGCATCCCATACTTGTTTTTAAGTTTAAGAATTCGATTTTCGAGAGCTTCTCCTTCTTTTCCTATTTCTCTAAAACCTGCAGAAATTATAATTGCCCCAGATACTCCAGCTTTTCCACATTCTTCTATAATTTGTGGAACTGTGTGCGCTGGAGTTGCTATAATTGCGAGGTCTACTTGCCATGGAGTTTTGGTGATGCTTGGGTAGGCGGTTATGCCTTGAACTGTGGGTCTGAAAGGGTTGACAGGGTAAACCACTCCCTCATAACCTACACCGACCAGATTTTGAATAAGCTTTGCACCGACGGAACCTTCTTTGTCACTTGCACCTATAACCGCGATTCTTTTAGGATTGAAGATTTTGTCGAGGTTTTCAGTACCCACCCTCAAGACCTCTATTCTCGCAGAATCGCCATATTTAGTATATACGATAAATATTCTTTAAAATGTTCCCCAGAACGTAACTTCAAATGGGAAATACTATGCTTCTTTTAACGTTACTTTTGAGACTAGCCTATGGGTAAATTCTGGTTATTGTCCTTGGAAACGGTATTGTTTCGCGTATATGCTTTAGCTTACATATCCACATTACGGTTCTCTCAATTCCTAGTCCAAACCCAGAGTGCGGCACTGAGCCATACCGTCTTAAATCCAAATACCACTCATAAGCCTCCTTAGGCAAGCCAAACTCTTCTATTCTCTGCTCAAGCAATTTCAAATCATGAATTCTCTGGCTTCCACCTATGATTTCGCCGTATCCTTCAGGCGCCATCAAATCAGCGCAAAGAACAACCTTCGGTTCTTCCGGGTCTGGCTGCATGTAGAAAGCTTTTGCTTTGGCTGGGTATCTGTGAACAAAAACAGGCTTCTCAAATTGGAGGGAGATAAACCTTTCGTGGGGGGCGCCCAAATCCTCTCCCCACTCTATTTTGTATCCAGCTTTCTGCAGCATCTCCACGGCTTCCGTGTAGCTTATTCTGTCAAAGGGAGGCTCCACTTTCTTTAAAGGCTGAACATCTCTTTTTAGCATCTCTAACTCCCTTCGTCTCTTCTCCAAAACCCTCTTTACAATGTAGGTTACCATGTCCTCTTGAAGTTTCAAGTTCTCCTCGAAACCGCAGAAAGCCATTTCTGGCTCAACCATCCAAAACTCCGTTAAATGCCGTGGTGTCTTAGACTTTTCTGCGCGAAATGTAGGTCCGAAACAGTAGACTTTTCCGAAAGTTGCTATCGTAGCCTCTACATAAAGTTGTCCACTTTGGGTTAAGAAAGCTTTGTCTCCGAAGTAGGGCACTTCAAAGAGGGTTGCCACTCCTTCAACGGAGGCTGGAGTTAGAATAGGCGAATCTGTTAAGGTGAAACCGTTTTCATCGAGGAAATCCCTACATGCCTTAACTACTTCCGCTCTAATTTTCAGTATGGCGAACTGTCTCGGACTCCTTATCCAAAGCTGCCTAAAGCTCATTAAGAAATCGATTCCATGTTCCTTTTTAGCTAAGGGATACTCTCTTTCCGCCAAATGGACGATTTGCAAGTCTCTGACCCTTATTTCGTAGCCTCCCGGCGCCCTCTTGTCTTCTTTTACTGTTCCTTTAATTATTATGGATGACTCTTGTGTTAGCTTGTCTGCGTCTTCGAAGACTTTTTCTGTAACTTCATCTTTGTGGACTGTTGCTTGTATCATTCCGGTTCCGTCTCTTACCACTAGGAATTGTACGCCACCGCTGGAACGTTTTGTCAAAAGCCAACCTTTCACTTCAACTTCTCTTTCAGTCAATTTTCCATCTAAAATGTCGCTAACGCTCATCAAATAACACCTCCAAAACCGACATAAAAAACGTACACTTATCAAAATCAGAATAAAATTCAAGAGGCATGGGCAAAGTTAAAGCATTCACCTTGCATTTTAATCTCAAATACATATATAATTTACGTTTTAAATGTTTTGTTTTAGAAAGCAAAACGGAATTTTCCTCTCAGAATTCTTAAATCCACCATCATCAAATGTTCATGTGAAGCACTAATGCATAACAACAAACTTAAAGCTTTGAGGATTTCAACAATCGCTATAGTGAGCGTTGTTTTTGTAGAAGTGATTTTGGGCACAGTCGTGGGGAGCCTAGCAATTTTAAGTGATGGTGCACACGCATTACTCGATGCCCTAACGATGCTTGTACTCTTTTTCACGACAAGGGCTTCTCTTAAACCTCCTGATGAGGAGCATATGTATGGTCATGAGAAGTTTGAGTCAATAGGTAGTTTAGTCGGTGGAATTGCCCTCATCGGTGTAGCTCTATTAATAATGTATGAGGCGGTCTTGAGGATTATGAAGAACACGTCGATTACTCTGAGTTTGGAGTATGCTGGTTTCATTGCAATAGGCTACACATTATGCGTAGACTTCATTAGGATTAGCATTCTTAGAAAAGCAATTGAAAGCGAGAGCTCCACGGTGAAAGCTGGATTTTACCATGCGCTGGCGGATTTCAGCTCCACGATACTTGCGCTTTTAGGATTTAGCTTGGCGACAATAGGATCTTATCCTAGTGGCGACGCGTTCGCGTCGATTGTTCTAAGCATTCTACTGATCTACTTCAGCGTTAGTTTAGTCTGGAGTAGCGGAATGGAACTCAGCGACGCTATATCCAAGGATTTTGCAGAGAAAGTTAAAAGGAAAATACTCTCCATAAATGGGATTTGTAAATGTGAAAACTTGAAGGTGAGAAAGGCAGGCACCAAAACTTTTGTGGAAGCAACTGTGCAAGTTCCAGACTACGTGGGTTTTGAAGGGGCTCATGCTTTAGCATCGAAAGTTGAGGAAGCGCTAAAAAAATCATTGGGGGATGTCGCCGCTACGATTCATGTTGAACCGTTAGAAAAGGAGATGCAAACAGAAGAACTTGTGGAGAAACTTGCCACCGAAATTGAAGGCGTTAAAGAAGCTCACGGAGTAAGTGCTATATGTGCTGATGGCAAATTGTACATAACATTACATGCGCGTGTAGACCCAAAACTCTCTGTTCAAAAAGCCCATGAGCTTGCCGAAAAAATCGAAGGAAAAATAAGCGAAAGAATAGAGAACATTGAAAACGTAACAGTCCACATGGAACCTTTCAGCCCAAAAATGCGAAGAGGCTTAACAGTAAATGAAGAAGAAATTAGAAAAATAGTCCACAAAGTGTCTGAAAATTATAGGCAAACTTTTCGCATAAAACGTATAGTCACTTACGTTGCTAGTGGAAAACGTTACATAAACATAGACTGCTGCTTTACTGAAGGGCTTTCAATAGAGGAAGCGCATAAAATAGCCTCAGAAATTGAGGAAAAAATACGTGAAAGGTTTGAAGAAACAATAGTCACAGTTCACATGGAACCAGTAGAAAATTAAGGAATTGTTAGAAAAATCAGGGTTTATGAAAGTTCAACTTCATTTACGAGTTCCAAGTCTTCTAGGCTGTTCATTTTCACTTTTTTGTCTGAAATCGTGTAGAGTATGCTCCCTATGTAAAGCGACCTCTTAACATGATAACAGGTATTCCAAACCTCAACGCCGTTCTCTAAGTGAGTAACGTTCCCCCTAAGCACAAACCCTTCTTCCAAAGACACATTAAACACAAAAGCTCCTTGCCCAACAAAGTCCCCGCAAACCCACGAAGGAACACCTCCTGGATACATGCTTTGGTTTATCTTTGCCACTAAGACTGGTATCACAAGGAGGTTTTTTGCTTTGTCGAATAGGAATGCTTTGTGGTCACTTAAAACAGAGGAGTCTGACCCTCTGTCACCGATGGTGTAGTTTGCGATTTGCCTCGGATTATTCACGTCAGTAACGTCGAAAAACGATATTTTTATTCCTTGATACCATGCGAAGTTTCTTTCCGTGGCTTCAACCGTTTCTTTTCCTACGCCGATTATGTGATTTTCGTCGTATGGATGTAGATAATCCGAGTATCCAGGTATTTTTAGTTCACCAAGCGTTTTTGGATTAGCAGAGTCGCTTAGGTCTATCACGAATAATGGGTCGACTTTTTGGAATGTTACAAGGTAGCATCTTTCACCTATGAATCTGGCTGAATGGAACTGTTCTCCTGGGGCAAGATTTTCCAGTTTTCCAACTATGCTTAGGTTCATGTTTAGTACGTAAAGGTTGGTTCCATTCATCCATGTTGTTGTGGCTATTCTAAAGTAGCCGTTGTATTCGTCCATCGAAAACTGGTTAAGTTCGCGTCCTGGAACCTCGCCTTGTGCTTCGCAGATTAGATTTCTGTCTTCGACGTGTATCCTGTAAATTGATGTTCGTTCGTTCCATCCATGGAAGGTTATGTAAATGTTGTTTAGCGACATGTACATGGTGCTTGTTCCGCCCATCATAACCGTCAAGGTGTTTGGTTCTTCCGCATCGTTAAGCATGTTTAAGGTAACAGTCGTCGTGAAAGTGTAGCATTCCTTAGAAACATTGAAATAGTGGATTTTGGAGGCTTCTATATCCATTATTTTGTTTTCAGAATAGATTTTGGGTAGAATAACCGTGTCATAGAGTATGTATGCTGGCTGGCTTATGATGGCGTAAATGTATTCACCTATCACCCTTGAGTTAAAGTAGCTGCCGCTCATCATGAAATTTCTCGTTTGCATAGGATTCGTCTTGTTTGAAACATCGTAAACTTTGATGAAGGTTTTAACATCACAGAAATACCCGTAGTAGGGAGGCGAAGTATATTTGGTTCCCAAAACCGCCAACTTACCGCCGTTTGAACTTATGAAAATTCCAGCTGGATACTCGTCTACATTAAACGTTATTTTGGAAAGTATGGACGCCTCTTCTGGCGGATAAGCCTTCAAGATGAAGACTGTCTTGTTTACCATCATATAAATGGATTCACCATCAGTTTTTACAACGTCTGCTTCGTCAACTCCTGTAACCTGAGCATTCGTAGTTGAATATTCGCCTCTATCCCCAGATTTAGGTCCTAAAACAAAGTTCTCTAGACCATTGCTATAATAGAAGAATCCTTGGTAGTAATAGTAATATCCTTGACTTTGAGAGTTAGCCTTTAGGAAGTTTCTAAGCTCCTCGTAAGATGAGAACGTTTTTAGCGGCGAAGTCTCTGTGTTTATCGGAAACATTGGATTTGTCTCAAAATTGTAGCATAGCGTGCCTAAAACTATAGCCAACAAAACTGCTGCTAAACCGTATATTGATAGGCGTTTCTTTATTTCCTTTTGCAACATGCAATCACCTATAAGCTTTAACGTTAGCCCTTTATTTTATCCTAACATCTGGTACACTCTGTTCAGAAATTAGAACGGTTTCAAAGACCATATGCGTGCTGCTTCATACCAAAATATTGCTGAAACAATTGCGCCGAATAGAATTATGAATAGGCTTTCTCTTGTGAAGCTTTGCATGAGCGTTAAAAGATAGATTATGTAGAAGGTTGTGGAGAACACGGCGTAAAAGAAATACCTTGGAAACATAATCCTTCCAAGCTTTACAAAGTGGCGAAGCACCCCAATTTTAACCTCATTAATCAGAAGGTAGCTGCTGCCTATGTCCTGTTTCTGCACCAAACCAAGTTCCCGCAACTGCTCAAGATGGTGCTGAGCCACGCTTGGACTGCTGAAATGTAAGGCTCTCTGAACTTCACGAACGCTCATCGGGCGCCCAGTTTTCAAAAGAAGCCAATAGACTTTCCAAGCCTTTCCCCGAAGCGTATACTCGAGACCCTCATCTTCTTCAGCCTTCAAAGACTAGCCTTCTTCTCAAATTATTTTTAAACTTGCACGGCTTATAAGTCCAATTCTTAGAACAACCTTTCTCTGATTTCTCCTTCAATTGCGTCAATTGGCTTGTTTCCGTCTATAATCGTCCATTTACCCGTCAAAGCCAATGAAAGCGCCTTAAGTCTAACTTGTTCCAGTTCTTCTAGGTTTTCAAACATTTCTTGCCTCCTTCGAGTTTGCTGTATCCTCTTGTAGGCTTCTTCTGGTTTTACATCGAGAAAAAACATGAACTCAGATGTTGGCACTGTGAAAGCAAAAAAGTAGTAGGCTAATCTATATAGTGGTGCTGGTAAATACGCTGTTCCCATGAGGTAGCGAACAAAAATTATGTAGTCGTATTTTCTCCATGAATAAAGCAGAATTGAGCGAATAACATCAAGCATGTAGAAGAAGGCAGCTGCAAAACGGGCGCTTTTTCCTTTAGCATAAAGAAACTGTCTAGCCTTTACACCGAAAGGGTTATCATTTGAAGGGTGAATCCGCAAGAGAACACTCTTTCCGCGGCTATGAAGAAACTTGTAAAGCCTAAACGCTTGGGTGCTTTTGCCGGAAGCGTCCAACCCGTCTACGACGATGAACACCATAGGCTATAAGCCTCCACCGAAATAGAGAAAGGCTAAGACGCTGAAGAAAGGGACCGTCAAGTTGTCAAAGCCCAAAGGCGAGAAGCCCTCAGCAATAGCAGCAACAAAAGCAACAAAAAGAAAAACAAAAATGTTGCCGAACATTGACAGCGCATAAAACAGTGAAAAGTAAACTGCACTTATCACAAGACTCATGAAAGTTGCAAGAAACATAGCCGCCGACCCCTCAAAACTTTTCCCGGCAAAAAGTCTGTATCTTCTCTTACCCCATCTTTCACCTACTGCGGAAGCTGCAGCGTCGCCGTAAGCCATTGGCAAAACTCCCGCAGCAATTATGTAAGGTTTAGAGGCGAAAAACAGCGCCAAAAAAGTGTAGGATACGGCGTAAAAAACAAGTCCTAACTGGTGTCCTTCTTCAGTTATGTCTGCAAGTTCTCTAAAGTGTTCTGTGAAATTTTTAAACGGAGAATAAGGCGAGGCTAGAAACGTTAAAACTATGAAGGGGGCAGCCACAAAAAATGGAAAGTTAAGCGGAAAAGTGTTGTAGGTGAAAAAAGGAATTATAAATGGAAGATTTCCAATCATGGCATGTAAAAATTTTCGGGAAGTCTTCCGAGAGATTTTCAGAATTTTATCAAGCCTCCCCGAAACAAAAATTGTAATCAACACATACGCATAGCAGAGGAGCATTAAAGCCAAGTTTAAAAGCAGTTCATAATCCAGCATAACCTCACCAGAAAGTTCCGAAGATAAATGCAAGCAAACCGCTCATGAACCAAAAAAGAACATAGTTCTTGATTTTTTTGGCTTTTACTCTGGAATAATCCTTTACGAGCATGATGGAGGATGCGACAAGCCCAAAATCGGTTATTAAGACAAAGGGAATAAACCAGAAAGAAACAAGCTGCAAAAACAAGGGAACTGGACTTAATAGAACCGCTGATACATAAAACAACGCAGCCGCAACAGCAGCCTTTTTCTCGCCGTAACGCACAGCCAAAGTTTTCACGCCCTGCACTTTGTCGCCATGAACATCCACAATTCCCTTCGTTATTTCTCTTCCAGTATTTGAAAGAAAAACCATCAAAACAAAAATTATTATATGCTGTTCCAAAGTGTTTTTCACAGCGAAACCCCCATAAATGAAGGGTATCGAAACGCACGCACTTACAAGAAAGTTTCCAGACAGTCCACTGCGTTTTCCGACAGTGGTGTAAGCCACAAATATCAGCCATGCAATTATGGCGATTAAAATGCAGTAAACGCTCTGAAGACTTGTAAAATACGAGTTAGCAAACGCAGTTGCAAAACCCAAAGCTGAAAGAACAAACGCGAAAACCAGAGCCTCTTTAGGCTTTATCGTGCCGCTTGGAATTGGGCGGCTAGGCTCGTTTACAGCGTCAATTTCTCTATCATAATAGTCGTTTATAGACATAGAAGCCGCCGTTAACAAAAAACCCGTAAAAAACCCATAAACAAGGTTGGGCAGGAAGCTACTTGAAAGGGCTTTGTTTGCTAGTGCCGCGCCAACTACGACGGCGAAACCCATCATTAGGCAATTTGCAGGGCGCATTAAGCGTATGTAGCCAGAAACTTTATTCATGCAGTTCAAGCCCTTTACATTACCATAAACCGCCGCTACAGTTATAAAATTCACGTTTAAATTAGAAAGTTTAATACGTCTAGTGAAGATAACATTGCTAGCAAAGTTTGTCAAAGGTGACAACTTTTGCGTTACAACTATGCACCCGAAAGACTAAGGGTAATAATTCCAGTAGGCGGAAAAGCCACACGTCTGCTTCCTCTTACAGCAGAAACAAGCAAAGCTTGCCTCCGCCTCCTAAACAGACCATTGATAGACTTTTCATTGTTATCTCTTGCACGTCAAGGCATAAAAAACTTCATTTTCGGAGTGAAAGGCTACACAAACTATAGAGATTTACATGACTATTTTGAGTCTGGTTACGGGTTTTCAGCAAGATATGGCATAAGCCCCCGCGTCCACATAAAATACCAGCCAAACATAGAAGACTTGGGAAGCGCGGACTCTGCAAGAATAAACATGGAATACTACAATGTTAGAGACCCAGTTTTCGCAGTACAAGGCGACAACATCTTTGATGTCGACCTTAAAGAACTTGTTGACTTCCACCAGAGGAAAGGCGCCTTAATGACCATAGCCCTAAGAGAAGTCAAAGATATTGAAGGCTACGGGATAGCCGACATAGACAAAGACATGAGAATTTTACGATTCGTTGAGAAACCCCTTCCAAAAGAGGCTCCGTCAAACCTCGCCAACACGGGCTTATACATGGTTTCTCCAGAAATAAAAAAGATATTCAAGGAAAAGGGAGTTAAACAAATCATAAAGGAGCGGCATCGCCTAGATTTCGGCTACGACTTCATACCTTACGTAATAAAAACTGGAAGACCAGTATACGGCTACGTCTTGAAAGGTTGTTGGTTTGATGTTGGAACGCCGAAACGTTATTTAGAGGCAATGCAAGACATGCTTAACGGTTGTTTCGCTTCATTAACAGATTTCGGAGGAAGAATAGACGAAGAGGCGCGGATATGGGTTCAGGGCGAAAGCGTCGAATCCAAAAAACGAAGAGAGGAAATTATACGGAAAATTAAGCAGGGAAAAATAGAGGTTGAAGGCTCAGTTCTCATAGGGAGACACTGTAAAATAGGCGACGGTGCAAGAATAGTGAATTCATGCATCGACAACTACACAAAAATTGGTGAAGCCGTCGTCATAGAAAACTCCGCCATTATGGACAGGGTTATAATTGGAAAAGGGGCGGAAATAAAAAACAGCATTATAGGAAGACATGTAACAGTTCTTTCGAGTCCGCGGAAAAGGACGAAAATAAATTCGGTTTCAGTTGTAGCAGACGACGTAATAATAGCAGAGGGTTGTAGGTTAACAGCAACAAAAATTTACCCCCACCAATATGTAAGGGGAGAGTTCACGGATCAGACATTGATGCCGAGCTAGGAACAAAAGGAGTTTATGCCTTAAACCATTTGAATATCAAATACCTTACTCTCCCATTCTCCAAGTCTGGCACAGCAACGATAAACCTTTTTCTAACGGTTGTTGCAAGCCTTCCGGTCTTAACAATTTCTGTGGCCGTTATTTCTGATTTAGCTTTCTTAACAGAAACCATGTAGGGTGCGTGTTCAACTCCTGGTCCGTGTTTGTAAACTGCAAAGTCGCATCCAAACTTTATCCCAGGCGTCACAACCATTCCGCTGTCACGTAAGTCTTTGTAAACAGCATACTTCTCGTCAAACTCCTCGTATAATTGTCTCGCTTTTTTAAGAAGTTTTTTGATGCTAACTTTCTTTTTCTCCGGGCCTTCACAGACTATTATCATGCCTTTCTCTGTCAGGTATAAGCCTTCCATCAAATCTAGAATAAGAGGGACGTTAAACTCTGGTATTTTCGGCTTTGCGATTCCTAAAGGTTTTCCGTAGAAACCCATTTTGTAGAGTTCTGAACCGTCTTTAGGGTTCCAAACTACTAAAAAGTTTTCTATAAATTCTACCTCGATTTTTTTGGGCATTTTTTCGCCTACATAATGAAGGATAATACTCTTGCAGCGTCTGCGGCGTCTTCGGCTTTATCCGCAGAGTCTTCTAAAAGTTGGAGGACATCTCTTAGGAGAATTAGGGCTGGAAAGTCCAGTTTGCTGCTTAAAAGTTTTATTTCAAGTTCGCGGTAAAGTTCGTCGACATTTTTTTCTGCAATTTCCACTTCCTTAGCTTTTTCCATGGTTTTAACTGAGCCATAACTTAAAACCATCATTGTTTCCCTAAGCTTAAGCACTGTTTCCAAAACCGCCTCAGAAAGTTTTAACAAATCCTTCTTAATGTCTATTGGAACGTTCCAACCACGCTCCATAATTTCAACTATACGAAAGGCTATTCCCTCAGAGAAATCTGCAATTTCGCTTGTTAGATTTGTGAATCTCAAAAAGTCTTCTCTGCTCAGCAGAATCGCCCCTATCTCAGCCAGTTCCTGCGAAACAAGACGCCTTGCATTGTCAACATCCTCTTCGCAACTTCTAACCTCGTTAAAAAGTTGCTTGGTTTTCTCTTTATCATTATTTATAAAGTAAACCAGCATTTGAGGAACTTTCCTAGTTAACTCTAAAACTTTCCTGAGGTGGTCTTGGCATATGTTCAACGCTCTTCGTTTGACACGTTGTTCGGTCTCCACTGGAAGCACCAAGATTTTCCCGCCTCGCGAACCGCGAATTTTCCTACAATTTAAGTATAACTGAAGTATTAAAAAGTTAGCGAAAACTAGCTTTCAAAAGGCTCGCCTAAATCCTCAAAGTTTATCTTCCATCTAAAATAGCTATGCAAAAGTGTTGGTAAATTTTCAATTTTGTTTCTCACTTGCCTCCAAGAATCACGGTCACGAATGGTAACCGTGTTGTTTTTCAACGTTTCATAATCAACCGTTATGCCTAAAGGTATGCCAATTTCGTCCGCACGAGCATACCGTCTACCAATAGAACCTGCCTCGTCATATTCTGCCATGAAACCTTCTTTGAGAAGCATTTTGTAGACTTCTAAAGCCTTTTCAGGTATTCCATCCTTGCTGACAAGAGGGTAAACGCTTACCTGTATTGGTGCGATGTCACGTGGGAAGCTTAGTATAGTCCTATCATCTTTGACGCGGTATGCATACTCAAGAGTCACGTAAACCAGTCTGTCTGAGCCGAAACTCGGCTCAACAACATGAGGTATGAAACGTTTTCCCCGTTCAATAATTTTTTCACGGGTGACTTCTATATGTTCTGGCAAAACCTTGTATTCTCCAGCCATGTAAAATCCATTTTTCTTGATAGATGCTTCAACTTCTTCCGGATCGGCTGTCGAAAGAATCTCCGCGACTTTTGAAGCCTCAGCCTTAAAGACTGGACCAAGTTTAGCCATTAGAGGCTTTACAACAACTATTTCCTTCTCAATTGGTTTATCATATTCTTTGAAAATCCGCGTGTCCACACCGCTGAACCTCATGTGCTGTTTTAAGTCATAGTCTGTTCTGTAAGCGTGGCCTGAAACTTCAACCCAGCCCCAGCGGTCAACATAAACTTCTTGGTCAAAACTTTGCATTGAATAGTGGGCGCGCTCCCATGGAAGCTTTTCTATGAAACGCTGTTTCTCCGCTGGAACGCCTAACTCCATTAACAGTTTTTTGGCTAAGGTCATGAAAACTGCTTGCCACTCTGCCTTAATGTAGCCTTTCTCCAACGCTTCCTTAACCGTAACTTCAACTGCTTCTTCTGAGCCTCGCAGTTTGCTTTCGCCGAGAACCAGCCGCAGTTTTTCGTTTTCAAGTTCCTTCAAAATGAAACAGTTTGGTTCTTCTGGATCTAGGAAAAATTCTAGGTCAATTATTGTGAACTCCCTTAGTCTTATCAGACCTTGTCTAGGTGAGATTTCGTTTCTTAAAGCGTGTCCTATCTGCATTACGCCGAAAGGAAGTTTCTCCCTAGCGTTTTCGTATAGACGCCTAAACTCCACGAATATGCCTTGTGCAGCTTCTGGTCGCCCGTAACCTACAGCATCAGAGTAGGGTCCAATGGTTGTTTGGAACATCGTCAAGAAATATTTGGGTTCTCCAAAGTTGCCGCCGCATTCTGGGCAATGAATATCGTTTTCGTCTATAACTTTTTTCAACTCTTTTAGGCTCAGTTTTTCGGCTTCCATCGCGCTTATTTTTGCAAATTCTTGGAGCAGATGGTCTGCACGGAACTTTTTGTTACATTTTAAACATTCAACCATGGGTTCTTTAAAATTTTCCACGTGACCAGATGCTTCAAAGACTTTTCCCGGCGCTATAATGGGTGATTCTATCTCCATAACTCCAAGCTTGTTGAAGAAGAATTCTCTAAGTTTGTTTTCGATTCTCTGCTTTAGTTTAGCACCTAGAAAGCCGTAGGTTACAAAACCGCTTACCCCTCCGTATATTTCGTATGATTGCCAGAAGAAGCCTCTTCTGCGGGCTAGTTCGTTTATTATTGTGAATTTGTCTTGTGTTTTAGTTTCGTCTTTCAACTTTTTTACCTCGCTGTCTTAAATGGTTTTAAAGATTTTAAGCATTCCTAAATAATAAAGTTTCAAAAATAGGATGAGATTAAGTTTGAAGTAACGAGAAATATCATTTTTCCAGTGTTAGGTGCTCGGCAATTTTCACATCTTTTATTTTTCCATCTTCACCTAATTCATATTCAAGCATGACGCGATCTACGGCGTTTTTCTTGCTGTTAAACTCTACACCGCAGTTTCCACATTCAATGTCTGACCCTATTTCCACAACATACCATGACGCGTCCACATAA
>Ga0315298_1002227_pt1 | contig 33385 bp, 34 predicted proteins | sample WHS_1_MG_FD_203077 | JGI IMG/M metagenome (GOLD analysis project Ga0315298, IMG submission 203077) | Extremophilic microbial mat communities from Washburn Hot Springs, YNP, Wyoming, USA - WHS_1_MG | ecosystem: Environmental > Aquatic > Thermal springs > Hot (42-90C) | place: USA: Wyoming...
CACAAGCAGACATCGGTGAAAACCGCAAGTCCAGAGCTTTTTTTTATCTCCCTAACCGCACTCTGCACAACGCCCTCTTCGTGGAATGCCTCGCTCCCGATTTCGTCCTTTTTCTCCGGGATCCCGAACACGAGCAACCCAGGGATTTTCAATTCCTCGCATTTTTCGACCAATTCGCACAAATCGCCCAGCGCGTAATAATGTTGCCCTGGCAGGCTTGGGATGCTCTTTTTCTTTTTCAACCCTTCCTTGACGAAGATCGGGTAAAGTAAGTCGTCTGCGCTCAGATTAACCTCCGCTGTAAGCCTGCGCAAGTTCTCGCTCTTCCTAAGCCTCCTCAACCTCGATTGTGGAAATGACATTACGCAACACCTCAATTACTTTTTTTGAGGAGCTAGGTCTTCTACCAAAGGTGGTGAAGGCGAAGAGGTTTTTGCCGACTTTTACTGCTGCTGGGAAAATCACATCGCCCCCACGAAAATCGTCGGCCCGGTTCACAAGAACTCCGGCCTTTCTCGCCTTTTTCGCTATTGCCTCGTTTAAGTCCCTATCGTTCGTCGCCGCAATCACGAGGAAATAATCCTTCAACGGCGGGATGTTGGTTTGAGTCAGGGTTTTCTTATAAAATTGCACGCCTTTTAGCTTTTTCAATCTTCTGTCAGCGCATGTGACGACCGCACCCGCATCTCGAAGTTTTTGAGCTCTCCGCCTGCCCACTTTACCCAGCCCGGCAATGAACACTTTTTTTCCATAAAAATTTATTAAAAGGGGGAAATACATCGGTGCCTCACCACTGGTCATCTTGGATTTCCCCCCTATAGAGTTCACGGCACCCGCCCCTACTGTGCTGGCTGAAAGAGTCCTCCGAATATCACGTAAGCTAATGCAAGCGTTAGGAATATGTTGAATATCTGGGCTATGGTGAACGAGATGAACGGCTTCCCTTTTTCTATTTTTATGAGCTCGCTGAATTTTGTGGTCAGCCCTATCGACACGAACGCCATCGCGAACCACCAGCTGCGCAACCCGCTTGTTATTGAAATTATTGAATCCACGGACTTCGAGCCCAAAATTGGAACGAGCGTCGAAAAAACGATAGATGCGATTATGAACCCCACGACGAACTTCGGAAATCTGTACCATATCTCAAGTATGCTGGGCTTTTCGTTTCCGGGATTTGACCCGGACTTGAAGGCGAAGATCAAAGCAAGTATGAATGCCGCGACGCCTATCAGGACGTTCTGTGACATTTTCACTATCGATGCGATCTCCATGGCCTCTTTGCTGTAGAGCGCCCCTGCGGCGACGACTGCGGGCGTGGTGTCTATTGTTCCCCCTATCCACGCGCCGGCCACCGCGCTTGGCAACCCCAAAGCTTTGGCGATGAACGGCATGAAGACGAGCATGGGTATGGCGAGCAACAGGACCAGCGATATTGTGTAGCTAGTGTGTTTGGAGTCCCCCTTTACGGCACCTCCGGCGGCAATCGCCGCAGAAACGCCGCAGATGGAAACTGCACTCGACAATACTGCGGCAAATCGCTGATCGATCTTGAAAACTCTAGTGGCTAGGACGTATGAGAAGATGAAGACTGAAGAAACCACAATCACGGCCTGAAGCATCCCATACACCCCCGCCACCAAGATTTTGTTGAAGAGTATCTCTGCTCCCAAGAGGACCAAGCCTATTTTTATGAAGAGTTCAGTCCTAGCAGCAGCCAACAGCCACTTTGGGGTTCCTATAGTGTTGTTTATAAGTAGCCCGAGAAGCAATGCCCAGAGGGCGAATTCCAGCCCGTATTCCTTACCTATGGTCTCCTGCTTCGCGATCACCAAGGAGAGAAGGGAAAAGAAAAACACCACTGGAAAGCCCAGAGCAAATAGTTTCAAATCCTCCCGCACCCCGATAACCCCGATCGCGGCCAGCACAAAAAGGCCCAAGCCCAACGCTATTAGGTACTCTGACCCGACCGGAAATGCCTTAGTTATGTCCGTGGTCCATGCCCCGATCTTTGGCAACCATGCGATGACCCCCGTCGCTGCAAGCGCAAGCGTGATAAATCCAAGCCAGACCGCCCACCAGTCCTCTTTCTTCCATAGACTAGACCAATCTGTTTTCATTTTTCACCTACCTCCTTTTTTTTGAAAATTCTCGGATGAATAACCGAGCGCGAAAAAATTTCAGAAAAAGTAAAATAGAGAGGTGACGCAGACCTATGTGGAAAAAGGATTTTTCCAAAATTTTTCTATTGGAGATGGCCAAAACTAAACTCGCACCTTGACTTGCGCTGCCCCAAACATCAGCCGCAGCCGCACTCGCAAAGTTCATCCCTCATCGGCCACTCCCTCTTTATCACGTTGTTATATATCACACTGTTATATTTCCATATTTAAATCTTTCGGATGAAAAGGTGAAACAAAGACAAGAAAGTGGGAGTGGCGCCCCAGGGGAAGTCATTCTGGGCTCAACAGCTACTGGGGTTAAATTTAAATATCTTCGAATATAACGGTGTTATAGAAAAAAGGAGGTGTCAAAATGAAGCTATACCTCATCCTGCTCTCGAACGACCCCAAACGCGTTTACCCCGCTCTGATGCTAAGCCTCAGCGCCGCGGCCATGGGCGACGAAGTCCATCTTTACTGCGCGATGGATGGCCTCGACCTAGTGCACAAGGAGCGGTCAAAGGCGATAAGCATGCAGGGTATGCCGCCCGCAGAAAAGTTCCTAACCGATGCCATAAGCGCCGGGGCGAAAGTTTGCGCGTGCGCTCCCTCGATGGACATGCTTGCGATGATGGGGATATCGGAGAACTCAGTAATCGAAGGGGTAAAGCTGGAGGACGTTACGGGATTTTTAATCGATCTCAAAAAAGACCTGGGCAAAGATACTGTGGTTTCGTTCATTTAGGGCGAGAAATTGAGGCTGGGCAGAAACCTCAGATTTCTGTTATGCGCTCTTAGGACGCGGCTAGTCAGCGGGCGGCCCATCTTCTTAAGCCACATGATAACATCGAAGTGCGATTGCATGTGCGCCACATGCCGGTACTGGACACTCGGCGAGAGAGATGAGATGACCATGAACGAAGTTTGCAAAATGCTGGACGAAGCTCGCTCAGCAGGTATGACGGACTACATTGTGTGGGGTGGTGAGCCTCTTCTGCGGAGCGACCTCCCCCAAGTGGTCAAACACGCTAACTCCATAGGGCTGGACGTTACCCTGCTCACCAACGGCAGCAGATTGGCTGACAGGATAGAGGAAATCGCGGGAGAGCTTTACGGCATTATAGTTTCTATTGATCACCCTGAGCCCAAGATGCACGATAAGCTGCGAAGACAAAATGGCATATTTGACAAGGCCGTGGAAGGCATAAAACTGGCGAAGAGCTTCGAACAGTTGAACATTTTCATCAACTGCGTCATTAGCAAGGCGAACGTTGACCAACTTGAGGAGATGGTCAAACTCGCTGAGCGGCTGGATGTCAAAATCACGTTCGAGATGATGGAGGTGGTAAAGGGCTACAACGAGCGCCTAGCCCTATCTCGAGAGGAGACGACGAGCGCAATGCAAAAACTCATTCATCTAAAGGAGGAGGGGCGCCCAATAGCAAATTCGATTGCCTATTTTGAGTCGGTTGGCAATCATTCCGGTTATGTTTGTCATGTCCCAAAAGTTTTGGTCACGGTGGAATGGGATGGAAAAGTGAGGGTGTGTTCCACCATAGCGGAGGAAGCGAAGCCAAAAGGGAATTTCGAGTTGGGGAACGTCAAACTGGAACCGCTCTCCAAAATATTCAAATCAGAAGAATATGAAAAATACGTTAAGGCTGCGGAAAGGTGCTGCAAGTGCTATCTATCTTACCCGAGAGAAATAGCCATGATATACTCATTCAATCGCGAGGCAATAGGGAATTTCTTTTCTAAAATATTGAGATGAGCCGTGAACAAACTACTGATAAGAGTCCATTATTTCCTAAGCGGCCGCTTTTTAACTTAAGGAGAAGTTTGCTGAATGAAACCCCCATACAGAGAAATAGCTTTCACAGAGTTTAGATAACCCGCCACAGGGGATGCGCCGCTCAGAAGGAAACCTTTCAGCATTAATTAAAGTGATCGAACAAATATGAAATGACGCCCATGAAAAACCAAGTTGATAATAAGCTCGTGGCGCACGTCTTCAGACAAAATTTACAGCTAGCGTCAAGCCTCAGAAGAACCATATGGAAGTACGCAGAGGAGATAAAGAAAAGGGAAAAAATTGATTTGATTAAGATAATGAATTTTTGCGGCACCCACGAATGGGCCACCACACATTACGGGATAAGAAGCTTAATGCCGCCCTTTCTGGACCTAGTGCCAGGGCCTGGCTGTCCGGTCTGCGTGGTGCCCGCGTACTATGTGGATGTCGCAGTAAAGCTCGCTGGGGAGGGCGTGGGGATATACACGTTTGGCGACTCATTTAAGCTTAGGAGCGCGAAGTCGAGCTACCCATCAAGCTTGCAAGAGGCGAAGGCAGAAGGGGGGGATGTCAAAGTAGTTTACAGCTTTTTGGATGCCGTGAAGGACGCTAGCTCCAGTGGAAAGGAAAGCGCGTTTTTCGGTATAGGGTTTGAGACAACCGCGCCCAGCTATGCGCTGGCGCTTAAGGAGATGGTGATCCCTGAAAACCTAAAGCTCCTGAGCGTTGCTAGATTGACCCCTCCTGCAATGAAGTACACCATCAAACTTCACCAAGAGAGGGGGCTGTTGCCTATAAGAGGGGTCATAGCTCCGGGTCACGTTTCGACCATAATAGGCGCGGCGGAGTGGGAATTCCTTCCTAAGGCTTTGGGCATGCCTGCGGTCGTCGCTGGATTTGAGCCGCTGGATGTTTTAATGGCCATAGCCCAGATACTCCTTATGATAAAGCAGGGGAAACCTTCAGTCAAAATAGAATATAAGAGGCTGGTTGAGTGGGGCGGCAACGAGTACGCAAGGAAATTGATTGAAGAGGTGTTCGAAAAGGTGTATGCGGCATGGAGGGGGATCGGCTTTATCCCCAGAAGCGGGCTCAGACTTAAGGGGAAGTTCTTCGAAAAGCATGACGCGCTGGAGCACTTTGGCGTGCCGGATCTTACCCCGAGGGAATTCATATATACTCACGCCCACCACGGCATACCATGGGAGCATGACCTCCCACCAAGGTGCAGGTGCGGGGAAGTTGTCGTTGGTATAGCAAAGCCCACGGATTGCCCAATGTTTTTGAAGGGCTGCTCACCGGACAACCCATGGGGACCGTGCATGGTTTCCTCGGAGGGTGCGTGCACCATATGGGCAAAATATGAAAGCTCCGCCAGAGAAAGGAAAGAGGAGGGTGGCTGAGTTGTGCTGGGGGGTTCCGGGCAGGGTGTTAAGCGTCGAGGGTCACAGCGCCACAGTTGACTTCGGAGGCGTGAAAAGGGAGGCAATAGTGGCGGCTAGCGACATCTCGCCTGGCGACCTCGTGGTGGTCCACGCGGGCATGGTGATAGGCAAATTAAGCATGGCCGATTTTATGGCAAATGTGGCAATTTATCGCGACATCCTTATGCATGAGCTAATTGACGCTGGACTTGAGGAGAAGGAGGCAAGGGAAAGGGCGACGAATGAAACAGATAAATTGCTAAGCTCCCTAGGAGTTCATGGAACTACCGCAAGCATACAGCCTGAGGCAGAGATCATGGAAGAAGCGGATGAGGAAATCGTAATCCCCGACAACGCTTTCAGGAGAATTTATAAGGTTTCGCTCTCGGACACGGATTACTTGCAGGTTATGCACTACACCAACTACTTTAGATATTGTGAGAGGGCTCAGCAGGAGTTGTTGGAGGGTCTTGGGTACAGCTACGCAACTCTAATCCACAGGTTTGGTCTTTTCGTGCCGACCGTTGAAACATGGGGGAAAATCAAGGGGCCAGTCAGGCTGGACAACTCGATTGAAGTTGCGGTCTGGGTTGAAGAGGTTGGAACCAAACACATCAAATTCAAATCTGTGATCAAAAACCTTACCTCAGGAAAGCTTGTGGCAGAGTGTTCAACTGTCTCCGTGTGCACCGACACCACGATGATGGAATCCATGCCCCTGCCCAAGGAGTTGGTCGAGAAACTTAAAAGCCACATGGCGAAAAACTGACGACTAAAGGGCTTCATTGATGCAGGAGAGCCTTCTGCAAGGGCTGTTCTTTTTGGGAAATATTATTTGTTACCTAAGGTTAACGGCGGAGCATTTTTTAAGTCAAGGCTTAAGCTTGACCGAATGGTTTAAATGCTCCTTTCCGCTCAGATTGGATCATGCGGATAGAGTCAATAGAACTATCATGCCCAACATGTTGCTTCAATTCTTTGCAAAAGGTTGGGGGCGATGAATGGAAATGCGAATTTTGTGGGACTTCTTACAACTTTTCAGAGTTGAGAAATGCATTGGATGCGCTCGTAGGCCAGCAGTTTCCCGAAGATTTTATAGACGAACTTTTAGGAAATGCCAGGCTTGAGAGAAATCCTGAGCTCGGTGAACGAGGTTGGAGATGGATAGGTAGGCATGGTGTATTGCTTACTCTCGACATAGGAAATGGTTGGTATGTTATAGTGAAAGGTAGCAAAGAATTAAAAAGATAAATGCCAGCCATTTTTCACTAAAAAGATTATCTGGCGAAAAAATTCGACTTACGATTTTAAAAATAATTCAATATTGGATAGCAATGCCTCGAAATTATGTGGAACTCTCAAATCAATATCATTGAACCCATATGTCGCTAGATGAATTCTATCGTCTCCAACCTTGGTTTCCTTGGGGACGCGCTCCGCCACCAATATGCCTGCCATACATTCCTCCCCGATCTCATTTACGTAACGTTGAAGTTGCTCTACATCGCTTCTCGACGCCGCCCCCAATTTCACTTCAATTACGATTTGCCTCACCATACCCCTGGGCCAAGCTTCTTTGAGTATTATGTCAACGTACCCCTCCGGCAAGGCTTTTTCCCCGAGCACTTCGAATTCTAGAGCATTAAGACTCTTTATGCCCAACTTGGCTAAGAAATCGTTTAACACCTCTGGATTCAAAAAGTGTTGTCGCAAAAGAGATTGGAGGATTACCTCCCTGAACTGGTAGATTTGCGACGACCTGACGCTTTTACCCCTGACAAATTTCGGGACAAATGTCTCATAAGCTGGCATTTTAAGAGTTTCTGTTCTACCCCTGAAAATTTCCCCCATGTGGGAAACATTTTGTAAAGTTGTCTGATCCGCCTGAAAATGGGATTTCCAGTACCCGCCTCTCTGCAAAAGATTTTCCGCCACATACATGAATTCTGGTCTAGCCAAGGGTTCTACAAATTCGCGACTTGGTTCAAGATGCAATCGAAAAGGAAAACCGCATGTCCTGCCAGACTCTTTAAAATAAAATAAATGGGTTTCCAGGGGGGCACCTTTTCAGCATCAGCAATTGCCTCTTTCTTAATGACTCGATAAAGATTATGAGCTCTCGCGCCATAAAGGAAAGTGACAAAGTCCCCAACTTTAATGTCCGAATATGCCCATACGCCATTTATCGTGCCAGGGAAACCTGCATACGCATATTTTTTGCATATCTCGAGATTCTCTTTCGTTGAGACGGCGATAAAAAAATATTCCTGCATGCATTAAAAATCCACAAGACAGGATCTAAACTTTTCGGTTTAGTAGAAACCATCTCTATTGGAAAAAATTGTCCATTGAAAAAATTTAAAAGTTGATCCAAAATCTTTTTTACGAATATCGATAAAAAATTCTTATGCAAATTTTATTTATTCAAAAATTTAATCAAAATCTCAAATTAAAAAAATGGCCAAAAAGAAGGCGAAGAAAAAGGTAAAAAGTCCGCAAGTAGCACCACTTGCAGCGCCTGCTAATCTTAACAGCCAGCAAACATGCTGTACAGGGCTCCGTAATTACCTCAAATTTCATTTGGCCTTCTGCATCTTATGCTTGGCGCTAGCTTATAACGGCCCTTACTGAGAAGCTACCAACATGTCTACTCCATCGCGTAGGAAACAAAAAAGGGAGGGAGAAGGATTTTTCTGCAAGAGTATTAAAAAATCATGCCCTACCGCAGACACCTTTCTATTCCTCCTATTTGCCCTCTAGCTCCTTGCTCGACTTTTTTCTGTAGGCTAAAACCACCAGCGGCAGGGCTATGGCGAGATAAGCTATGTGGACTACGACCCTCGCCCACTCCGCCTTTATGGTATACCCGAACATGACTGCAAATGTCGAGCCTATTATTCCTTTGTGGTGGAATGGATTACTTTCAGGTATGGCTAAGTCATAGGCGTAGCTCCCAAGCCACCCCAGGTTGCCTCCCGCCTGCCCGTAGAATTCGATGAGCTCATGCAGCCCGTAACCCGCAAGGCCGCCTGCGAGCAGGATGAGCAAAATGCTCGTAAAATAGAAAAACTTTCGAATGCTTATCCTCCTGCCAACCACGAACACGGCATAGCTCAACGCCAGCGCTAAGGCCATACCTATGACTGCGCCCGCAATCGTGGGGATAGCATCCGCGATTAGGGGCGGCGTAAGAAATAGCACGGTCTCAAGTCCCTCCCTAAAAACTATTATGAACGAAAAGGAGACCAGCCCGAAGATCGCCCCCCTGGAGACAATTGCCTCAACGCGCTGTTCCACCTCCTCTTTGATCTTGACGGCCTTTGTCGCCATCCAGAGTATCATCGAAGTTAAAACCGCAACAGCTAGGAGGGCAGCCATTCCTTCAAACAAGACTTGGGCGGTTCTTGGGATGGCGCCATATGATAGCCAAATGATCGCCCCCACGACCAAGCTTGACGACACCGCTAATAAAACGCCTTGCCAAACGTATCGCGAAAGAAGCTTTCTGCCCGTCCTTGAAAGGTAGCCAAGCACGATGGCCGTTATCAGCGCCGCCTCCAGCGCCTCCCTAAATGAAATCAACAGTTGCCCTATCAAGACAAAACCCCATCATTTTAAATATAACACACTTATTAAACTTTCATAGGATTGGTTCTCCTTCGAAATTTTGACTTCGACGAGATTTTCACATTCAAAGAGCTTCTCACCTCACGACCGCTGTAAAAAGGCATTCCAGATATCTGTACATCAAGAAACCAGTTCTGCGGCAGACAACCCCGGTGAGATACTCGCAGCTGGGATGGCGGGCAATCTGCGTTACAGCCGGCTAACAGCGCGCTGCAATGGAGATCAGATCCGCGAGCCTGTCCCTGCCCAACCCCGACCAAACGCTAGCCCTATGTGCAGGTGACTGCTTGGTCCCGTGGCGCACGAAGTTCACTATTGCCCGGTATAGACGGACGAAAGCCTCTGCAGAGGCGAAGCTCTTGAAGTGCCTCATTACCTTGTACCGTTGCTTGAGGTCTCCGTTTCGGCGCTCAATCGGGTTGTTGTTGAACCTCAGGCCAAACCGTTTGCACGCAATTGGCACGCCGTGCACAAGCTTCGCTATCCGATAGAAATATCTGTTGAAGGCGCGCTTGATTGCTCCCCACTTGTCGCTGACGAAAGTCACCAGCTTCCGTTTTTCGGGAGGCTTCTTTCGCTCGCGCTCGAAAACCCTGCGTATTTGGTCCCCGAGGCGTTTTTTCAGGCGCGCGAAAAACCTGTCGTAGGCTTTAAGGTCCCTCTTCTCAGACAGCACGGCCTCCGGGCAGTACCCAGTCTGAGAGTCGACCGTGTGGATGACGCAGCACCTGCGCCCTCTGACCTCGACGAAGACCTCGTCCACGTGCATGCGCCCCTTGATTTCAGGCTTCTGCTTGCGCTCAAACCGCTCGATAAGCTCCGAGTACTCCTTCACCCAGCAGAGCATCGCGTGGTCGCTTGGCTTGTACTCGAAGTGCTGCCAGAGGAAGTCCCTGATCTTGCTGGGAGACAGGCCCTCCACATACAGGTGCAGCGCCTGTACAATCACGTCCTTAGGGTAGTGTTTTCCCTCGAAGCCGTCTCGCTCGACGAAGAAGCGTTTGCAGTCCTTGCACCTGTAACCCTGGCTGGTCTTGTACTTGCCCCTGTATTTGCCCGCCCTCTTCACCCTCTCCGAACCACAGTCTGGACACTTCAATTTGCCTCACTTACGACCCCTCCTCCTCAGTCCAGCCCCAGACATAATTAGCCCTGTCAGGTCAAAAATTTGAAGGAAAACCCATAGGATTGTCTCCATTCCTCGAGGCATTAAAATCGTTTATTATTCCCTCAACTCTGAGATGAACATGCCATGCCAAACGTGGTACCAAATCGCACCCGTGTATGCGTTTATGCTTAACATGCCGTAGTGCTCGCCATTGAGGGTGACCATTATCGTGTAGTAGCCATAAAAATGGATCGTCTCACCCGTTTCGGTCCCGGGAAACGCTGTCCTCAAGAAGTCCTGGGCAATTTTCATGGCCTGCTCCTTGGTCACGGGCTCCTTTACTTGAACATCGCCTGCAGTGTAGTTGCCCATCATTCCCATCAATCTATACTTGGCGTTCCACATCATGCTCTGGGGTTCAGGCCATATCGTTCCGAGAGATCTGTCTATCAAGATTTCAAAGGCCCCCCTCCCGCTGCTCTTCTCGAAGAGCGAGACATAGAAGTTGTTGGGGTACTCTTCGAACTCGCCAACCGAAAGATCTGGGTTGTTTAATGATCGCAAATAATCCCTCGCTATTGCTTTAGCCTCATCCTGCGAAATGGGATTGGGAACTCTTGGATAATACCCCATCATGCCATCTATAGCTCCATGACCCATCATGCCCCCCATCCCACAGAAGGTAAGGACTTGGCCCCAGTAGTTGTATTGATACGCGAGCACGACTGCTGTAAATATTGCCACAACGACCAATGCAATCGTAAAGAGGGTGATCCCCCTCAATCCTTTCACCGCCTAGCCGAGGGCTGCCAAGTTAAGCCGAGAATGCCCCCAACAAACATTAGGAGCGACCCCACGATGAGGCCGAACATCGTCGGCAAGGCTATTACCGAAGCAACGAGCACGAGGACTGATCCGTCTCTAACCTTGTTCAACTCCGCTGAATTCAACCATGACACGCCAACTATGCCCAGACCAATTACCGTTGCCGCGAGCGCTGCCGCAAGAGGCCATAGAAACCCTGACCAAGAGCCCATCATCCCTGGCCCCATCATTGTCCCCGACCACCAGTAACCGCTTCGCCAGAAGGCTATCATGTACGCAAGTAAAATTGCACCTAAACCCTGCAGAACTAAGCCTACTAGGGCTAAAGTGAAAGCCGCCACGGGCTTCTCAGCTGCGCTGCCCGATTTTTGTCTCTCTTTTCCCAGCTGTTTAACCATTTTTTCACTTCTTTTTGTTATATCTATTTGAGATACATCTATTTAAGACTTATTATTTATAAGCTTTGTGCTCAAAATTTCTTACCTTTAAAAAGTCGCTGAGGTCGCGTTAAAACGAACCCCGCTAAGAGATATGACCCAGCACCAAGCACGAGGGCAAGCGTGAAACCAGAAGAAACCGCAACAATAACGGCAAGCACGGAGCCAAGCACGGATGCCATCCCATTCATTCCCCACATCCAACCCACATCTCTCTTGAAGGTTTGTTTTGAGATTTTCAGCCCAGTCGGAAATGGTATGCCCATAGAAAATCCGAGCGGGTAGAGCATGCAGACGGAGATCAGAGTTCTGGCTATAATATTTTGACCCAAAAACTTTTCAAACACGAACGGCAACGATACAGCGAATATTGCTAGCAGAACCCCAACAAAGAACAGCACCGACGCTAACCTCCGAACGACGCTTTCAGTTTCAAAACGATCGCTCAAAAAACTTCCTGTACCACTTCCAACGAGGAGGGAAACTAAAACAACGGTAAAAGCCAGCGTAGGCTGCCCTAGAAACAGTATGAATTTTTGCACTAGGGCCACCTCGACCAGCATGAAGGCGACCCCTAACAAAAGGAAATAAAGCAAAATGCTAGAGGGCCCCAATTTTCTAGTGGCGATTTCTGTGCTGCCAAATTTTTCGCAATATTTTAGTGAGTGCTCTAAGGAAAGCCAAGCGACGAAGAGAAAGAGTGAAGTCAAGAACAACACGCCGTAAAAGAGCGAGGAAAGGGCAGATGGCGGGCCCCTTTCATCGTTGTAAAAGAACGGGCTGTCATCCGTGGCAGGTGATGCGTTGAAGGGCATAAGAGATATCCAATCGCTTAACGACTTACGCCCGCTGAAAAGCGAAGCAAATATACTACTTTCATGAACGTATGGAAAATAAACCGGCTGAAACCCAAGGCCAAGCGCCGCGGCGTGCATGTCGGAGGTCTCATCCTCTGAAACGGTGATTTTCTAAGGATGAGAGCAGGACGGGGGTGAGGCCCAACATCTTGAAGAATAGCAATGTGACGAGCTGCCTCCTGAACCGATTTTCCCCTCGCGTTGAGCATAGATAGAGAGGTGGCGAAGAGCTTAATCGCTTCAACATCGTCGTGTGCCACCACCAAAAGTTTACCGTTTTCCGTAAGGTGATCAAAATAATCGTCGAACGCCTCAACAGTGAAAATATAACTCTCCGTGAGCGAGTAGCCCACTACTTCCCTCGCGGCGTCTGTATATATAAATTAGCATGAGCATTATAACATCATACCTCTCATTTGAACGCTTGACGAAGCTTCTCCCCTCATCGATGACCCACCTGACATCCCCGCGGTAGTAAATGCCACCATTAAAGTCCGACTCCTCCCGAACTATTTTCACGATGTCAGGGTTCACCTCGACAGCGACGATGTTTTTGGCACCCCCCATAAGCGCTATCAGCACGTCCTTGCCCCCACCAGGGCCTATGATAAGTACGTTTTCATTTCTGCCAAAGTAAAAGGGAAAGAAAGCGGAGGTGCTTCTCAAATGCGCTAGATTATCGAAATTCTCACCATCGAACCTGAACATTTCCATACCCGCGCCCCCATCATTGAAGATAAGTTTTATATCCGGCGACGACCCCAATTCCACAAGGTCCGTCCTAGAGTATGCGCTCCAGTAAGTGCGAGCTATCCTACCCCTAAGCTCTGGATCTTTTAATACTGAAAAAAGCGTCTTAGTGGGGCCGCCATTTATCTCTCCAATGTAGCCACCTCCTAGACCCGCCGCGAAGATCGCTAGAAAGAATAAGAAGGCAGTTAGTGAAGACGCGACCATTGACCTCTTTTTCGAACAGGACGCAAATGCAAGCGCCCCAACCGAGGAGATGATACCGACCATGGGCATAATGTTGGCACCGAAAAAATTAAGGAAAAATACAGCCGCAAGAGAACCTATACCCGAGCCGAACATGCTTGCGCAGTAAAGCTTGCTGCTGTGCTCGGTGAACATATCAAAAACCAGCGCAAATATAACGCCCACCAAGAAAAATGGGATGAACGAAATCACATAGTAGATTATCAAGAAATCTGTGTACGGAATTTTTAAAATAAACTCCGTCACGATAAAGGTGCTCAGAGCGAAGATTAAAGACAACTTGCAGAGTGTGCTAAAGCTACGCTCGGGATGTATTTTCGCACGAACAAGTCGAAAAAAGATCGCCCCGATACCAAGTCCTAGAATGGCCACCGAAACTATGATGAAAACGAAATGATAAGCCAACATTACCGAGAAAAGTCGTGTTAATGCGATTTCGAGCATCAGCGCGCCAAGCGAGATCATCAAAATGCCTGAGGTTAGCGCAACGATCCTTTTCAAAGAAAAATTCAGGGGGAGTTCCATTAATCGCACCTACTTATTTCCCGCGCAAAGAAAGAAGGAACATCGGGACCCTACGCTTATAATCGCCATACTCTGGGAACTTGGCCTCCAGTTCTGACTCCTCCTTCTTCGCTAGGCGATAGTACATTAAAACTAAAATCGGCCACATGACGAGCGTGAGCAAGGTTGGCCACTGGATCAAGAACGCACCCGTTAGCATAAGAATCCCGAGATACTGAGGATGCCGGACGTAACGATAAATGCCGTCAGTTACGAGTTCACCTCTCGCCCGATGGATTTTTTGGAAACCGACGGCCAACAAAATGAAACCGCCTGTGATTAATGCTCCGCTCGTTATCATCACTAAGCTGACAGCAATGTTCAAATCTAGAATTCCTAATCTTGCCAATAATGTGGCCAACAGGTGCCCCTCTTCATGAGTAAACGAGACAGACACGCCAAAAAGTGACGATAAAATGTAAATGGTAAGAGGAAACCCATACATCTCCAAAAACAATGCCACTATGAACGCCTCATAAACTCCTAACGAACGCCACTCCCGCTTTTTTAGAGGAGCGAAAAAACTAAGGGTAAAAAACGAAAATAAGAAAATTGAAAAAACCATCGCGACAAAACTTGAATGCTCGAGTACCATTCTTTCACCATTGGCGCGAGGTTTATTGTTTACAATAGCTAGTGATGATGATGCCCTCTTAGAATTTTTATGTCGCCCACTAGGCCCAAAATGAACCCGAGCGCGGGACCGATGAAATCCAAGGCCCACCCAAGCATTGCCCTATTGCAAGCCCGATGAAGAGACCTGCACAACAAAGCAAGGTTTTCACCTAAGCGGACCAGCGGCTAAGCATGAGAAGCAAAAGGAGCAATATTATGAAAAAGAGGTAAGAGTAACTCCTTCCGCCACCACAGCACATGTGCGAGCTAGCACTATGTTTATTTTCCTCGCGCTTCCCTTCATCTGATCCATGACAGGACAATTTCTACCCCCGCTTTACTTGACAAATTTTTCAGGCTTGGCCCTGAATTGCTTTAGGCAGGGCTCTGAGCAGAAATAGTAGGTTTTATCCTTGTAAGTTGTTTTGAGTTTTTCAGTCCTTTCATCCACCTTCATGCCACAAACTGGGTCTATTGCCATTCCACCACCTTTTTATATCTATTCAAGATACATCTATTTAAGATTTACCCTTAAGTTTTTTAATCCGTTTAATCTACCAATGAGGGCTAAACAAGACAGCATGCCAGATAAAAAAACGTATTCACTGCCCCAAAGGAGATATCTAAGAGAGCAGCCGCTCATGCCTCAAATTCGGGATAGCCATTTACGATGTCTGTCACCTGCACTAGCAGAACCGATGAGCTCGAAATTGATAACTGCAATGAAAACTGCACCAGTGCAAAGATTAAAAAAATTGAAGTTTGTGAAAAGCTTAAGGACTTCTACGCGCCCATAACATGCCGCATGTCCGGGCGTTGTTCTTTACTTCAAGAAATTTCCTGCGAGTTCAAGCGTAGTAACTTGTTCACGCCGCGCCCGCAACCATTGACTTTCCAAAAGATCTTAGAGTAGAGACTGTGTAATTTTTTCTTTAAAAGCGCGCGATAAGAATCCTACGTCATCTTGTTAAAGCTTAAAGTGCCTGCGGCGATCATCGCCACAACGAAAGCCAAGGTTATGCTGAAGTCAAGTGCGATTGGGAAATAATTTATCCCCAGGAGCGCGCCCCTCATGCCGTCGACGACATAGCTCAACGGATTTATGTAAGTAGCGGACTTCAGCCATATGGGGAGATTGTCAAGCGGATAAAGCGCTCCGCTCAGGAAAAATAAAGGCAAAATCACGAAGCTCTGCACGAGCCCAAATCCCTCAAAGCTGGTCATATGGGCACCGATTGCCAAGCCTATGCTCACCATGCCAGCGGCGGCCAACAGGATGAAGATCAAAAGGACAGCAAGCGCATAGGCGGTGTACTTTATCCCCAAGAGGGGCCCCACGATGAGAAGAATGCCTGCTTGGATGAGCGAGTCCGTGCACCCGCCAAGCATTTTCCCCACGAAGAGGGTTGTCCTCCTAAGCGGCGCGACCATAACCTCCTTAAAGAAGTCGACCCTTTTATCCCACACCATATAGAGCCCGAAAAATACCGACGTGAATATTACATTCATCGCAATTATGCCGGGAAAGATGAAATCTATATACCGCGTCCCGGCAAACGAAACGGATGCCCCCAAGCCAAAGCCAAAGGCTATTATCCATATTAAAGGATTGACGAACGATGCCACTATCCTTGACCTCTCCCTGAGGAAAACTTTTACCTCCCTATACCAAAGGGCATAAACTCCAACAAGCTCGCTCATCTGTTTATCACGCTCGAGTACCTCTGCACCCAGCTCTCAGGTGACTCCTCCCTTATCTCCCTGCCGGTCAGCTTTAGGAAGACATCATTGAGCGTCGGCTCTCTAAGCTCCACTGATGTGGCCTCACCCAGATAACGTAGCACCTCCTGAATATGCGCCCCAGCCTCTGAGAGGTAGATCGTGACTTTGCCTTCCTTCTCTTCAACCTTGCTTACATAAGGAAGAGCCCTTATCCCGTCCAAGTTTGGCTCCCTAACCCTGGCGGTTATCATGCTCTTGCCCACCCTCATCTTTAAGTTCCCGGGCGAGTCCAACGCTATTATTTTTCCATAGTCGATTATCGCCACCCTATCGCAGAGCGCTTCCGCCTCCTCCATGTAATGAGTAGTTATGAGTATTGTCACCTTCTCCTCGCTCGCAAGCCTCTCTATGTACCCCCATATGCGCTCCCTTGTCTGTGGGTCTAACCCCAGCGTTGGCTCGTCCAGGAGAAGTATTTTAGGCCTGTGCAACAAACCCCTCGCGAGTTCTAACCTCCTCCTCATCCCGCCCGAGTAGGTCTTGGCCCGATCCCGTGCTCTATCCTTCAAATCGACAAGCTCCAGCGCCTCTTCGATTCGCTTGCGCCTTTCCTCTTTCGGAACGCCGTACATCAGTGCGTGCACGTATAGGTTTTCATATCCGGTGAGAAGTTCGTCCGAGCTAGGCTCCTGAAAGACCATGCCGATTGACTTCCTAACCATACCCGGGTCTTTTATTATGTCATGACCATTGACTTTAGCCGTCCCTTCAGTAGGCCTGATGAGTGTTGCTAGCATCAATAATAAAGTTGTCTTGCCCGCGCCATTAGGCCCCAGGAGGCCGAAAATCTCGCCCTCATCAATGGAGAGGTCGATGTGGTCAACTGCGACTATGTGCCTAAACCTCTTTGTAATCCCCTCTGTCTTTATTATCGCCGTAAAACCACGTCTAACGGTCGCCTTGGAGTCGAGACAATTTTTTGTATTATTGGATTGAAGTTAAATTTTTTCCTCAAAAGTTTTCGCATCTTTTCACGTTTTCACGTATTTATGGGGGTCGGCTTCGAATTTTTCCTTGCACTCCGAACAGCAGAAGTAGTAGGTCTTCCCCATATGTACCGACCTGTACTTAGCCTTTTTCTCGTCAACGCTCATCCCGCAAACAGGATCTCGCCATGTGTCTCACCTGGTCCCAATAACCTAACATACCTTCACGCGAAGACATGGTAGGTCGGTTTTCAAGCTCTCCACGAAAGAGAGCCCCCGGATACCAGGGATTTCCGGGTAGCCTCCGTCCGAAAGGACTTCATCGCACACCAGACCTTGGGCCTGATGCGGGGCAGTAGGCCCGCTTCCCGCGCTTAGCCTGCGCCTCGGACTTCCATCGCCCTCATTCGGTGCGGCACCGCGCGGGATCCCATCCGGAGATGAGCGTAAAGCTTTGAACGCCTCGTAATCGAGGACCTTGAGCGCGAAGGCAGCGGCGGCGCACTTGTGCACGTCCAAGCCGGTGAGCGGGGAAATTTTCTCACCGACCTTCGTTGTGTAGGCTTCGCTCCGCTTTCTCGCGCCGCACTTGTACTCGAGGATCGAGCCGAGCCTGTGGTGGGGGATTCGCTTTACCTTCCGGTTCGCCCTCCGGCTGCCTTCGAACTTCGAAGTGTTCAGCTTTCCATATACCGCTCTTGCGCCATAGTGCCCGGCGATGTTCTTGATCTTGTTTGCAGTCTCGTGCAGAAGGTAGTTAGTTTTGTTCGCGGGGGCATGCTGAACTTCGTGGCAGTTGATGCGTCCTACCGCGAGTACGCGCGCCCCTTCAGCGACCGCGAAATCAACGTGCCCGGCGTTCACGTCGAGCGCCATTACGCGCTTTGGCTCTGTCGGTTCTTCGGGAACTTCGACCACGATTCGCACGTCGTTCCTTCCATCCTCTCGGCGCTTGAGCACGACCGTGTAGGGGCGCCTGCCGTCGAGCAGGTGCCCGTAGCGCTTGAGGTACTTTTCAGGGATGAAGATTTCCGAATACACCCACCGCTCGCTCATGCCGTCTTCAGGCGGCACGTTGATTCGCAACATAAATTTTCCATTCTCTTGAACAATCCGGGCGTTTAGGTTGCCTTTTTTCGTCTTGTCGCCGCGCGAGACGATTAGCGAGTTCCTCCGCCTTTGGTACTCCTCTTTGCTTATTTTGCCGCTCATCCTGAGCTCTTGGTTGCGCTTCCCCCCGAATGTCACGTGCGGCGGCAAATCCTCGATCGAGTTATACGCGTCCTTGATGTAGCGTGAGTTCAGCCCGATCTGCTCCTGAAGCAGGCGCTCGATCTCCGCCTTAGCTGCGCCACGCTGTTTTAACATATATGCCCGTCGCCTGGCGTTCCCGAACCTGCGGTATAGTTCCTCCAGCCGGGCGGCGTCCCGCTGGTCGATGTGTGTTATTGTGGCGGGAATGGTCAGTTTAGACATGGCACTCCTCCTTTATCGTTTTCACGATTTTTTTCGCCCCAAGCTTCCCGTAAAGTCTTGCTGAAAATGATGTCACTATCGCTATCAGATCTTCGACGAGTTCCTCGTTCGGGCTTTTTGACTCGTTTTCCTCTATAGCGATTACCCTCACCCCGTAGGAAGCGAGAGCTTCCTTTAGGTACTCGAACCCGAACCTCGCCAGCCTGTCCTTGTACTCTACCACTACCGTGTCTATCTCGCCTCTCCGGGCAAGTCCGAACAGCTTCCTTAGCCCTCTCCGGTTCTCGTTCAATCCAGAAGCGGTATCTTCGAGAACACCAACGACCTTCAATTTGTTCGCCGCACAATAAGCCAGCAGTCTTTTTTTCTGCCTGTCCAAGTTCCCCGCATCTTGCTGTTTCTTCGTCGAAACCCTCGCGTAAACTGCTACCCCCTTTGGCTCCGCTTTGGTGATACCCATTAGCCTGTCCAGCTCGGCTTTCTCCACGTACCGGTGCTTTCCAAGTCTCACGCCTTTTATCACGCCTTGGTCGATGTACTTCCGCAGGGTGTTGGGGTGCAACCCCGTGTAGTTGCTGGCCTCTTTCATCCTCAATAACGTCATCAATTATGTAATTATTTGTTAATATATATAAAGTTATCGGCAAACTAGTTACGCACTCCATATTTTGTTTGACGTTGCCTCTTGTGGATAGGCAACCATCAAAGAAAGGTTCAACATCTTCTCTACTCCTCAAATTTTTCGAACTTGAACTTGGCCAATTTCAGTGTTGCTGAGTTGGTGACCACGGTTAGCGAGCTGACCGCCATGGCCGCCGCCGCTATCATGGGGTTGAGCAGGCCGGTGGCGGCAACTGGGATTGCAACTGTGTTGTAAATGAACGCCCAGAAGAGGTTGGAGTTGATTTTTTTCATGGTTTTTTTGCTTAGCTCCACACCAAGCGCAACATCTCTCAAATCGTCCTTGATCAGCACTATTCCACCTGTCTCTTTTGCGATATCAGTCCCGCTCCCTATTGCTATGCCGATGTCAGACTGAGCAAGTGCAGGCGCATCATTTATGCCGTCTCCCACCATCGCCACAGTTTTGCCCTGGCGCTGCAGGTTTTTAATGACATCAACTTTTTCCCACGGTAGCACATTGGCTATCACATGGTCGATGCCTAATTGTTTAGCGATGGCATTTGCTGTTCTTTCGTTGTCGCCGGTGAGCATCACTATCTCCAGACCCATCTTTTTCAGTTTTTGTATCGCTTCGAAGGCATGCTCTTTGGGGGTATCCATAGCGGCAATTATCCCGGCTGGTTTTCCGTTAACTGCCAAGATCATTGCCGTTTTGCCTTGCATCTCAAATCTCTGAAGGTCCCCTTCCAACCCATCAATGGGGACCCCTTCCCGTTGCATGAGTTTTCTGTTCCCAAGCAATATTTCCTTTCCCTCCCACTTACATTTCACCCCATGCCCAGGCACCGCCTCAAACGACTCCGCATCAGGGATGTCAAAACCGTATTGGTGTGCAGCATTCATTATCGCTTCCGCCAAGGGATGTTCTGAACCTTTTTCAGCGATGGCACCTAACTGCAACACGTCTTTCTCTTTGTAGTCGCCGTAAGCCACTATGTCGGTGACGGAAGGCTCACCCTTGGTCAGAGTTCCGGTTTTGTCAAACACTACGGTAGTGAGTTTTCTGGCTTTTTCGACATATTCGCCGCTTCTGAGCAATACCCCATACTCTGCGCCTTTGCCCACCCCTGCCAAAATCGCAGTTGGGGTGGCGATGCCCAGCGCACAGGGACAGGCAATCAAGAGGACCGCAAGAAGGACGAAAAAGGCTGCTTGGAAACCGCTCGTAAGGTACCAGTATGCGAAGGAGATTGCGGCGACGGAAAAGACTATAGGGACAAATTTTGCAACTACGCGGTCAGCGAACTTTTGAACGGGCGCACTTGAGGCTTGGGCCTCCTCCACCAGACGCACAATCTGCGAAAGCGCCATGTCCTCCCCGACTTTAGTGGCTCTGATTTTCAGCAGCCCAGTTTTGTTAATTGTAGCACCTATGACTTCGCTCCCCACGCTTTTTTCAACGGGGATGCTTTCGCCAGTGATTATTTTCTCGTCGACAGAAGAGTATCCTTCGATTACCACACCATCTACCGGTATCTTTTCGCCGGGTTTGACAATAATTACGTCGTTCACTTGAACTTCATCTATTGGGACCTCAACCTCATTTCCATCTTTGACCACTCTCGCTATTGTCGGTCGAAGCTCAAGTAACCTCCGAATGGATGCCGCAGACCTCCTTCTTATGGTTTCTTCGATGTACTTACCCAGCAAAACGAATGCCAATATCGCAACAGCTATCTCCAAGTAGCCTTCCCCACCCACCGCAACTTCCGGGAAAAGAGCATTGGCGGCGCCATATGACCACCCCGCCAACACTCCAGTGGCAATCAGCACGTCCATGTTTATCGCTCGATTTTTGAGCGACTTGTATGCGCCCGCAATAATGCCCCATCCAGCGAGCCAGACAACAGGTGTCGATATTATGAATATGGCTAAGGAATAGGCGGAAATGCCAAGGAATGTGAAGGTCATGATGGCGGCCACTAAACCGAAAGTTACCAGGACCCGGAGCCCGGCCACTGCGACCACTCCAAGAAGGGTTATCGCCACTCTACGTTTCATGGCCTTCAGCTCTTGCTCAGGCCGCTCGTACGTTCGGGCACACGTTTCGCTGCAAAAGTAGTATGTTCTGTCCCCTATCTTACGCTTGATAGACTTATCTGGCTCTACGCTCATGCCGCAAACGGGATCCCTTGGCATTTTTCTCATATATCTAGAATAGATACATCATATTTAAATGTATCGCCCACTTATTGTATTAGAGAATATGCAGGAGAAAAAAGAACACGTTACAAATCTGACCAAATTCTACACTCTACTGCTCCTAGGCGGCGGGCCCAAACATGGGTACGAGATAATGAAGGAGCTTGAGAAGAAGATAGACAAAAAGCCTTCGCCGGGGCAGATCTATCCCCTTTTGAGCAAGATGGAGAAAAGCGGGCTCATTGCCCATGAGAAAATAAAGATTGGGAACAAGGAAAAAAAGGTTTATTCTTTGACCAAAGAGGGCAAGAAAACTCGGGCCATGCTCATAGACAGATTTAGCGATATCGTCTCCATAATCTTGGAGCCAAAACTCACTAAATGCTCACACTGCGGGTGCAAAATTTATGAGGGTGGCTATGAAGAGGTCATCGAGGGCAAAAAATTGATGTTCTGTTGCATACATTGCGCGAAATCCTACAAAAAAACTTATGGGTTACAATAGTTTAAATAACACCGTTATAAAAATGATAGTATCAAAAAGTTGGTTAAGATGGTTGAGATAAACGTCGACAAATACAAAAACCTAAGGAGGGAGATAGGGGAGGACTGGATAAATGTTCATCCGATCCAGCGAGGTGGAATTCTTCCCAAGGAAACGAGGGAAACCCTCCTCTCGTTCGCCGACGGCTACAGCGTCTGCGATTACTGCATAGAGGGAAGGGTCGACTTAATAAAGAAGCCGCCCATTGCGGATTTTGCGGGCGATGTGGCCAAATTCCTGAACATGGATGAGGTCAGGTTCACCTCTGGCGCAAGGCATGCCCAGTGGATGGTCTTGAAAAGCATTACCAAACCGGGCGATACAATAATAATAGACTCGCTGGCCCACTACACCACCTACATGGCCGCGGAGCTTAATGACCTAAACATAGTCGAAATCCCCCACTCTGGATACCCCGAATTCAAGATAAATGCAGAGGACTATGCAACAAAAATAGAGGAGGTCAAAAGCCAAACCGGAAAATTGCCTGCGGCGATTTTCCTCACGCATGTGGACTACAGGTATGGAAACCTGGCGGACGCGGAAACTGCGGGAAAAATTGCTGAAAAGTATGACGTGCCGTTCATCCTTAATGCGGCCTACTCGGCAGGGGTAATGCCGGTAGACGGGAAAAAACTGCGCGCCGACTTCCTCACGGCGAGCGGACATAAGTCCTGGGCCGCATCAGGACCGATTGGAATACTCGCGACTACCTACGAATTCTCGGACAAGACGTTCAGGACTTCAACCATTCGTGGCCCGTGGAGCGGTCGCGCGTTCTCGAAGAAGGAGACATGCTCATTCGGATGCCCGCCAGTCTTCGGGGCGCCTATAATCACCCTCATGGCCAGCTTCCCGCATGTGGTGGAGAGGGTGAAGCACTGGGACGAGGAGGTGGAAAAGGCGAGATGGCTCGTGAGCGAGCTGGAGAGGATCAAAGATTTTCGGCAGCTAGGCGAGCGACCCAGGCGACACACACTCATGTCCCTTGAAACCCTCTCATTTCATAGGGTGGCGAAAAACCTCCCCGGCAAGGGGTTCTTCCTGCATCGGGAGCTCAAAAAGAGAAAGATCACCGGCATACAGCCCGGCTTGACGAAAATAATCAAGCTAAACACATACGGGCTCTCAAAGGATCAGATCAAGAGGGTCGCTGAAGCATTTCATGAAATAGCGAGGGAGCACAACATAGAGGTAGAATGATTTGAACTTCGAGGAAGTTTCAAGGAAATTCAGAAAATTCTTTCAAATGCCAATGAGCCCGGTCGCAGTTAGAATTTCAGACAGGGTTGAAAATGTGCCCGGAGCCAAAAGGCCTGCCTCGCCGATCTCTTACGCGGAGGCTGTGAGGAGGGCCGCATCCATTGGGGACTCTTTTTTGCTGCTTAAAGAGGACATCAGCCGCAGCGAGGACGAAATAAATCTTGGCTTTTCTGAGCCGATTTACGTTAACATCGAACCTCGGGTAAAGCCTGCGAGAACTCGTTCAGTTTACATAGCCCCCCTCGAAAAATTCGTGGGCAGAGCGGACGTCATTTTGGTCGTGGCAAACCCCCTGAAGATGATGAACCTAGTTCAAATTTTGTACAGGCTAACCGGGGAGGTATTCACCCCCTCCATGAAGGCAAGCGGGGGTGTTTGTTCCGGCGAGGCCACCGCAATCCCCTTAATGGAGAAGAGGGTGAACCTGACGCTCCTCTGCTCTGGTGACAGGATTTTCGGTGGGTTCAGAGAGGACGAACTGGCGATGGGATTTCCTGCTGAGGTCTTCTTTAAGGTAGTAGATTTTCTCCAGGAGCCCAAGCTAACCGAAGCGCTATGCGGCTGTCTGATGAGCGACATCCCCGATCATTTGAAGGAGGGACTGCTCAAGCTGGGCTTTGAGAGGGCGACTGACCACTTCTTTGGAGAAATCGAGGGCAGAAGCGTTAGACTTTACATCGACAAGGATGAAAACGGCAGGCTCTCGCGCCTGACCATTTATGCGCCAGTAAAACTCCCTTCAGGAGAAAAATCCGAAATGGCCGCCACCCGCGCCAATGAGCTTCTAGCGGGAGAGGGCTTCGCGAAGGCTAGGGAAAATTGGCTTGATCTCGTGGTTAAAGCGGATTTCGAGGAGGGCTTGGACAAAATCGCCTTTGACGAGGGAAGATTGAGCAAAGAATTGAGAAGCAGGGTCGCGTATCTCTCAAGCATTCTGAAGAAAACCGTCGAGGCTTCCGCACCGCCCTCATGAGCCTTAAAATATTTAGGCGGCATCTTTCAAGTTTTTTAAGCCTTTGAGAATTATTTAGTGCGTGAGCCGATGAAAAAGGTTCTCTTCGTTTGCGTGGGAAACGCGAGCAGAAGCCAAATGGCGGAGGCATTCGCCAACCACTATGGTAGGGGAAAAATCATCGCTTCCAGCGCGGGCACGAATCCAGCTACTGAGATAGATCCAAATGCGGTTGAGGTAATGAAGGAAAAAGGGATAGACATAAGCGGTCGGAAGCCAAAGCCGATCGATTTTAATGAGGTTTCTACAGCGGATGTGATAGTCACCATGGGGTGCGGGGCGGAAGGTTTTTGTCCGGCGACGTTTCTCGAAAGAGTAAGGGACTGGAACCTCGACGACCCTAAGGGCAAGCCCATTGAATTCGTGAGAAAAATAAGGGACGAAATAGAGGAAAAAGTCAAGGCCCTAATTGAGGAGCTTTCGGGATAGTCAAACTCCCTTGCACACGGGGCAGTTTGGGTCCCTCCTGATCTCCATGATGTCAAAAGTCATGTCCTCTCCATTGAAAAGGAGCATTTTGCCAGCTAGCGGTTTCCCCATGCCGGTTATGATCTTTATCGCCTCAGCGGCTTGGAGGCAACCTATTGTCCCGGGAGTTACGCCTAGAACCGGGAAAAAAGGTCTAGCTGGAGGCTCTTTAGGAACTATGCACCGAAGACATGGGCCGCGCCCGGGCAATATGGTCGCGAGCTGTCCCACGAGCCCCTCAACGGCTCCGTGGACGAAGGGTATACGATTTCGCACGCATGCCTCATTTATGAGGTAGCGGGTGGGGTAGTTGTCCATTCCATCCACAACGACATCGGCTTTCCTCAGCAGCCCGTTGATGTTTTCAGGCGAGATCGCCTCTACCTTGCCGTCTATCTTTACGTTCGGGTTGATCGCCTGCAATTTTTCCAAAGCTGACATCGCCTTGGGCTTGCCAACGTCGGACCGCCAGTGAAGTATTTGACGGTTTAGATTGCTCAGCTCCACCTCTTGGTTATCGAGCAAAGTAAGGTGGCCCACGCCCGCTGCGGCAAGATAAATTGATGCAGGGCAACCCAGCCCTCCGAGCCCTGCAATTATGACGTGGGCCCTCTTTAACCTGAGCTGCGCTCGCTCTCCAAAGCCATCGATTAAAATTTGCCTGTTATAGCGCTCAAGCTCCTCTGGCGTTAATTTCTCTGGCATTTTCAATCTCGAGCCTCCCAGCTTGGGTGACATTCTATACTCCAACCGAATTTACTCCTTACCATTTTTACCTTTTAGCCCTACGTAGAAATGCTGCTTTGCTGAGACCATTTTTGTTCAGCTACGCGAATTTTTGCCGCATTTGCAAATGAAAAGACTAAAAATCAGGGCGCCAGAAATAGCTTAAGGAGACGGCACGACAAATGTTTTGGGCGAATGGCTTTGCGACAAGGAAAAAACCCGACTTATGAAAAAGTTGTGGTCAAAGCCCCCGCGTCAACAAGCAATTTGGGGCCGGGCTTCGATGTTTTGGGGTTGGCGCTTGGTGTGATGTACGATGAGGTAGAAGTCGCGCGGATGGAAGAGAGGGACGTCTTGCTTGAGGTCGGAGGGGTCGGCTCCGAAATCATACCTACGAATCCTGATGAAAACAGCGCCGGTGTGGTCGCATTAGAGTTCATGAAATGGTTGAAAGAGGGGGGTTTCAAGATTAAGATCACCAAAGGGATCCCCCCTGGATCTGGGCTGGGGAGCAGCGGGGCCAGCGCCGCGGCCACAGCCGTAGCCATAAATCACATGCTTGACCTTAAGCTTGACAAAAAGAAACTCGCGGAAATAGCGGCTCAGGGTGAAAAAGCTTCTGCTGGTGCCCCGCACGTGGACAATGTCGCGCCATCAATTTACGGCGGGTTCATTGTGGTTTGCTCTTACCACCCACTCAAAATTCTGGATTTTCCCCCGCCAAAAGTGGAGTTCGCGCTGGCGGTCCCGAGGGGGATTAAAAAAACCACGAAGGATGCGAGGGACTTGCTACCCAGAAAAGCCCCTTTATCTGCAATTATAAACAATCTCGGAGCCGTTTCAACCGTTGTCGCCGGCATGCTTATGTCCGACCCAAAACTGATCGGCATGGGGATGCTCGGCGATAAAATCGTGGAACCTGCTAGGTCTCCCCTCTATCCCTGGCTAACGAAGGTGAAAAATGCCGCGATGGGCGCGGGAGCTTTTGGGGTGACGCTCAGCGGGGCCGGACCAAGCGTAATAGCCGTCTGCGGCGATAAAAGAACAGCAGTTGAAGTGGCGGAGGCAATGAGGGGGGCCTTTAACACAGAAGGTATCGAATGCAACGCTTATACTTCGAGAGCGGCCTCAGGCGCTAAAGTCATAAGGACAATCTAAACTTTCATGACTTAGCCCAATAGTTCTTTGAAAAAATAGTTTGATGGAAAAAGTTTCTTGAAAAAATATTTTGCAAACGAGCAAGCCAAAATTTAGAAAATGTAAGTTTATCGAAAAATAAGTTGTAAAAATTGGTGCGAATTAAAGTCGATATATTTATATGGGGTTTGTATAAGGTAAATGAGCAATTTCAGGAGGTGTGAAATTGAAGGTTTTGCTTCTGTCTAGGCAGGAAGTGGAAAAACTTGCTTCGATGCGTGAGGTCATCGAAGCTGTGGAGGGTGCTTTTAAAGCGAAGGGCGAGGGCAAGGCGCAGATGCCCCCCAAACTCTACGTGTTCTTCAAAAAATATGATGGAGACTTCAGGACCATGCCCGCATACTTGGAAAATCTTGACGCCGCAGGGGTTAAGGTGGTAAACGTCCACCCGCGAAACCCTGAGGAAAAAGGTCTGCCCAGCGTTATGGCGACCATAATGCTTTTAGACCCAAAGACCGGGGCGCCCATCGCGATAATGGATGGCACATGGATTACCGACATGCGCACCGGCGCCTCGGGCGGGATTGCCACGAAATACCTAGCGAGGAAGGATTCTGAGGTGGTGGCCCTCGTCGGCGCCGGGGCACAGGCGAGGACACAGCTTATGGCATTGAAGGAGGTCCTGAACATAAAAGAGGTAAGGATATGGAGCAGAAGAATGGAGACAGCGAAGAAGCTTGAGGAGGAAGCCAAAAAATCCTTAGGGTTGAAGGCGATCTCCGTGAAAACAGTGAAGGAGGCCGTATCAGGAGCTGATGTCATCTCGACCACTACCCCCTCAAGGGGGCCCGTGGTGATGGACGAGTGGATTTCACCCGGCGCCCACATAAACGCCATAGGCGCTGACGCGCCTGGAAAGCAGGAACTCGACCCAAAGATTTTGAAGCGAGCAAAAATCGTGGTCGACGACAGAGAGCAGGCATTCCACAGCGGGGAGGTCAACGTTCCACTTTCTAAAGGGATAATCAAAGAGAGCGATGTTTACGCGGATATGGGTGAAATAGTCACGGGCAGGAAGAAGGGGAGGGCGTCTGATAAGGAGATAACCATATTCGACTCCACGGGATTGGCTGTTCAGGATATCGCTACGGCTTGGATGATCTATCAAAAGGCAAAAAATAAGGGAGTGGGCAGGGAAGTGGAACTAATTTAGCCAAACACCGCCAAAGCTTGCACTTGACACTGATGCCCTCAACGGGGCCTTTAGCTTGCCGTCACTTTTTGCTAAGCCACCTTAATAGAATTTACCATTAACTTTAGCTACCACCATAGCTTTAATTTTTTAGAGATCTCAATTAATTCGATACCAATGGCAAAAGTTTTTGTCCCGGATATGAGCGCAGTAATGGAAATGCGGATATCAAGGTTAGTTGAGAGTGGCGAGCTTCTGGGGTGCGACATACTGATCCCAAACGCCGTTCTGGCAGAGCTTGAACATCAGGCGATGCTCGGCAGGGACTCTGGGTTCAGCGGCCTTAGGGAACTTAACCGGCTGAGAGAGTTGTCGGAATCTGGAAAAATTTCGATGCGCTACATGGGGGAAAGGCCTCCGCCACAGTATCTCTCTGACTCAAAGCTCGGGCTGCTGAACGCAATGATAAGGGACGATGCCCGCAACAACTCGGCCGCGATAATAACGAGCGATCCGGTCATGGCTGAAGTGTGCAGGGCGGAGGGCATAGAAGTTGTCTTCTTAAAACCTCTCCACGTCGAAAGAAAACCCAAGCTGCTATCTTATTTCGGCCTAGACACGATGTCCGTTCACCTTAAGGAGAGGGTCCGCCCCATGGCCAAGGTGGGGAAGCCCGGAAGGTTTGAAATCAAAATTTTAGACGATAATCCTCTCACGGAAGAGCAGCTCCGGGAGATGGCAAATGAGGTCATTGAATTTGCCAGGCAAGATCCAGACGGATTCATAGAGATCGAGAGGGAGGGGGCCACAGTCGTGCAATTCCATGAGTATCGGATAGCCATCGCCCGCCCCCCATTCAGCGATGGGTTTGAGATAACAGCAGTGAGGCCAATAGTTGAGGTTAAGCTTGACGAATATCACCTTTCGGAAAAGCTTAAAAAGCGCCTGAGCGAGCAGGCCGAGGGTGTGCTCATCGCGGGGCCCCCCGGGGCTGGGAAGACCACGTTCGCCCAGGCTCTCGCAGAGCTCTACAGTTCCAAGGGCAAGATCGTGAAGACCATGGAATCTCCAAGGGATTTGCAGGTGAGCGATGAAATAACACAATACACATCGCTGGAGGGTGACATGGAGAAGACGGCGGACATTTTGCTCCTGGTGAGGCCGGATTACACAATATATGACGAGCTCAGGAAGACCAAGGACTTCCAGATATTCACGGACATGCGCCTTGCGGGGGTGGGGATGATAGGGGTCGTCCACGCCACCAGAGCTATAGACGCGATCCAGCGCCTCATAGGCAGGGTTGAACTGGGAATGATCCCGATGATTGCGGATACTGTGATCTTCATAAAAGACGGGGAGATAAAGGAGGTCTTCGAGGTCAAGTCCGTCGTCAAAGTTCCGCACGGAATGGTTCAAGCGGATCTGGCGCGGCCTGTAATTCAGATATGCGACTTCGAAACTGGGGAGCCTAACTATGAGATATATTCTTTTGGCGAGGAAATAGTCGTCGTGCCGGTTAAAAAGAAAAAGCCGTCGAAGCGCGAGCAGAGGGTGGCAAGCGAGATCCAGAGAGAAATCAGGAAGAGGTTCGGCGGGAACGTGGACGTGGAGATGCTCTCGGAAGAAAGCGCCGTCCTAAGCGCCGACCCAGAGTTGATCCCGCAGATCATAGGCAGAGGGGGCAGAACCATTGAGGATATTCAGAGAAAATTTGGGGTCAGGATAAGAGTTCAGGAGAAGGGGGAGCGAACACCTGAAAGGGTCAAAGTTGATATGGAGGAGACTAAAAATCACCTCATCCTGCATGTGGGCGAGGAATTCAGGAACGAGGAAGTTGAATTTTTCGCTGAGGATAGCTTTTTGTTTAAGGCGAAGGTTGGGGCAAAAGGTGAGGTTAAAATAGACAGGGACAGCCAGCTCGCGAAACAGCTTGAGCAACTGGTCAAACAGGGGGTTACGATAACCGCCGAAATTTTAGTTTAAAAAGCAAAATAAGCATTGAAACTATTTTATAATGGGCCCGTGGCCAAGAAGGATAAGGCGGCAAGCACGTAGCCCGCAAGCCTCCTATCTTGGCGGAGAAAGCTGCAAATCGCGGGTTCGAATCCCGCCGGGCCCGCACCCTTTTTGTTTTTGGAACACGAGCATTGATTAATTAATGGAAAATTCTCTGGATTTTAGCTTGCCTCAAACCCCTATATTATGAGATTTATTTTGCCCTGAAACTCGTCGCTCGGGTTGGAGCCGCCCCCGACAACTGCCGTTTTGGACATAAGCAAGAGGTAGCTTGCTCTGAGGATTTCCATATGCAACATTCTTTTCGCAGTTCTAACCGGCCTCATCTCTCTGGCAATTTTTTCTAAAAAAGGTTAGAGTAATATCGGCCAGCCACTTTTTAAAAACATTGAAAAAGGTTAGGTTTTAGTCTGATCCAGCGTCGTTGATCTCTCTGGGATAATGTCGAAGAATCCTAGACCAAAAGAAGATTTCGCCCCTGCGCCAAGAACTTGACCAACACCCAGTAACCACTGCCCGGTTACGTCAAGCTCCTCAAAGTCGTACTCGGCGATACCAGTCCAGCAGTTCCAGAACTCGCGCCTCCCCGAGCGCCGTGAGTATCCGATCAGCCTGTGATAGTGCTTTGCCGTTGGCTTAACAGAGCCTCTGCATGTGAAGTCAGGGATCTTCTCGCCTTTTCCGTACTCGTTTACGAACATAACCAAGCGCTGCCGAATTAGCTTTAGAAGGTGGTCGGGAGGCGGAGGAAATCCAAGCGGGAGCTCTATGGGGGTGCGGAATCGAACCTGGAGGTGGCGATCGGTTACTGGGGCTATCTCGGCGACGTCGGTGATCTTGAGACGATCAGGGTGAATAACGCCACGATCGAAGACGACCTGGTTGGAGAACTTGCAGGTTGCCCTCTCCACCTCGAAGCGGTTTTTTCCCAAGTAGCGCCCTTCTCCAAGCCCATGGGAGCCAAACTGCTGAAGGGCAAGGATGACGTGTGAAATTTTTTGCACAGACCGATCGAAAAGCAGAAGTCCAACCTCAATCCTTCCCTCCTTTCTAAAGGTGAGCTTTTTTCCGAAAAATGGTGGGACGAGCAGGATCGGCCTTGGAGGGGGAGCGTGACCGCGTTTGGCGTGGGGGCACTCATAAACCTCGTAGTATATGCAGTTTCCAGCTAGATCGCAGGCCCGACATTCCTGCATGGGGCGGTAGCACACGATGCGGCGCATGTGCTGCCCAAGCCCTCCGCGCATGGCCGAACCAAGCCATGGGGGTAGCTCGGCCTCTCCGAAACGCAAGGTTAGGTTGAGGCTGGCTAAGGAAAGCATTCCACCATTTTAGTTTTTTCGCATAGGCGGAATTAAACTTTAGTTTTATGTTAGGACAGAATTAATTGTTATTACGGATTTGAATGTATTTTCTTCAGCTTTTATAAGAAAAAGTGGAGGTATTGGGAATGCAGACGTTGGTGATATATGACATAAGCTCTAACCAACTGCGCGATAGGCTGGCGAAGAGACTGTTTGACTACGGCCTGCAGCGCGTTCAGCTCTCGGCCTTCTGCGGGGAGCTTAACTCCCACGACCGGGAGGTCCTTTTGAGGGAATTGCCGAACTTCATTGATGGCGAACGCGACCGCATCTACGTTGTACCGCTATGCGACAGGTGCGTGAGGCTGTGGCGGGCGGTGGCGGAGAGGCCGATTGAAGTGGTGAGCAAGCGGGAAGTTGAGGTCGTTTGAAGGACTTCCGGCAAATCAGACGAAGTAGTGCGGGAGGCAGGCCACCTTTGTCCCCGCGATTTCTCTTACCCCGAATTCCCCCTCCGTGAACACAACTGCCCTCTTTGGTCGGTAGGATTTCAGGAAGCTGATGAACCCCCTGCCAACCTTAGCCTTTCCCGTCTTGACCTCGACAGGAACGGGCCCATCGTAGCCCTTGAGGATGAAGTCGATCTCGCCCTTCCCTGTGGTCCTCCAGAAACGGATGTCCTCGAGGCGGGATCTTAGCTGGATGAACACGTGATTTTCAAGCAATCTTCCCCTGTCCTCCCTTTCCCCGAGGGAGGTAAAGTTGTTCAGGAGGGAATTTCTCAGCCCCGTGTCAAGAAAATAGAGCTTCTTGGACTTCCTGAGTTCGGTGATGAGGTTGAGGAAGAAGGGAGGGAGCAGCTCGATCACGTAGGTCTGCCTTAGAATTGAGAGGTAGTTCAGGAGGGTTTTAAAGTCTATTCCGAGCTCGTGGCAGACGTCCGCGTGGTTGAGAAGGCTGCCGATCTGGAAGCTCAGGAATTTCATGAGCTCCTGGAACCTTCCGGGGTTTTTCACCCTGAGAAAGTAGAAGACATCCCTTTCGATATAGGTCCTGACGAGGTTCTTCAGGAGCTCCCGCTTGAACTCTGTACTCTGCTCCTTAACCACGGCGGGAAAACCACCGAAGATTACGTACTCCTCAAGCAAGGACTGAAATTCCCGCTCAAAGATGGGCTCGGCCTCAAGTTTTCCCCCCTTCAGGAAGCTGAAAAGGGATTCAACTAGGCCGAGGTAAGTTCCGTGCAGATCCTTGGCCTTCCACATCAGGAACTCCTCAAAAGTCAGGGGCATAAGCTCAAAGTAGATCGCCCTTCCTACTAGGTGTTTTCCCACCTCCACTCTGATATCGAATGAGCCGGAGCCGGTCGCGATGACTTTCAGCCTGTCCCCGTAAAGGTCGAAGAGGAGCTTGAGCTTCTGCCCTATGTCGATCACGTACTGGGCCTCGTCCAGAAGGAGGATGGACTTTTTCCTCTCTAGGATTCTCTCTGCAGCCTTCTTCGGGTCCTTTTCAAAGGCCTCCCTCCAGCCGGGGTCTTCAAGGGTGAGGTATTCTGAATCCTGAAGAAGTTCGTTGAGGTGGAGGAGGAGGGTCGTTTTGCCGCTTTGCCTTGGACCTCTGATCAAGAGGTATTCTTTTCTCCCCAACCATTTCTCCATTTTTTCTTCTATTTTTCTTGGAAAATACTCCATGATTAATTCTATAAAAATTGGAATATTTAAGGTTTAACGCTTGAAACAAGATCGTAATTGTTTGGAGATGTCTGGTTTAGTTATCGCCCCTTGTCGTTTAGCTTTGTGGAAGTTTATTAGCAGGTTTGTATATCGAAAAGCCCTATGCTGAAATTAACGGCTGGTAGCAAACGAGAATTTATAAAAGCAAGGAAAGGTTAGTGAAATTTGGATAGCTAGGCGATGTGAAAGTCGCAGGAATTTTTTCTTCAATGTTAAAAGGTTCAGATCGTTTAAGGCGATCAGGCAAATAAAAAGTGAGAAGTACAAAAAGCTGGTATTGGGATATTTTGAGATCTTGCGGTTCTTTACCTAATTAATGTAAGAAATTTAAACATTTGGACATTCAACTGTGGAGCCATACTGAATGGGTTTTGAGCCACTCAACGCAAAAGGCATCGATTTTATCTGATTTAAAAATTAAGCTTCAAACTTCAACTTCAACTGCTGTGTTGCATAATTCGATATCGAAATCCTTATAAGTAGCTACATTGTAGCTACTATTGATGAAGAGAAAGAAAATCACCGAACAGCCCATGAAGATTCAGATGTTTGGCTACGAGGTGGTGG